>Ga0209986_10005823_pt1 | contig 10154 bp, 2 predicted proteins | sample BlataG_FD_183168 | JGI IMG/M metagenome (GOLD analysis project Ga0209986, IMG submission 183168) | Deep subsurface microbial communities from Black Sea to uncover new lineages of life (NeLLi) - Black_00105 metaG (SPAdes) (version 2) | ecosystem: Environmental > Aquatic > Marine > Oceanic >...
TACCAATTTCCGGAAATAATTTGCTCACCGGGATTTACATCCATATCATGCCAGTATCCATCGTAATATCTGAATTTGCCATAATACATTGCAAATAATATAGCTGTACCTCCATCACCTCTCAATAAGAAATATGCAATACCTAATGAAGAATCTTCTTTAATAGCCTTTAAGTATGCTTCTGCAGTGAAGTGATCTGAGTTGACGCTGATTTTATGAGTCGCTTTTGAAATGGTTGTCCCGTCTGTTCTTGTTAATCTTATGCATGGAGATGAGGGGTTGCCATCATCCTCATCAATGCCAGCAAAGCCTCCTGAGTTATCAAATTCCCAGTTATGACCAGAATTTCGAATGCTAAAATCGTCGAAAAAGTATCCTCCTTGAATAGCTGAAACGATGTTACCGATTTCATCATATGCGTAATATGATCCAATATTCTCATTCGAAGAACCCCGAGTAGCGGAAGTTAATCTTCCAGCAATATCATATGTAACGATTTTCTGTCTACCTTCTTCATCGGTCAGAGTAACTCTATGATTTTTATCATCATATGATGCGGTCTTGTAAGTGTTATCGTTATTCTCCTCTTTAATGATCCTGCCAAGGGCATCATAATATTTCCATTCATAAACTATGTTTGGCACAGTACCGTAATATAATGCAATTTCTGTGGGTTGGCTAATTCGATTCAAAGAGTAATAAATCGCTGAGTATGAATCATGTTGCTCGTCCAACCGATGTGTATGAAATACTCTCCCAAACCCATCGACATAAGTTTGAATCCAGTGATTGTTTTCATCCTTGGTCTTGATAAAGTGGCATCCACTTTCATCAATCCCATAATGATATTCTATTGCCGAAGATTCCGGAGTTTGTATTAGAATATCATCTGCCCAGAGAATACTGTCACCCGCAACATCACCTTTCCAGGTTTTAATAACGACTTTATCTATCTGATGTGGTGAATCTCCGTATAGCATAAGACCTTGCCATTCCGGTTGACTTTCTCCATCTATATATACATCATATGTACCGGCAGAAAGATCAACATCAGCTAAGATATGATACCATGTTCCTGCATCGATTGTCATTAAATCCTTATAACCCGCAATAGCTGCGTCCCAAGCTCTTATTTTATTGTACACAAGTGAAATATACACTTTTGCGGTACCATATTGTCCTTCAGTTGTATCTATAAGCCAAAATGCACCCCATTTACCACTCAAAGTCCCTTGATCAGTATCCATTTTAAGCTTTGCCTCGGCTAACATATGCCCTGACTGTCTATTGAATATCTGAGATATCCCTGCCGATCTACTTATAACTGGGTCCCATTTAATTGTACTAACCATCTTCACACTAGGTTCTTGAACACATCCCTCAATATCATCTATTCCAACAGATGCTCCCTCACCAGCCCATTGATACCATTCTTCTCCAATTTCTCCCTCACAGAAATCTTCTTGGACAAATAGCTCATGAGTTTGAACCAAAATATCGTCAACCCATAAAATGAGATTTCCTTGCCAACCAGATGAGCCTCCTGCCTGGAAATATATTTGGGTCAATTCTTCAGTGGCAATATAGAAGGCTGCATTTTGATGTTTCAGTTCTCCATCAATGAAAACATTAAAAGTATCAGTCTTAATATCTATTTTGAGAGAGATTTCATACCATTGATTTGCAACATAAGTTGTATCGGTATTCAGATTATGCCAGCCATTATCCCCTCCAACTCCATCATAATACTGGAAGTGATTTTCTCTGAAAGCGAAATAAATATTTGGATTAGAAGCATCTTTTAGAACAAGATATCCCGGGTATTTATATGGCGCACTAGTATCATCAACTTTCATTCTTGCCTGAACAATGAAAATATCCGGATTTAACGAGATTTCATGATGTGCATATGATACACCCGATTGAGTTTCTCTCTCGAGTTTTAAACAGGGTGAAGACCAATAGCCATCTGTTTCATCGATGCCAACAAATCCCCCAGAGTCATCAATTGTCCAATCACTCAGATCAGAATCGCCGAAGTCGTCTCTGAATACTTCATTTGATTCGATTATCTTTGTAGGACGTCCGATTGAATCATATTCAAAAACAGTCCAATATCCGCGGGGATTTCTGCTATTAAGCAACAAATCTTTATCGATATCCCAAGAATTTTGAGATATCTTATTAATATCTCCTGAGTCGTGATGGGTTCGCGTTGCCACAACATATGCCCAATTATTTTGATCATAGACATATTCCGTTACTAAACGACACGGATCCTCTGAAGGGTTTTGATGCTGCGGATCATATGGCCCCATAGTCTCAGTGAGTTGATAATATGGACCATTATAAGTGTAATCTGTAAGATACCATGAATTACTATGTTTTGTCTTTGTCTGGGTGAGTCTAGAATTTGCCTGCCCCGATTGCCCGTATTGAATAAAGGAATACATATCGTCGGTCTCGGTATTCGATCCCTTTGACTCAAATGAACCAAGCGACAAATGGCCATAACAATCTGATTGCTTTATTTGATCTGATGTCAGAGTAGAAGGATCTAGAATCAATTCATTTGAATAGAATTCTGTCTCCTGATAATCAAATTCATCTCCTGCAAAGATCGTACGAGTATCAGTTCTCTTCTTAATGCCATCAGAATATTCAATTACAAAAAATCCCTCTATTGGGAATACACCGGCGTCAGTATAGGGCCAAGTCTGTCCACACCATAGCTCTGCACATCCACCGCTTATTGTAGAATCACTTGACAAGAGAGTCTTATCATTATCATAGAGTTCAACTTTGTTAACATCAACGAGATTATTCAATTTGATGTAAGGCCATCTATCTCCACTTCCACCATCGACCCATCTCGTGTAATCCCACATTGCGCTCCCTAAGACAACAGTAAAACTCAATTTCAGAAGTGGGCCAGTTAGCGTTAATTTCATAGTATTTATACCAAGTAGACTTGTTTTAAAAATTAATGCATGCCATTGATCAGGAGGAGGAAGCGGACCCATATCATAATCTGCAGTTTCTATGCTCGCTCCCCAAGAAAGTTTTCTAGTGATAATACCTGAATATGTGTCAACGTCTGCTCCAATCAAAACTTGAAACGGATAATTATCAGCTGGCAACTTGATGAATTGAATAATGAAGTCGTCAGTTGTAGCAGCTGGTGTTACAGAAGACCACTCGACCCAATGGGTATTGATACCTCCCGGCTCACCAATTCCCTTGTGATATTTTTCTCCGCTGATAGCACCTGCTGGATCCTCCGTTCCATCTACCCAGTCCCAGTTCACTCTGGTACCATCGAACGAATCATCCCATAGCTTTACATACGGCCATTTTGAGCCATCATCTAATAGGTGATTATAATAGGTCTGAGGTATGGAACTCATGTGTCGTGTTTCGGGCTCATAATTGAACCAATCGTCTCCCGAAAACGCATATCCTTCTGATATCATCTCAATTGTATCAGATACATTTCTAATAACAATGGTGCCAAACGGATACGCATCTGTTGGCAAAGATGGTACCAATTCCGCATGTCCGTTTACATTTGCTATTTCCCTCGCAACGACAGCTCCTTCAGTATCTAGAAGCTCAACTCTCATTCCTTCTTTCAAGTCATTAATAACAATCCTTGGTTCCTTATATACAATGACATCGTCTATCCAAAGTGCAATACCAGAGCCTCCTCCAACCCAGGCTGCCTGGAAATAGACATTATCAATGTAATCGTTTCCAGCAGAATTGAAAACTGCATCGTAACTTCTATCATCAATGTATATTTTGTATAATCCATTTGCAATATCATAGACATCAAAGGTTATCTTATACCATTTGTTAATTTCATAGGCCTCCAGATCAATGTAGTCTGATCCGTCATAATATCCAAACTGACCATAATGGAATGCAAAATAAACATTAATGTAATTCCCACCTCTAAGACAGAAATATGCCATTTGATCATCAGTATCTACCCGAACCTCGGCACTTACTACAACGCGCTCTGTTTGAGAGGCGAAATAGTGTTTTGCAGAAGACTCTCCTGGAATCTGCGTCTTGGCAATTTTCAAACTTGGAATAGATGTACCCCATTTTGAATTGTCAAAGCTAACCGCCCCTCCAGAACTAGCAATAGTCCAAACAGAATTAGCATCTGAGAGATCATAGTCTGAGAAATCCTCATATAATTCATTACCGGAATGATAACGATCCAGTTTGCCAGGTTTATAGAAAATATTTGTAAACTCAGAATTAGAATATGATGAGAATGTTTCATGTTCAAATCCGCTACCGCCTTTTTCATAACTATATATAGCATTCCCTAAATTATCTTGAAATTCATAAGTTGTGTGTTCTATAATATCCACACCTGAAGCATAATTATCGGTCTTTGCAATTCTTCCAGTTGAAGAATACCATTCTCTCGTCCGCCTAAGCTCATTTTCGTTTTCATCGCGTAAGACTACTATCAAGCTTTTTAAATTCGAATCCATAACATAATCTACTATCAAGCCCTCAGTATTATCATCGTAGTCATCATATTCTAGACGAGTGAATTTGACATTTCCATCCAATATTTCATAATCGTATGATATCCACCAGTCTTCAATAGATGACCCCCACACATATCTCAATGTACACATCTTAGAGATCGCCTGAGTGCCAATCGTCATCGTTGACCAGGAAAATTCGTTTATTCCTCCCTCAGGAACTGTTATTGATTCTAGGAGTGGAAAATCTGGGAAGTCTGAACGATATGCATAAGTGGTTGTACGTGAAACATCGTCGATGACTTCTTGAAGTCTTCCAGATCCATCATATTGATAGGTAATAGTTTGTCCTACATAGGAAATCGATGATAATCTGTTGTTAACATCGTATGAAAAAATTGCATCTCGACCTACACTATCCGTAATCTTATCCAGCATGCCATTTGGACCGTTATAATAGAGCATTATTCGCGTAGGATTAGCACCATTCCAATCATAGTCTGTTCTCATTCCAGTCCATCGTCCGTTTGAGTCAAAACTATATTTTTGGCCATTGGCTGTGTATAAGAAGAAATTAGAACCTGATTTCACAAGAGTAAATATTTCAACTAGTTTATTTTCGAATTTGTCACCCTCCCATTCAATGAGATATTGTTGTCTAGACCACCAATGAACAAAACCATTTTGAACATCGATCCAAGGCATATCAAGTTGCCATCCATCTCCGAGATTCGAGATAGGGGTTTGCTGCCACATATACGGTTCATATGAGCCTGAAGGCATTTGGGTAAAGAAACGTGGTGTAGAATAAGTTCGACCTATCGAAAGATCGATTAACCTCCCTCCTGCTGTCAAATCAACATAACTTGCAAATAATTGTCCATTTCCAGGGGCAATACATGCACCAGCATAAATGTCTAGAGGCTGATCGGGGTTTAGCCCTGGTCTAGCCCATTCATCTGGAGATGTCGCTAAAATTCTTGAGAGAGTCGGTAGAGAGAGAAATATTATGTCTTGATTATTATTACCACGAGTTCCCCACCAATTAACGAAAGCCATATCTCCTACGATTTCTCCAGCAGAAACCCATTTTACATCGAGATAATCGCCTGATTCACCAGGTATCGACATATCCCAAAGGAATATCTCTTCTGACCAATCAGCGGTAGGAGCCAATTTATATCGATAATATAGATTAAATAAATCATTGGGGTCATCATATTCTGTCAAGTAGAATAGGATAAGTCCATTATTTTGAACTTTTGATAGAGTACATCTTCCATAACCATCACTAGATGGCCAACTATCGAAATCGTTTCCAGTATCCATTGCTGGGCTTTCCTCCCAATTTCCGTCTCCTTTGAATTTCCAAATATGAACTTTACGACCTGAAACATCATCTCTTCTTCCAGCCGCGTAGACTGTGTCTCCATTGTTCATAGTCACAGCGGACAATTCACGTGGAACATAAACCATCTCTGCATCATTATAAGGAGTCCAAATTCCATATGAACCAAGATTGGGATAATAATCCTCCCATCCAATTTCATCTATTGCTTGACTATATTCATATGACACTAAAAGCCGGATTGCTTGAGACGATAATCTCACAGTTGTCATGCCAACAATACTTATGAGCGACCCAACCGCATATGGGAATGTTGAAGCTGGAGATAAATAATAACCCCCGGTGGCACCCCAATTTTTGTATGTAACCGCCACGTAATCATATCCGGAGTTATATACTATAGAAATAAGGCATTTTATATATGATCCAGTGCCTTTTGTCATTTCGGCATTAAAGAATTTTACATTTGAATACACTGAGTCCCAGCCGCCGGCATCCCATGTTATTGTTGATCCACCAATAGCTCCTTCGAGCGCGTAAACAATTTCTTCATTTGTTATGATTGCTACTAATACCTTATCTTCGTACATAGCCACATCATACCAATTCTTACCCAAAGGGAAAGTACCAGGCAATGTAGGTAACGTGTTCACTGCAGAAGACCAATCTATACCATCATTACTCGATTTATAAGCTATAGCTGAACCAGTATACCAAAACATCCAATAGTAGTCATCTGTAAAAAATGCATTCCTACAAGGAGTCCCTGGTAATGCATATATATATGATGCAGTACCGACAATTACTGGATCAATAAGAAACATATTCTTTGGGAAATCTATAACAATTGATTTCTTTACTTTTTCTAAGCTCGTATTTTCAATTAGAAGTGAAGCAATTCCTGCATTCGCATCAGTCCAATCTATTTCCCCAATTTTATTAATAGAGCAATTTTCTTTATTGAGTATTAATTTTCTCTTATCGGAATCAATTATTCCTTTTTGGGGTTCGATTATTACTGAACTATCATCTAAAAGATTTAGATCTTCTCCGAGTAAAATTTTCCAGGAAATACCAGTATCATTAATTTGATGAGAAGATAAATGCAATTTTGCAGTAATCTTGGGAGGTTTTTCGTTATTAGAAAAGCTGACATTAGTTTCTAGATATCCAATAAATTCTCTTCCGATTATTAATTCACGTTGTACAATAAAATTTTCATTTGATGCCTCAATAATATTGAAATATCCATATGAAATGTTGTGAGTAGATCTTACAAAGAATTCAGAACTTTCTGTAATTACTAATTGGCTCATATTATCTTTTTCTTGATAATATGAAGTGAGTTTCATCTGGTAAGGCGTTTCTTTGGAAAAAGCATATTTTCCAAATGACACGTTGTAATAATAAGAATTCGACGATTCCATCAATATTGGATCAATATAGAATTCTCCAATGTCTGAGACTATTGGTTCTATTGGGGAAAGAACAGAATTAACAGTTCCAGGTTTTGGGAGGTTCTTGTTGATATTATTATCTTTTAGTGAGTCAATCAATTCATCAATATTCCCTATATTGTCATCAATCTGAACATTTTCTTTGATGACTGCGATAGAATCTTCAAAAATCAATTCAGCCATAACTTTTTCAGCAACAATATTCATGGTTGTAAACAGCATAATAGTTGCCACAAATATCGCAAATATTTTCAAAATTCTTCTGCTGGTGAAATTGCTTTTTCTACGAGTAGAACTCTTTAATTCAGACATATTCTTCCCCCCAACCTCCGGCCATTATAGGGGAGGTATATTTGCCTCAGCTGGGTCCTATAAAGGCTCCACTGAGAATACATTGTTCTTATAAAAAATTTTCTAATTTTGAGATAGCTAAATATACGGTGTCGTCATATTTTATTAAGGGGAGATAGATATTGGCCAGAAAGAAAAAAATGACAGCCAAAGACGAACGCGTTAGTTTCAAGCTTGATCCAGCAATACGGGATGCTATCTCAAAGGCGATAGAAAAACACCGTGAGTGGGGGATCAATTCCGTTACCGAATTCATAAGGCGTGCAATTGATCACGAACTAACGGCAAGGAAATCCGCAAATGATAGAAAGATCATTGAGATCTTCATGAAGAATCGTCGGACTTCTCGAGAGGGCAACCAGAACAAAGATCCCTGAGCAATTCATCGACAAATAATTCCGAAACGCATTTTCCCAGAATATCGACATCGAGGCGGCAGCCCTTAGGCAAATTAATTGTAATCGAAATATTTTCGTTGCATTTGGATAGGTTATAAATAGTTCTGCTTTCAATCATTTTTTCCTCCGGGTTATTGAACCGTATTAAAAGGAATCTCTTTGACGATTATTAAATAGGTTTGGGAAAATGCAAATTTGATCGCGGAGATTGTTCATAATTGTGCATTGTAATAACATATTTACTTGCACTCCGTTCAAGACTCAGTACCCCAAAAACTTACATCAAACGAGATAAGGATGATATGTTAAAGTAGCTCCTCGCTCATAAAGAATACGTGAAAGCAAATGATGGATCCAGCATGCCATCATATGCTGGACTCTCCTGAAGAAGGAGATGGATCACGGTCATGGGTTGGATCCCGACGAAAAAGCTGCACCGAGGAGTGCCTGATAAGGATTGGGACGGATTCGTGACAATGGGCGAAGTACCATAGTGCGGGAAAACCGCGTATAGGGGCCTGTCCGAAATATCTCAATCAAAAACCCGAAAGCAGGAGGAAAGTTGAAATCGAATCAAGATAATTAAGAAGAAGCTGCGAGGGACCTCTTTAACATAGGGGCTTTTTCTTTTGAGTCTTGATTTGGGAATATGAGGTGAAAAAATTCAACCGTAATCCTATTAATGAAGTCATTTCAGAAAAAACAAAGTTGCAAATAATATTGCGGCAACTATAAGAGCGACAATTAGACCAGATATATTAAAACGGTATCTCGGATACCTCTCAGTGACTAACATATGATTTGACTGATTTTCGTACTTCAATAGTGAATATATGAGGCCAAAGAATATGCCATAGAACGAGAAACCATACCCGAAGGTTATTAGATAGCTTGCAACCATAGAATCTTCAGAAATGACGTCAATAATTAGGCCACTTAATAGAAGAATAATCCCAACAACAATAACAATCCAGTTTTTCCAATCTGAAATAAAGAAGGACCAGAATGCTTTGATATTTCCCATTATATTTAGATTCAAGCCATCTTCCTCTATTCTGCAAATCATTCTCTGAATAAGTCTTTTCCTCAGCATCGGCACGGGAGATGTTGGGCGATAAGGATTTTTCTGATTTCAATTAAGGCGGATAGATTCTCTTATTATATTCTCCAATCCAGCTAATTCGCTTTAAAGGCTTTTTAAAAATATACATTAAAATAGCACTAATCGCGGAAATTGTAATACCTGGAATAAGCCAGTCAGAATTGGTATTGTAAAAATATTCAAGGAAAGCGGCGAAAGATGGGAAAATGACCAAGAGAATTATCATCGAAATAACTATCATTATTCGAAAACGTGCTTCTATCCAATTTGAATGAGTAAACCAATACCCATAGGTAAATTTGGCTTTGCAAGTTGAACAGGACATAGCTGCTTTTGGATTCCAAGCACCGCAGTATGGACACTTCATTCCAATTTCCTCAATACTGAAATAGGGTAGTTAAAATAAGGCTTTTTCTTCGGGGAAGCGAACTCGATATGAGTCGAACCTTAGTCGAAATCTGGTTCTATCAGAAGGATGCCTACTACTTGAGCTTCATTTTTACCTTAATATCAGTTAAAATAACGATTTTCACAATATACGAATACGGTATAAATAAGACATGTGTCCTTTTACATACACTTTTAGGAGTACCTTGAATGTGTGTCTTAAAGTGCACCTTAATTTTATCCGGCGATTGTCCGGTCAAAAGTCCGGTGATTGTCCGGTCAAAAAGTCCGGTGATTGTTCGATCAAAGTCCATGGGTTTCGTACTACGTACGAACCCGGTTAAAATATGAGCCCCTTTTAAGAGCACATCCCCCGACCCCCCCGGTGAGGGTGGGCGACCAAGGCAGCTCAGGGCGACGCAACGGCCTTTCTCATCACGATGATCGGCTGTATTTCAACAACTGTTTTAGCTCTAAGAAGGATTGACTGAAATTGGGATCAACCCACTTATCTTTGTCTTGAATATCTGATTGCATCAATCCAGTTCCAAGTCCGATCAAAAATGAATTGGTATTTTGTCGCCCCCACCATTCAATAAGAAA
>Ga0209986_10005824_pt1 | contig 10153 bp, 10 predicted proteins | sample BlataG_FD_183168 | JGI IMG/M metagenome (GOLD analysis project Ga0209986, IMG submission 183168) | Deep subsurface microbial communities from Black Sea to uncover new lineages of life (NeLLi) - Black_00105 metaG (SPAdes) (version 2) | ecosystem: Environmental > Aquatic > Marine > Oceanic >...
TCACAACGGGCTGCGGTCCGACGGAGAGGTGGTCCTCGGCCGACTGCTCGACATGCTGCGCGGAGAGGCGTAACTCTACGGAATCTTTCATTTCCGCAGGCGATCTCAGGTTCAAAGGAGGAAGAACCCTGATGACAAAAAGGATCCTCTTCAACCCGTTGCATAAAGCCTCTTCGTAGTTGATTTCAGGTGCACCCCTGGCCCAACTACTCTACCGCTGATGGCGCAAAGACCGCTGAGATCGAATATTGAGAAAGTTATAGTGCCCTCTGCGTGCCCAGCGAGCTCTGCGGTAAAGTTTTTGCAACAGCCTCTCTTGGTATCGCAATTACCTATAGGGATAACGACCCATTCAGCAAGGATCAGGCGCTGATGGAGAAGGCCGCCGCGTTAGGCAGGAAGCTATCCTTGAACGGATAGCCACAGATCTGTCTTTTTTGCCTCAATCTTTAAGGTAGATGTCCAAAATGTCGCGCAGCATGGTCGCTGCAGACGGAAGCGGGGTGGGCTCATCGATGATCGCGGTGATCGTTCCGTAGATGTCGGTGTAATAGACGACGCCAAGCTCGTGGGAGCCAAGGTGGCCGAGCGGATGATTCGTGGGAAGTGCCTTCGGTCCTACATGAAGGGTGTAGCGACCGTCTTTTGTTCGTTCGGCGACGGCGAGAAGCCGGATTACCTGGCCTCGAGCAGCTTCGCTGCGGATCTTCTCCGGTGAGATTCCGCTGATTCCTTCCTGCTTAACGTCCTCCAGCTTTGCGGGGAAGCCCAGAACTGCATTTGCGAGAATGACGAGTTTCGCTGCGGCGTCCCAGCCGTCTACGTCCCAGCTCGGATCGGCCTCGAGGTGTCCACTCTCCTGAGCGCGCGAGAGGGCGTCCTCCCACCGGGTGCCCTCGGCGAGCAGATCGAGGATGTAGCCGGTGACGACGTTCGGCACCGCCTCGATGCGTTCGATCGTCGCACCGCGCAGATCGCGCATGCCGAGGTAGAGGGCGGGAAGCCCCCCAGCGACCGTGCCGTCGAATCGAAGCTTAACCCCGTGTGCTGAAGCGGTGTCAACCAGTTCTTGGTAGGCGAGCACCATGGGGCCCTTGTTGGGAGTAACCACATGCATCCCTCGGGAAAGTGCTGTTCGGATGCATGATAGCCCCGGTTCTCCCCCTTCCTTAAGGTGCACAGGAGAGGCCTCGCAGAGCAGATCCGCCTTTACCTCGCGCACGAGCTCGGTGGCCGTAACGCTCATTCGACCTGCGTTGGGATATTCACCGACCGAGCGTCCCTCACTCTTGATGCGGACAACGATTTCCGGATCGAGTCCTGCTGGATCATGGGCCACGCCGCGGGAGTCCGCGACCCCAATCAGGCGAAATGCAATGCCATAACGGGTCTTTAGATAGGCCGCCTTATCGGCGAGAAGTTTTATCAACCGCCGACCCAGGTTTCCCACTCCCACCAACACGATGTCTACGGTGCGTCCGTCCATATCAACCTCCCGTGCGCGATGGCTCTGTTTGTACTGCGACGCCGCCATCTCGTCAACTTGAGGCAAAGGTGCGGACACTACGGTGGATGGGTGCCCGACTGGAGGTAAAGAACCCCGCAGCAAGCTAAAGAGGCATTGAAGAGCAAAACCTTAAAGACCTAACCGGAGTTGGTCTTCATGCTGCAATTTGCTGTAGAGCTCTGTCTCATTGCAAGGAACGTCGCACACAAGGTGCGACGCTACAAAAACGGATGTAGCGTCAGAGTTTATCTCCGACGTTGGGGGTTTATCCTTAAGAGAGCCCATGTAGTCAGTACGAACAACAACCAAATTCGCCTTCGGCGAATCTCCGGTTTCCTCACCTTAAGCTCGCTTAATGGTATAAAGCGGGGATTTTTGTGAAAAGGCGGGGCCGTGACTTGTTCTTTGCCTTCCCTCCTCCCCATATAGACGACTCGGCTGAGCCTTGAATAGGGCAGGCCAATATTTCTCCCACAAGTGTAGCCATAGGACGTGGGCCCATTATAGGCCTTCTCATTAGCCGTTTTTACCCGTTTAAACTATCATTTATCACCATGCACATCGGCTACGTACAGATGGAACCCATTTTCGGTGAGGCAGAGCGCAACCTGCGCCATGCAAAGAACATGATGAGAAAGCAGAACGCCGATCTGTGGGTGCTGCCGGAACTCTTTGCGACGGGTTATCAGTTCACCGCACAAGAAGAAGCCGCGGCGCTCGCCGAACCTGTGCCCGAGGGCGTAACCACGCAGGATCTCATCCTCTTTGCCCACGAGCGGCGCTGTCACATTGTTGCCGGTCTTGCGGAAAAAGCTCCTAACGGAGCGATATACAACGCTGCGGTCCTCGTTGGGCCAAAAGGCCAACTCTCTCTTTACCGCAAGATACACCTGTTCTTAGAAGAGAAGCGCTGGTTCACCCCAGGCGATATCCCCTTTCCCGTGATCGACATCGGTGAAGCCAAAGTGGGGATGATGATCTGCTTCGACCACTTCTTCCCTGAGGCAGCGCGGACACTGGCCCTGCGAGGTGCAGAGATCATCGCCCATCCTGCGAATCTGGTCATGCCGGTATACGCTCAACTGACAATGCGGGCACGGGCGATAGAAAATGGCGTGTTCACCGTCACTGCCAACCGTGTTGGCAGTGAGGCGCGTACCGACAAAAGACTTCGCTTCACTGGAGAAAGCCAGATCGTCTCCCCCAGCGGGGATGTTCTTGTACGATCCTCAAAAGATAAAGAAGAGACAAAGGTAGTGAAGATCGATCCCACTGCGGCACGCGACAAGTCCCTCAACCCTTATAACGACCGCCTCGCCGATCGCCGAGTGGACTTCTACAATCTTTGACCTCTTGAGCCGCCCAACCAGGCCGAATATCATTCGGAACACGCACCACAGAAGGGGATAGGCAAGTGATCAAACCAGGATTGATAAACGAAAAGACGTGGCTGGTAGAAAGTAAGCATCTAGCGAGCGCCTTTGGCAGCGGTTTAGTTGACGTGCTGGCAACTCCCGTCCTTGTCGGATTCTGCGAGGAGTGTGCCCGGCTGATGGTGGAACCGCTGCTTACAGAGGGCCAAAAGACGGTGGGGATATCTATCAATTTACAACATCTTGCAGCCACCCCACCCGGGATGCACGTAACCGTGCGGGCCAAGCTGGTCGAAGTGGACAAGCGACGATTGCTTTTCCGGATCAAGGTGTGGGATGAGCAAGAGCGCGTTGGCGAAGCCGAGCACGAACGCTTCATCATCGACGCCGAGCGCTTCGAACAGCGCATCAAAGAAAAGGCCCGAAAAATCGGGCCAAATACTAACCCCGACTCCTGAACCAGACTATGAAACCCACCTCGTTAACCACGGAACCTTCATCCGTTCTGCTGCCTTCCAACTGGTAGTTAATCCCTTCCGACTTCACCTGCAAGAGTACCGATCATCGTTCCACCCAAATTCCGCACCGTCTTTAAAAAGAACACTTTATTCTACCGGTAAGGACTCCTCCTGTTTTATCCTCCCCCTACTGGCGGGAGAAGGGTAAGGTGGTCCCCGTCATGAAGAACCGTGAGAAAGCCCTTCTTGAAGGTGACATTCCCGCCGTTGATCAGGGCGTTGATGTGACGATGAACCTCCCCGCTTCCAGTGAACAGTCGTGGCTTGAGATGGGGGTATCTGCGAACGAGCTCCCCGAGCGCCTCTAGCACGGCCGCACCATTCGGTAGGTCAAGTGCCAGCCCGGAAGCGTCCACCTCATGCTTGAACGAGAAGGAGATCTCAAGGGTTACCCTCATCGCCCCTCGATCAGCCGGCAGGAGATCTCGTTATGTCGCGGAATAAGCTCGTAGAGTGATTCATCGACCAATCGCCCGTTGCGCACGCGCATCTCGCCGTTCACCATAGAAAGATCCACGCGATCGGCCCCGCAGTGGACAATCGCCGCCAATGGATCGGCGTGCGCTCCGGCAAACTCAATTCGGGAAAGGTCAAAGGCGATCAGGTCAGCGGCCTTTCCCACCTCGATCGAGCCGATCTCATGTTCGCGGTGGAGAACCTGTGCCCCGCCCATTGTCGCCATATGGAGCGCCTCCCTCGCGGAGAGCGCATCAGCTCCGTATCGAACCCGCTGAAGAAGCATCGCCTGACGCACCTCGCGGACCATGTTCGAGGTGTCATTGCTCGCCGAGCCATCGACCCCCAGGCTCACCTTTATCTCGGTATCCTTCAACGAAGCGACCGGCGCGATCCCCGAGCCGAGGGTCATGTTCGAACTAGGGCAGTGGGACATCCCCACCTGCGCCGTGGACAGCTTGTCGATATCTGCCGGGCTTAGGTGAACAAGGTGGGCAAACCAGACATCGTCGCGCAGCCAGCCCATCTCTTCGATGTAGTCGACGGGTCGTATCCCGAACTTTGCGAGGCAGAACGCCTCCTCGTCAGCCGTCTCGGCGAGGTGAGTGTGCAACAATACCCGGTATTCGCCAGCAAGTTTCACCGACTCCCGCATCAAGTCCGGTGTCACCGAAAACGGCGAGCAAGGGGCAAGTGCGACTTGGAGCATGGAGAAGGGCTGCGGGTCGTGATAGCGCTCGATCACCCGTTGGCAGTCGGTAAGGATCTCCTCTTCGGTCTGCACAACGCTATCCGGTGGAAGGCCGCCATCCTTCTTCGAGAGAGACATCGAGCCGCGGCAAGGATGGAAGCGAATCCCGGTTGACTGCGCCCCTTCCACCTCTGCGTCAAAGATCGTACCCCGTCCGTGGGGGAAGAGATAGAAGTGGTCAGAGGTGGTAGTTGCTCCGGAGAGAAGAAGCTCGCAGCAGCCGATCGCTGCGCTTGTGCGCACTGCCTCCTCATCGATTCGTGCCCACCGTTTGTACAGAAAGACGAGCCAATCGAAGAGCTTACGATCGGCCGCACCAGGTACGTTGCGAAAGAGCGTCTGATAAAGGTGATGGTGCGTGTTGACAAAGCCGGGAAGGAGGACCTTACCCGCCCCATGGATCACCTCATCAGCGACAATCCCACGGGGATCTTTCCCTACATCAATGATCCGATTCCCCTCGACGAGGACATACCCACCGTGGATCTCGCCCCACTTTGCGTCCATCGTGGCAATGCTGTCAAAGCCTTCAAAGAGCGTTCTGTGCATCTTAAATTACAACGTGAGATCTACCTGATCCGCCGTCTCGAGAAACGCTACCAGCAAGTCGATCGCCGCTTTGAGGTCAGCGGTATGCGCCATCTCTACCACCGAGTGGACATAGCGAGTGGGAAGCGATAGCGTGATCACCGCCGCTCCCTCCTGGGCCATCTGCAGTGCACCGGCATCAGTTCCTCCCCGAGGGAGGACCTCCATCTGATAGGGGATCCCCCTATCTTCGGCAAGGTTGCGCATCGCCTTAACCAATCCTGGATGCGAGATTGAGGCAGAATCAGTCAGCTTGATCGCCACGCCACTGCCAAGCTTTGTTACCTGTTGCGCGTCTAAGACACCGGGCATATCGGCGGCGATGGTCACGTCGAGGGCGATCCCTATCTGTGGTTTAACTGTAAATCCCGCTACCCGCGCCCCGCGCAGCCCCACTTCCTCCTGTGTCGTGCCAACAAAATAGAGATCGCAGGCTATCTTACCCGCCCGTTTGATCGCTTCGATTCCGATGTACACCCCAATGCGGTCGTCGAGTGCTTTCCCCGAAACGACGTTCTCGTAGGCGAGGAAGTCCTGGAGAAGCGTAACCGGGTCCCCAATCGCCACACGCTCTTTCACGGTCTCCCCGGGGAGTCCAAGGTCGACGAATAGGTCCTTCAACTCAAGTGGCTTCTTGCGTTCCTCCTCCGTCAGGATGTGCACAGGCTTGCTTCCGATGCAGCCAACTAGGTCCTTCTTCTCCGTGTGCACGACCACCCTCTGCGATATCAGCGTCTTAGGGTCAAACCCGCCGAGCGGCTGGATTCGAAGAAAACCGGTCTTATCCTCGATGAAGCTTACGATAAACCCGATCTCATCCATGTGGGCAGCGATCGCCACCACCGGTCCCTCTCCTTTCCGACGGGCGATCAAGTTTCCTAGATGGTCGGTCTGGAACGTGTCCATATAGTCACTTAGTGCCTCCGTGATGATCGCACGGATCTCCGCTTCATGCCCGGGGACACCAGCAGCCTCACTCAATCGCTTCAACAGTTCCATAAAACCCCCTTAGTTGTCAATACCCGTCAATTGTATCGATACCGGCCATAGGATCAATCGTTTGCGGTACTAGTAAACCACGGTATAAAATTGATCTATGATACCATTACGGGATTATCGACGAAGCAGAACATTTCCAGTGGTCACCGTCGCCCTGATCATTCTGAACCTGCTGGTCTTCCTCTATCAAGGCTTCTTGGGCACGCAAGGAACCGTGCTAAACGACGGGATTCCCTGGCAAGAGCGTCAGCTTATCCCGCCTGCGTTCGATCCTGTAAGCTATAATACCCATCGTCTGGCAGGGGGCTCTTCCAGACTCTATCCGGTTTCCCGTGATGACTATTTCGTCACACAGTACGCGCTCGTCCCCGCCGAATTCTTAAACAGGATCGACCTACCGCCGAGGATCCCGATCCCAATCTGGCTCACCTTGTTCACTTCGATGTTCCTTCACGGCGGGCTGATGCACCTTCTTGGTAACATGCTCTACCTTTGGATCTTCGGGGACAATGTGGAGGATTCCATGGGCCACGGGAAGTTCCTCTTATTTTATCTGGTGTGCGGGGCCATAGCCGCCTTCGCTCAAATGGCGATCAATCCGAACAGTGGGGTTCCACAGATCGGCGCCTCTGGTGCGATCGCTGGGGTTCTCGCCGCCTACTTCATGCTCTTTCCCAACTCTCGTGTCCTCACGCTGATCCCTATCTTCTTCTTCATCCGGCTCGTCGCCGTACCTGCGGTCTTCCTCCTCGGATTCTGGTTCATCCTTCAAGTCATAAGTGGTGCTGGCTCGCTCGGAGCGGCCAGCGGAGTCGCCTTTTTTGCCCACATCGGCGGCTTCATCGCCGGAGGAATCCTGGTCTTCCTGTTCAAGCGCCGCGGCGTCCCCGTCATCCTATGGCAGATGTTGCGAAAGGGACGCCCGTAGTTCACTTTCTCACCCGTACTTATTTTTTTGTGGAGCACGGATCCCATCTCATCGATAGTGTTGATGTAATCGACCCTTTCGTGCCGTTTAAGTCCACTGAGGTGACTCCATCCGGCATCGACCGCTTCGGCTTTGGAATCGTGGTGAACTGGTAGGATTTAGCAATCAGCTTTCGTAGCGTCGCAACCTGTGTGCGACGCAATCCAAACGTCGGGGATAAACCCCGACGCTACGACAAGACGGATTTTCTGTAGCGTTGCACCTTGCCTGCCTGTCGCGCCACCAGGGCAGACAGGTGTGCGATGTCTCTACATGCCCGTGACAAACACAAGCCGCCTTGTTGTATCCCCTCATGCTCATCTTCTATGAGACAAGTCTGTCCTTCACATTCCCTCACAAAACGGGTATGATAGATTGTTCATCTAAGACCGAGAGATAAAGGGGTGATGAAAAATGAGAAAGGGTGCGCTTCTCAGTTGCACCGCAGCCTTACTCTGTTTGATCGGGATCGTTGTTGCCGCCTCTGGCGGTGACCTGCAGGACAGAAACCCCATCGTAATCACGAGTGATTATGAGTTTACCGCGAAGAACGGTGTCGTTGCGGGGTCGGGGACAGTTGATGACCCGTACATCATCGAGGGGTGGCAAATCGATGCTGGTTATCACGATTATGGGATCCGTATCGACCGGACAAGCCGCTATTTCGTCATCCGGAATGTGGAGATCAGTGGAGCAGCTAAGGCTGCAATCTTCCTAAGCTACGTGAGAAATGCCCTTGTTCAGAATTGCAAGCTCACTGGAAACTGGATTGGGGTCACCCTTAATTTCGCTTCCGCCAACCGGATCAGTGGGTGCACGCTTAAGAGTAACACAGATGGACTCCACCTCTACTTTTCAAGCGACAACCAGATCCTTTCCAATACGATCGAGCGGAATGATTACGCAATCTGGTGCGATGCCTCCAACACGAACGAGATTATCAGGAACACCATCGCGTCCAACCACATGGGGATTTACCTCGAACTTTGTTCACAAGGCAACCTTCTCTACCACAACACCTTTCTCGACAACGTTCACAATGCCCACAGTGATGACCTGAACCAGTGGGACTACGAGGGAGAGGGAAACTACTGGTTCAACTATGTAGGAATCGACGCGGATGAGAATGGCATCGGGGATTCACCTTATGTAATCGCAAGTGACAGCGACCAGGACAACTTTCCGCTCCTCCGCGCACCGTAGGCAAAGATCGAAAAAAGCAAGTTGGCCCGCAGCACTTTGCGGGCCGTTTTTCATTAGCCTCGGTTGACTTCCGTTCGTGCCCCTTTACACTAACGACGACTACAAAATGAGAAAGGGGAGGTTGTGGCCGCTGAAAAGTTCGCCGATTACCTGCGGGGGGAGGTACCTTACCCGTTAATGCACGTCCTGATTCAGGAGATGCGGGAGGGGCAGCGAATCTCCCAGTGTTTTCTCGTCAAGCAAAAGACCCAGCGGGTGACCCGTACCGGAGATCCCTACCTGGAGATCCTCCTCGCCGACCGCTCCGGGACCATCCCCGCCCGCGCCTGGGCCGAAGTGGCGCAACGCTACGCCACCCAGTTCGATGAAGGAGACTTCGTTTACAGCGAAGGACGAACTGAAACCTACCGAAACTCACTTCAGATCATAGTTGAATCGATTCGCCGCCTAGAGTCCTACGAGGGGGAGGCCGGAAAGATCCCAGGGTTCGACCCAGGGCTGCTTGTACCGACAAGCGAGCATGATATCGACGAGATGTGGAGGGAGCTTCTGGGGTTAGCAGAGACGATCACCCCTTCAGCGCTGCAGCAACTGACAACCGTGATTCTGGAAGCAAATGCAGACCGGTTCAAAGAGTTCCCCGCGGCGATTCAGTATCACCACGCCTACTTGGGTGGTCTCCTCGAACATTCCCTGGAGGTCGCGAAAAGCGTCGCCCGCTTTGCGGAAGATCACCCGGAGCTTAACCGCGGCCTAGCCACGGCTGGAGCGATCCTGCACGACATCGGAAAGTTAAGGGAGCTGGAAAACCCAATCGCGCCCCACCACAGCTTTAGCGGTCAACTGGTCGGCCACCTCCTCCTCGGTCGTGACATGGTGCACGAGGAGGCGAGTAAGATCGCTTGGCCAGACGAGCGCCTCCCCGGGCTCCTGGAGCACATCATTGTCTCCCACCACGGCGAACTTGAGTTCGGCTCAGCAATCGTCCCCAAGACGGCTGAGGCGATCGCTGTTTACTACTTTGATAACCTCTCAGCAAAGCTGAACATGGTGCGGATGCACATCACTAAAGATAGTGAGGAAGGCGACTTCACTGACTGGCACAAGCTCCTCGAGCGTAAGTTCTTCAAGGGAAGACTAGTCGACTCCTAAAGTGCAACAGTGAATAACCGTCCGCTGGATCCATAAGGGTCTTTGCCTTGTAGCAAGAGAGCGATTCGTGAAAACGAGAACAGGATTACCAGTCGCGCCTCATATACGGACAACAAAAGACTTGTCGAGTGCTTGCCACTCGGCGTTGCGCATCCGTTGTATCAGCCTATAATAGACCCATATCCGATTGATCAACCGGAGGAACACTCCATGCACCGAACCGACTACTGTGTTCATCTATCACCAAAGGACATTGGGCGCAAGGTGACTCTGTGTGGCTGGGTGAAGCGCCGCCGAGACCTGGGGAGACTGACCTTCATCGACTTGCGTGACAGTTCAGGGTTGGTCCAGCTTCTCCTTGACGGGGAGGATCCCAAACTCGAAGCTGGCCATACACTGAACCGCGAGGATGTGATCGCAATTAGCGGTGTTGTGGCCGCTCGCAGCGAGGCAAACGTAAATAAAGAGATGGCAACCGGAGAAATCGAGATACAAGTGGAAAAGATGGAGGTTCTTAATCGCTCTATAACTCCCCCCTTCCTCGTGGAAGGAGATGGCTCGGACACGACCGAAGAGACACGCCTACGCTACCGTTACGTTGATCTGCGACGTGAGCGATTGCAGCGAAACCTCGCCCTT
>Ga0209986_10005825_pt1 | contig 10152 bp, 6 predicted proteins | sample BlataG_FD_183168 | JGI IMG/M metagenome (GOLD analysis project Ga0209986, IMG submission 183168) | Deep subsurface microbial communities from Black Sea to uncover new lineages of life (NeLLi) - Black_00105 metaG (SPAdes) (version 2) | ecosystem: Environmental > Aquatic > Marine > Oceanic >...
CGGAAATAGTTGTTGCTTTCCAAAGAAAAAAAAGAACGTATTATTTTTTTACTTATAGTATTTATAATTCTTTATTTTTCATTAATTTATAGATTATATAACATTCAGGTCATTCAAAGTAATAAATTTAAAGAAATTGCCCAACAAGAACACCTCACTTCTTTTTCTATTGAGGGAGAACGAGGTAATATCTATGATAGAAATTTTAAAAAATTAGCTGTGAATGTTAATGTTCAATCTTTATTCGCGATTCCTCCTAAAGTCAAGAACCCTCAGGAAACTGCCCGAAAAATATCTTCAATTCTAAATTTGGAAACAAAAGATGTACTGGATAAATTAAACCAGAAAAAATCTTTTGTGTGGATAAAAAGGAAATTAAAAGAAACAGAAGTCGTAGAGATTAAAAAACTAAATTTAGAGGGATTAAATTTTTTAGATGAGAGCAAAAGACATTATCCCAAGAATTATTTAGCTTCTAATTTAATGGGATTTGTGGGAATAGACAATCAAGGCCTGGAAGGTTTAGAGTCATTTTTTGATAAGGAATTAAAGGGTTTGCCTGGTTTAGTAATTTTAGAAAGAGATGCTATAGGAGGCAAGGTGCCTTTAAGCATTAAAGAACCAACTGCTCACAAGGACGGGCATTCAATTGTATTAACTATTGATGAAGTTATCCAATATATCACTGAGGAAGCTTTGAATAAAGCTTTTCAAAAATCCAAGGCTAAAGCAGGAATTGCTATTGTAGTAGAGCCCAAAACCGGGGAAATTTTAGCAATGGCAGTAAAACCTTCTTATGACCCCAATTATTTTAATCAATATTCTCGTGATCTTTGGAGAAATAGAGCAGTAACTGATGCCTATGAGCCGGGATCGACCTTTAAGGTTATTACCATAGCTACAGCCCTGGAAGAAAGAGTAGTCAATTTAAATGATCAATTTTATTGTGAAGGGTGGACAAAATACAATGGGACTGTTTTTCACGATATACACCAACATGGTTCTCAAGATCTTACCGATATAGTGAAAAATTCCTGTAATATAGGAGTAATTCAAACCGGGACAAGATTAGATGAAAAGGTTTTTGAAAAGTCGATTAGAAGATTCGGGTTTGGGACATTAACTGAAATAAATTTACCCGGTGAAATAAATGGCTTGGTAAGAAGTACAAAGGATTGGTCAAGAATTTCCTTGGCTTCCCTATCTATAGGTCAAGAAATTTCTGTAACTCCACTTCAGTTGATAATGGCTGTATCGGCTATAGCTAATAGAGGGACTTTAATGAAGCCGATGATAGTGAAGGAAATAATAGATTCTGAGCAAAATAAAATTAAAATATTTAAACCAAAGCCGGTAAGACAGGTAGTATCGGTTGATACTGCCTTAACTATGAGCAAAATATTAGAGCAAGTTGTAAATGACGGAACTGGTACAATGGCTAAACTTATAGGATACCAAGCAGCAGGTAAAACCGGAACTGCTCAAAAATTTGATTTTTCTATCGGGAAATATTCTGAAGATAAGTATAGTTCATTTTTTGTGGGGTATGCTCCTGCTGAGAATCCTAAAATATCTATCTTAGTTTTATTAGATGAACCTAAGGGGAGTTATTACGGTGGAACAGTAGCTGCTCCGGTTTTCCAGGAGATTGCTTCCAAGATTCTTCCTTACTTATTAGTTCCAACCAATGAAAGATAGTATCGAGTATCGCGTGAAGAAATAAGTATCGAGTATATAGCAAAATACAGTAATAAGTGATGAGTAATGTGTGACAAGTAATAGGTTTCGAGTTGCAAGTTGCAAGTTTGAAAAATACTTTGGGCACGATGTATCGTGCCCAAAGTAGGGGTTCGATTCATCGAATCCGTTAATCGCAGGCCCGCCCGCCTGTGAATTACAAAAGAAAGGGCACAATTCATTGTGCTCCTACACCTGAATCCTGATTTCTTTAACGCGATACGCAATACGAGATTAAATTGAAACGCAATAGGCAATACGATATACTATATATGAGATTTAAATAAGTATCTCGTATCTCGTGAATCGTATCTCGTAAAGAAAATAGAAGTCAGAATTCAGGAGACAGAATATTAAATAGTGACAGCGTAGAGTTAAGAAAGAAGAGAAAAAAGAAATAGACAAAATATAAATATTAGATAAAATGTAGGTAGTAATAATAAAGAATGCAAAATCATATTCAATTGGTCAATTGAATAATTGGTACATTGTTCAATTGGCAAATTAATTTTGAGGTAATTTTTTATGAAGTTAAGTGAATTAATAACAAATTTAGACGCTAAGGAAATTATTGGTGATTTAAATTTAAACATCAAAGGAATTTATCACAACTCTCGAGAAATAAAGAGAGATTTTTTATTTATATGCATAAAAGGTTTTACTTTTGATGGACATAATTTTATCGATGAAGCCATTAACAGGGGAGCTGTTGCACTGGTAGTAGAAAAAGAAATTCCTCCCAGGCCGGGCATTACCATAATAAGGGTAGATGATAGCCGTAAAGCCTTGGCAATTTTAGCTAACCAATTTTACGGTTTTCCTTCACGAAAATTAAAATTAATTGGAGTAACCGGAACAAACGGTAAAACTACTATTACTTATATGTTAAGAGCCATTTTCCAAGAAGAAGGTTATAGAACAGGACTTCTGGGCACTGCACAAAATATAATCGGTGATAATATTAACTCCTCTCAGATGACTACTATGGAATCGATAGATTTACAAAAAACCCTCAAGGAAATGGTTGAACAAAAGAATGATTATGCAGTGATGGAAGTATCTTCCCATGCCTTGCAATTATCCCGCGTAGAAGGATGCGATTTTGATGTAGCTATCTTTACTAATATCAGCAAGGAGCATTTCGAAATCCATAAAAACTTTTCTAATTATTTAAAGGCGAAGAAAAAATTATTTTTAAGTTTAAATAAAAGCAAGAAAAAAGATTATGAAAAATTTGCGGTAATTAATATTGATGAAGAGCACAGTAAAGATTTTATAGATTGTAATAAGGTTAACTTAATTACTTATGGAATAGAAAAAGAAGCTGATATTAGAGCCAAGAAAATAAGAATGAATCTTAAAGATTCATCTTTTATGGTAGAAACACCTCTGGGCGGGACTAGAATATATTTAAATTTTAGTGGAATATACAACATATATAATGCTTTGGCGTCTATAGCAACAGCTATTACTCAAGGGATCTTTCTTGGTGTAATTTCTCAAGCTTTAAGTGAATTTTATGGAGCTCCAGGAAGATATAAGCTGCTTGAATATGGACAGAACTATAATATTATTATAGATTTTGCTCATAATTATCATGGATTAGGGAATATATTGGGGAATTTACGCAATTTTACCTCACATAAAATAATAACTATATTTGGACATGGTGGAGAGAAATATAATAAGGTAAGGGCTATCATGGGGGAAGTTATAGGGACATATAGTGATTACATAGTAATAACTACGGATAATCCTAAAAGTGAAGACCCTATGGAAATTGCCCAAGAGATTGAGAGAGGGGTTAAAAAAACAGATAAAGATTATATTATAATTACTGATCGGGTAAAGGCTATTAAACATGCTTTAGAAAAAGCTGAAGAAGGGGATATAGTCTTAATAGCTGGAAAAGGGCCTGAAAATGAGCAGATTTATCATAACAGGGTTATCCATCATAATGATGAGGAAGTAGTGAAATATATTTTAACAGGGAGATAAAAGATTGGAAAACTGTAAGATTAGAGAATTGATAAAGGCTGTCTCGGGAAAGATAATTCAAGGAAACCAGGATTGTTTAATAAGCAGAATTTCCATAGATAGCCGAACTTTAATTCCCGGTGATTTATTTTTTGCTATAATTGGGCCCAGTTTCGATGGACATGATTTTATTATTGAAGCTTTTAATAAGGGAGCGGTGGGAGCAGTAGTCTGTAAGAGTGTGAGCAGCTTGTTGCAGAATGAAGAAATAGATAAAAATAAAGTTATTATAGAAGTAAAAGATACTCTTTCTGCCCTACAGGATTGGTCCAAACATTATAAGGATAAATTTAAAACTTTTAATATCTGTGTAACCGGCAGTAATGGAAAGACCACTACCAAAGAAATTATTGCCCATATCCTATCTCAAGAATTCCCTCTTTTAAAAACCTCTGGAAATTACAATAATGAAATTGGAATTCCTCTTACCCTGCTGCAGCTTAATAAATCACATAAGATATTAGTGGTAGAAATGGGAATGAGGGGTTTGGGTGAAATAAAAACCCTTACCAATTTTATTCCTCCTGATTTAGCAGTGATTACCAATATCGGAGAGGCCCATATTGGCTTATTGGGTTCAAAGGATAATATTTTTAAAGCTAAATCGGAATTATTACAATCATTAGATAAAGATGGCAAAGCTATTATAAACAGAGACGACCCCTATTATTTTAAGATGTTGGAAATTGTTAAAGATAAGAAGGTATACACCTTTGGCATTGAGAATAGGAGTGATATTATGGCTCGAAATATCAGAATGGTCAGTGATAAAGGAATGAGATTTTCCCTTGAAGTGCAAAATAGTAAAAGTAGAGAAATATATTTTCCCTTATTGGGAAGGCATAATATCTATAACGCCATTGCCGCTTCTGCAGTTGCTTTTACCCTGGGAATAGAATTGGATTTAATTGAAAGAGGATTATCTTCTTTTAAATCATTGGACATGCATATGCGATTAAGTGATTTTTTTAATGATATTAAAATACTAAATGATTCCTATAATGCGAGTCCGATATCAGTAAAAAGTGCTTTAGAAACTTTGACAGAAGTTGCACAAAGTAATAGAAAAATAGTCATCTTAGGAGATATGTTGGAATTAGGAGAAAAGACCGCCTTTTACCACCGGGAAATAGGAAAAAAAGTAGCAAAATTGTTTATTGATATACTAATAACTGTTGGCCAGGGAGGAAAAATAATTGCTCAATCTTCTAAAGAAGAGGGGATGGCAGAAGAAAGAGTTTTTTCTTTTGAGAAAAATGAGAAGAGGATTTTGGCTAAAAAGCTGTTAAATTTAACCAAATCCGGAGATTTCATCTTATTAAAAGGTTCTCGAGAAATGAAAATGGAAGAGATTTTAGAATTTTGTCAAAAAGAGTATCAAAAAAATAATCCCACCTAAGGAGGAGATAATGACCTATTGGCCCTTAATAATTTTAGCTTCGTTTACAATACCGGTTATTACTTTACCGTTTTTTATTAATTACCTAAAAAAACATAATATGGGACAGAAAATTCGTCAGGAAGGGCCAAATCTTCATCAGTATAAAATGGGGACACCTACCATGGGAGGAGTAATAGTTATTCTTGCTTTGATAATAATAGTTTTACTCCTTGTTCCTTATAATAAATATGTTTTGTGGTCATTAATTACTACTGTCGGTTTTGGCCTTATCGGCTTGGTTGATGATTTAATAAAATATCTTAAGAAACGATCATTAGGTCTTCTATCTATGCAGAAGTTGTTCCTTCAAATTGCTTTTGCTTTAATAGTTGCCTATTGTGTCCAACAAAGCACCGATTTAGGTACAGAAATTTATCTTCCCTTTATAAAAAATAGTATAGATTTGGGAATTATGTTTGTACCTTTTGTGGTCTTGGTGATGATTAGTTCAGTTAATGCTGTAAACTTGACTGATGGTTTAGATGGACTGGCAGGCGGCTTAATAATTATTTCAATGTTCAGTTTTGCTTTAATTGCCTATATCCAAAATGTATTGCCTATGAGCCTATTTGCCTTGATAGTTGCCTTTACCTCTCTCGGTTTTTTAATCTATAATTTTTATCCGGCTCAGATATTTTTAGGAGATGTAGGTTCTTTGGCTTTAGGCGGAGCGCTTGCTTCAGTAGTAATTTTTACCAAAACAGAGTTGTTTTTACTGATAATAGGCGGGGTATTTGTGATTGAAACTTTATCAGTGATACTTCAGGTTGTTTCGGTAAAATTAAGAAGTAAGATTATTTTTAAGATGAGTCCTATTCACCACCACTTTGAACTCTGCGGTTGGAAAGAACCTAAAATTATTATTAGGTTTTGGATAGCAGGGTTAATTCTGGGTTTTATTGGTTTAATTAGCTATTGCTAGCGTGGAGCGCAGAGTAAGATTAGCGTATAGCGTACAGCGTAGAGCGTATAGGAAGATAGCGTGGAGCGTTTAGCGTCTAGGATGATTAGTCTTAATATTTAGTGAATAGTATTTTATAACAAAGCGAAAAACGCAAAGCGCAAAATGTAAAACCATAACTTAAAATTCAAAATTAAAGAAAAAAGTTTTAAGTTTTTCTGGTGTAGGGGTTCGATTCATCGAACCCGTCAGATAAAACTAGCCAAATAAAACGAGACGAATAATTCCGTCTCTTATAAATAAAATCGTAAATTCCTAAGGACAACACGGCACGCCGTGTTGCTACTATATACTAAAGAACTATTCACTAACGACTAATTTAACTGGCAAACTGGGTAACCGGTTAACTATAACGCGATACGCAATACGCGATACGAAATTGCTATACGTTAAACGCTATACGCTCTACGCTAACAATTAAACACGAGGTTACACTTAAAAGATGTTAATAGAAAAAAAATCTCCTGATTTATGGCTTTTTGTAACGGTAATTATTCTAATGGCTATTGGCATATGTATGGTTTTTAGTTCAAGTTACATTATGGCTTATAAATGGTATGGAGATAGTTATTATTTTTTAAAAAGACAATTAATTTATGCTATAATAGCTTTAATAGCATTTTTTTTCGCTATATATACCGATTATCATTATTATAAAAAATTTACTATGCCTATCTTAATTTTATCCATTGCACTATTGTCGATGGTATATATTCCCAGTATCGGGAGAGCTGCCGGTGGGGCAAGAAGATGGATTAAGGTAGGATTTTTTTCTTTTCAGCCTTCCGAAATTGCTAAATTTGCTTTAATCTTATATATGGCTGAATCTTTGACCAGAAAACAAGTTGAAGATATAAAAACCTTTATAAGAGGGATGCTACCACCTTTAATTATTATGGTAGTGATGTTTTTATTAATCTTAAATGAGCCCGACTTTAGCACTTCCTTAATTATTTTGGGCATTTCTTTTATTATGTTGTTTATTGGGGGGACCAGGATAATTCAGCTTTTTGCCTTAATAGTAACAGCAATCCCCTTAGGAATTACAATATTATTAAGGGAAGAATATAGAAAAGTAAGATTACTCTCTTTTTTAGATCCCTGGAAAGACCCCTTGGATAGCGGATTTCATATAATTCAATCTCTATTAGCCTTAGGGAGCGGGGGAATTTTTGGAATTGGATTGGCAGAGAGTAAACAAAAATATTTCTATCTTCCCGACCAACACACCGATTTTATCTTCTCTATAATTGGTGAGGAATTAGGGTTTATAGGCACTATGGTAATAATTATTCTCTTTACAATATTGTTGTGGCGTGGATTCAGAATAGCCTTAGACTCCTCTGACCAATTTGGAACTTTATTAGCTGCGGGCATTACTTCTATGATAGTTTTTCAGAGTATTATAAATATTGGAGTGGTAACCAAGATGATTCCTACTACTGGTATTACCCTTCCCTTTATAAGTTTTGGGGGTTCATCTCTAATTGTAAATATGTTTTGCGCGGGGATTTTATTAAATATCTCCCGGTATAAAGTAAAAGAATATGGAGCGTAATTGATGGCACTAAAGGTAATAATTTCAGGTGGCGGAACAGGGGGACACATATATCCAGGAATTAGTTTAACTTACGAAATAAAAAGAAGAGACATAAATAATGATATTTTATTTGTGGGAACTGAAAGGGGCCTGGAATCAAAGCTTATACCTCGGGAAGGTTTTAAATTTATAAAAATAAAGGCCCGGGGTATCAAACGAAAAATATGTTTTGAAAATTTAACGGCTATTGTCATTTTTTTAATTTCTTTATTTCAGTCATATAAGATTATAAAAAAGTATAAACCGGATATAGTTATTGGAACGGGGGGCTATGTAAGCGGTTCGGTTGTTTTGATGGCCGCAATATTAGGCATTCCAACTTTTGTCCATGAGCAGAATGTTATCCCCGGGATTACCAATAAATTTTTATCTCGTATTACAAGAGTAACATTTTTAAGCTTTAATCAGTCAAAAGAATATTTTAGTAATAAAGCAAAATTGATTTTTACGGGCAATCCCATACGTTTTAAAAATATTAAACACAACACAGACATAGAGTATAAAAAATTTAACCTTGATTCCTCAAAAAAAACCATATTGGTATTAGGAGGCAGCAAGGGAGCAGCTTCAATTAATAGAGCCGTCCTAGGAGGTATCGATTTAATAAAAGATGTTATAAAAAACAACTGGCAAGTTTTATTAATTAGCGGGCAAGATGATTATAGTAATATTATGGAAATAGTGGGAGAAGATAATAAAATATTTTCGGTAGAACCTTATCTGCATGATATTGAAAAAGCTTATTCTCTGGCTGATTTAGTGATCTGCCGGGCGGGAGCCACAACTTTAGCTGAGATTGGGGCCTATGGTTTACCGGCAATTTTAATACCTTATCCCTATGCTACCCACAATCACCAGGGAATCAACGCTAAAATTTTTAAAAGAGAAGGGGCTGCAATATTAATTTTAGAAAAAGACTTATCCGGAGAAAAATTAGCCCAGGTTTTACTCGATTTATTAAAAAATAAAAATCAATTAGAAATAATGGCTAAAAAGAGTAGAGAATTAAGTAATGTGAATTCAGCAAAGAAGATAGTAGACTATATTTCTGATTACATTAAAAAAATTTAAAAAATATAAGAAGTATTTTACCAACAAAGCAGGAAAATTAATAATTTTGTTGAATTCATATATAGAATTTGAAATTTACGCGATACGAAATGTGATATAAAAATAGGTTTTTATTTTAAGTTTTTAAACTGTTTTTTCTTTACGCAATACGCAATACTCAATACGAAACAAAGGTGGAGTTATAGTTAATGAATGAAAAAAAATTACATATACATTTTATTGGAGTTGGTGGAGTGGGAATGAGCGGTTTAGCCTCAATCCTTCTTGATTCAGGTCATAAGATCAGTGGTTCCGACATTATAACTTCAAAAATAACTAAAAGATTGGCTGATAAAGGAGCGACTATTTTTAAAGGTCATAATGAAAATAATGTAGAAGAGGCAGATTTAGTAGTAATTTCATCAGCAATCCCTGAATCTAATCCGGAAATAAGGGGCGCCAGGGATAGAAAGATTACCATGATCAAAAGGGCTGAAATGCTGGCAAGGCTTATGGATGATAAATATGGAATAGCAATTGCCGGTACACATGGTAAGAGCACCACTGCTTCTATGATAAGTCTATTATTAGAAAGAAGTGGCCTCGATCCTACTGTAGTAGTAGGAGGAGAATTGAACAATTTTAAAAATAATGCTAAATTGGGAAAAGGTAATCATATAGTTGTAGAAGCCGACGAAAGTGATGGTTCATTTTTGGAATTGAATCCACGTATGGCTATAGTTACTAATATAGAAGATGACCATTTAGATCATTATGAAAATGTAGAAAATATTCTAAAAGATTTTAGGAAATTTATTGACAAAGTTCCTGATAATGGAAGAATCATTCTGTGCAAGGATTGCGATAATGTGAAGAGGCTGATAAAAAAATATGGGAAAAGCCATGTTTCTTACGGAATATTTGTTGAGGCGGATCTTATGGCCAAAGATATAGAATTGGATAAGTTAAATTCTAAATCAAAAATATATTGGCAAGGTGAAAAAATCGGTGACCTTTGTTTGAAGGTTGCCGGATATCACAATATTCTAAATGCTTTAGCAGCAATTGCTGCCGCCCTGGAACTGGGAATAAGTTTTACGGAAATTGCTAAAACATTAGAAACCTTTCAGGGAGTACATAGAAGAATGGAAATTGTTGCCAGTACTGATAACAACATATTAATTATTGATGATTATGCCCATCATCCTACCGAGATTAAAGCAACTTTGAGTGCCTTAAGAAGTAGCTGGCAAAACAGAAGAATAATTGCCGTATTTCAACCCCACCGCTACAGCAGAACTAAACTTTTAGCAGAAAAGTTCGGTA
>Ga0209986_10005830_pt1 | contig 10149 bp, 9 predicted proteins | sample BlataG_FD_183168 | JGI IMG/M metagenome (GOLD analysis project Ga0209986, IMG submission 183168) | Deep subsurface microbial communities from Black Sea to uncover new lineages of life (NeLLi) - Black_00105 metaG (SPAdes) (version 2) | ecosystem: Environmental > Aquatic > Marine > Oceanic >...
TGCTCTTTGCCCTGCTACATCTGGTCTTTTTTGTGAGGAGAGTATGACCAACTCCTTATAATCTCTAGTTACTAACCGATTGTATCTGCTCTTTGAATGGATTTTTTATGAGGCTCATCTCCATTCTTTCTATATCGGTGGCTATACTGCTCATAGCGGGATGTGAGTATTTTGATCGGCTGTGGAAGAACTACGACAGTGCGGTCCTGGTCGCTGATACACCACTGGAGCCGATACCGGGGGGCTGGTCGTCGGACGGCAATATAGTCCTGGCGGTGCAGGAGGTGGAGGACAGTTTTTCTGAACAGTTGGTGGCGGTGGGGACAGATGGAGGGGGTTTGCGGACTATACCTATGAATGTTGACTTCGCCACCATAGATTCAGCCTGTTTTTCCCTGGATGGATTGGAGATACTCTTTTCCGGCAATCCCCTGGCTGGCGGGTCTGCCGGGATATACACTGTCCCCATAACCGGTGGAACCCCGCAAATGGTGCCGGTCAGTGCTCCCAGTTCCTACCCCACCTGGGCGCATGAGAGCAATCTCATCGCCTATTGTAACTCCCTGGGGTTATGGACCTATGATATGGATACGTCAGCGAGTCAGCAATTGGTGAGCGGTATGGCAATGTATCCCACATTTTCCCCGGACGACAGCAGGATAGCTTACGTCAATTTTGTCTATGTCGGCGAGGATACCTTTGAGCGCCAGTTGTGGGTGGTTGAGGTTGATGATGCGGACAATGATTATTGTATCTCACCGGCGGGTTGGAACTGCCTCTATCCTTGCTGGAAACCCGATGAGGATGACATCGCCTTCAGCGGGATGGAGGTTGGTTGGGATGAGGCGAGTAAGTTTGATATCTATCTGATTGATTCAGAGGGAGGGAGCGTCCCGGAGAAGTTGACCGATGAAGTGGTCTATTTCGGGAAGCACGGACCGGCGGGTGGACTATGCCCCATGTGGTCACCCGATGGGAAGTGGATAACCTTTTACTCTGACCGCCAGATTGAGGGGCAGAGCTATTTCCGCCTGTGGAAGATAATGCCTTGATTTTTGGATGAACAGCCCAAAAGCGCCAGGTCTTTACTCGGCGCTTTTCTTATTCCATAAGAAAGAGAGTTCTAGGGTTGGTCGTAAATGGTGAGTCTTTTTTCGGTTTTAGAGGTATTTATACGCAGGCGCTTCACAAATAGCTGGAGATAATTCTTGATGCCGTCCCTCCACAAAGAGAGTTTGGAGTCGCCGTGTCGTTTGTAGTAGCTGAACTGGATGGGCACCTCCCGACTGCGAAATTTTCGCCGGCAGAAGACCTCCAGCTTGAGCTCCTGAGAGAAGGGCATGCCGTCGGATGTTACCTCCACCTCCTTAAGCACCTCACGTTTGAACACCCACATACCCGATTGGGAATCGTGCAGGTGGCGACCGTAGATAAGCAGTATGGTCAGGTTGAATATTCTGTTGCCGACAAAGCGCATGATGTAGTCCAGAGATTCACGCCAGTCTATGGAAACCCGCCAGGCGGAGATGAAGTCCAGATTGTCTTCAAAGAGAATGTCCAACAGGTAGGCGATGGCGATGCGGGGATAGGTGGCGTCTCCGTCCATGGTGATGATTATATCCCCGCCGGCTTGGGATAGACCGGTCTTGTATGCTCGTCCGTAGCCCTTGCGCTCCTCAAAGACCACCCGGGCGCCGAATTTACGAGCCACCTGTGAGGTGTTGTCAACGGAGTTGTTGTCCACCACCACAACTTCGTCTATGAAATCGGGCATGGTGGAGAGCACCTGAGCGATGCCCACCTCTTCGTTGTAGCAGGGTATGACCACACTAATCTTCTTACCGCCGCGCAAAGACACTCCTTAAGGTTAGTTTTCCAGGCTATCATCTATCGCTGTGCAGATCACTTTTAAATGATAACATATGGTCTAATTCAAGTCAACTTTCTTTCCTGACCTGCTGGTAGTTGGCTTTCGGCAATTTAGCTTGACAAGCTCTGCGGGCAATGTTAAATTTTTCACGATTGGAAATACCTAAAATTTTCCAGGAAGGGGGAGAGAGATTTGCCGAAGATTGCCAAGTGCATGGAACGGTTGGGAACCGAGACCGCCTTTGAGGTGCTGGCTCGGGCTAAAGAGCTTGAGGCGGAGGGTAAGTCCATGATCCATCTGGAGATAGGGGAGCCTGATTTTGACACCCCAAAAAACATAGTTGATGTCGCCAAGAAGGCGTTGGACGAGGGCTGGACCCATTATGGTCCTTCAGCCGGCTATCCCGATTTTCGGGAGGTCATAGCCGACTACATCTCCCGCACCCGTGGTGTGGATACCGACGCCGACCAGGTGGTGGTAACCCCCGGCGCCAAGCCGATAATCTTCTTCACCATACTGTCCTGCGTGGAGTCCGGCGATGAGGTGGTCTATCCCAATCCTGGATTTCCCATCTACGAGTCAATGATAAACTACCTGGGAGTAAAGGCGGTTGCCGCTCCTCTTCTGCAGAAGAACGAGTTCCGCATGGATGTCGGTGAACTGAAGAAGTTGGTCAATAAGAATACCAAGTTGATAATCATCAACTCACCGCAGAACCCCACCGGTGGAGTCCTGACCGAGGGGGATTTGGAAGAGATAGCAGAAATCGCCCAGGCAAACGACTGCTGGATACTCACCGATGAGATATATAGCGAGATGGTTTATGAGGGTGAGTTTAAAAGCATCTACTCCCTGCCGGGGATGAAGGAGCGCACCATCCTCCTGGAGGGAGCCTCAAAGACCTTTGCCATGACCGGCTGGCGTTTGGGATATGGCGTTATGCCCCAATTCCTCCAACCCCACTTTACCCGCATGATGACCAACTCCTGCTCCATGACCTGTGCGTTCATCCAGCGAGCGGGAATAGAGGCGTTGACCGGACCGAAGAATGAGGTGCATAAGATGATGGCTGAATTCAAGAAGCGGAGGGATGTCATCGTCGCCGGCTTGAACGAGATACCCAACATCAAATGCCTTCTTCCCAAGGGTGCCTTCTATGTCTTCCCGGATATCACCGCAACCGGAAAGAGCTCCAAGGAGCTGGAGCAGGGCTTGCTCAACGAAGGTGGGGTTGCCTGCCTCGCCGGCACCAGCTTTGGAGAGTATGGTGAGGGTCACCTGCGCTTCAGCTATGCTAATTCCATTGAGAATATCCAGGAGGCGCTTAACAGGGTGCGAAGTTACCTGGCAGGAGGGTAGATAAAGGGGAAATATTGCCTTTCAAGGTCGGGGAAAATAAGAAAAACATATACAGATAGACCGCTCGGGTGCAATCTCGGGCGGTTTTATGTTATTTTTTATATGTAGTGCCCAAAGAATGGTTGAAAAATCACAAAAACTCTCACCCTCTGCATTATTCCCTTGCAAAATTCCCCGCCAGATTATAAAATAGCCCCCTAAATCATCTTACTTGCGTCTGAAGGCGATTGGAAATTTTATATTCACTAGGTTTTTCACAAGGAGTCAATGATGCCCTCCTCTCAAGCAAAGAAAACCCGTCTTTACGAGCGGCTGATTGCAGCCGGGGGAAGCATGATTGAATTCGCCGGCTATCTTCTGCCGGTGCGCTACAGCGGAATCACCCCCGAGCATCTGGCAGTTCGCTCCACAGCCGGCATCTTTGACCTTTCACACATGGGAGAGTTCTTCCTGCACGGGAAGGACGCCGGTCGGTTCTTGCATTATCTTCTGGCAAACGATGTCCTTGGTCTTGCCGTCGGGCACATCTGCTATACACCTATGTTATACCCCGACGGTGGGATAGTGGACGACCTGCTCTGCTATCGCCTGGGCGAGGATGAGTATATGTTGGTGGTCAACGCCACCAACATAACCAAGGACGATGCCTGGGTCTGCGAGCGGTTGGATGCCTTCGGCGGGGAGGTGGAATATAGCAACCGTTCCGACGACTACACTCTAATCGCCGTTCAGGGACCCCGCGCCGAGGAGATAGTTGCTCAGGTGACCGATATTGACCTCTCGTCCATCAAACATTATTGGTGGGATAAGGGCCAGGTGGGCGGTCAGCGGGCGCTCATCTCCCGCACCGGCTATACCGGCGAGGACGGTTTTGAGATATATGTGGATGGGGAATCCGACCCCATACCTATATGGGATGGGCTTGTTGCCGCCGGCAAGGATTTGGAGATGATACCGGTCGGCTTGGGGGCCAGGGATACCCTGCGCCTGGAGAAAAAATTTTGTCTCTACGGCAACGATATTGACCACACCACCAATCCCCTGGAGGCGGGTATCGGCTGGACGATCAAGCTGGACAAGGATGATTTCATCGGCAGGGAAGCCTTACTTAAGATAAAGGAGGCTGGGCTTTCACGCAAGCTGGTGGGCTTCAAGATGGAGGATAAGGCTATCCCTCGCAAGGGTTATCCCATCTTCGTAGGGGGAGAACAGGTGGGGAAGGTAACCAGCGGAACTTTCTCCCCCAGTCTTCAGGTGCCGGTGGGTCTGGGCTATGTTGACATAGCCCACAGCAAGGTTGATACCGCTATAGAGGTTGAGATTCGGGGAAAGCGGCACCCGGCGAGGGTGGTGAAGACGCCCTTTGTATAGGGGATGATAAGGCTCTGGCTTTTTACAAATCGGTCTAACTAAGTTTGTTTTTTCAACAAGAAATTCAGTGAGATTTCAGATAATCCGCAATATTCCAGAAAGGAAAGGGAATGGCAGAGACTCGCTACACCGAAACCCATGAATGGGCTCGTAAGGAGGGCGAGGAGGTGCTCATCGGCATCTCCGACCACGCTCAGAAAGAACTGGGGGAGATAGTCTATCTTGATGTGACCGTGGGCGTAGGAGACAAGCTGGAGAAAGGCAAGGAGTTTGCGGTCCTTGAGTCGGTCAAGGCGGCGTCCGACATCTATGCTCCAATATCCGGGGAGGTCACCCGCATCAATCAAGAGGTCATAGACAAGACCACTATGATCAACGACGCCGCCGAGGGAGCCGCCTGGATGGTGGCGGTCAAGCCGACCGATATGGCTGAGTTTGAATCTATGATGGACGCCGAAGCTTACAAGAAGGCGATAGGGGAGGGTTAGGTTCCGATGAGCTATCTGCCCCTCACCGATGGTGAGCGGGAGGAAATGCTTGCGAGCATGGGCTACTCCTCCATTGACGAGCTTTTTTCCGCAGCCGGTCTGTTGGGTAAGGTGGAGTTGGGGCTGGGAGAGGCTAAATCCGAAGCCGAGGTTACCTCCTACATGAAAGAGCTGGCAGAGGAGGTTCAGACCGATGTCCTCTCCTTTGTCGGTGCTGGGGCTTACCCCCATTTTATTCCCTCGGTAATCGCTCACATCACCTCCCGTGGTGAGTTTTATACCGCCTACACCCCTTACCAGGCGGAGCTAAGCCAGGGCACCCTTCAGTCCATCTATGAATACCAGAGTATGGTCTGCCAACTGTCGGCTATGGCGGTAACCAACGCCTCAATGTATGATGGCGCCAGCGCCCTGGGGGAAGCTGCACTTTTAGCAATGCGCACCACGCACCATAACCGTCTGTTGGTGTCGGCATCGCTCCATCCCCGTTGGCGGGAGGTGCTCGCCACCTATGTCAGCGGGATTGAAGCCCAACTGGTGGAGATACCGTTTGATGATAGGAAAGGGACGATGGATATATCCGCAGTTGAGCGGGAAGTGGAGGATGGTGCCGCCCTGATAATCCAGAACCCCAACTTCTTCGGGGTGATTGAGGAGGGAGCCCCCAAATTGGGGGAGATAATTCACTCGGCGAAGGGGAAGTTTATCGTCTGTGCCGACCCCATCTCTTTAGGGATAATTGAGGCTCCGGGTAACTACGGCGCCGATATCTATGTCGCTGAGGGACAAGGGCTGGGTACCCCACTGTCGTATGGAGGTCCATATCTGGGCATAATGGCTGCACGCAAGGGATTGGAGCGGAGTCTGCCCGGGCGAATTGTCGGCAGGACCAGCGACGCGGAGGGGAAGGTGGGCTATGTGCTCACCTTGCAGACCCGTGAACAGCACATCCGCAGGCAGAAAGCCACCAGTAATATCTGCACCAACCAGGCGTTGGTGGCTTTAGCCGCCGCGGTCTTCCTCTCCCTTTTGGGAAAAAACGGTATCCACGAGTTGGCAACCCAGAACCTGGCAAAGGCGGAGTATGCCAAAAGAGAGCTGGTGAAGAGGGGATTGAAGGTTGTTTTCAGTGGAGCGACATTCAACGAATTCCTGGTGGGATTCTCCGTTTCCGCCCGGGAGGTATATAAGTCCTGTGTAGAGGAGGGGGTAGTTCCGGGTATATATATTGACCAGTGGTATCCGCAATTCGAGAAAAACCTCCTGATATGCGTGACCGAAAGGCACAGCAAAGCTGAGATTGACCGGTTGGTGGAGCTTCTGGGGAGGTGGGGTGGATGATACGCCCTGAGCAGATTATATACGACTTCTCCATGCCCGGTAGATGGGGCTATCGCCTACCAAAACTGGATGTCCCCGAAGTTGACCCGGCAGAGGCTCTGCCCAAGTCAATGGTTCGCAAAGATAAGCCCTCGCTCCCTGAGCTCTCCGAGGTGGATGTGGTGCGCCACTTCACCCGCCTCTCCCGCCTGAACTACGGCATAGATGTGGGCTTCTATCCTCTGGGCTCCTGCACCATGAAGTATAACCCCAGGATAAACGAGGATTTGGCGACCATGAACCCCTTCACCGACTCTCATCCTCTTATGGAGGAGGCTGACGCATCCGGTTTGATTAGATTGTATTATGAGCTGGGTGCGGCTCTGTGCAGGATAGTGGGACTTCCCGCCATAACCTTACAGCCGGCTGCCGGCGCTCACGGCGAGATGGTGGGCATGCTCATGGTTCGTGCCTATCACCTGGATAAGGGAAGCGAGCGCTCGGTGGTGCTCATACCCGACTCCTCCCACGGCACCAACCCGGCGTCGGCGGCTTTAGCCGGTTATGACATACAAGAGGTAGCCTCCAACGGGCGGGGGCGAATAGACATTGAAGCCCTCAAGGAAGCTATATCGCCTCAGGTGGCGGCTATGATGGTCACCAATCCCAATACCCTGGGTCTCTTTGAGGAGGAGATGGGGCTTGTGGCGGAGCTGTTACACGAGGTTGACGCCCTGGTCTATTACGACGGAGCAAACGCCAACGCCATATTGGGGCGCACCACGCCCGGGGCTATGGGTTGTGACATCGTCCATCTCAATCTACATAAGACCTTCTCCACCCCGCACGGTGGTGGAGGACCCGGCTCGGGTCCGGTGGCTGTAACTGAGAAGCTGGCACCGTATCTGCCCGTTCCGGTGGCGGTAAAGTATAAGAACGGTTATCACTTTGACTACGACAGACCCAAATCCATCGGTCGGGTGCAGGCTTGGCAGGGGAACTTTCTGGTCCTGGTCAAAGCATTTGTCTATATCCTCATAATGGGCGAGGAGGGCTTGCATCAGGTGAGCGAGGATGCGGTGCTCAACGCCAACTACCTGATGAGCCTGATTAAGGACACATTTAATGTGAAGTATGACTATCCCTGTATGCACGAATTCGTCGCCTCCTCCAAGGCTCTGGCTTCCGAGACCGGAGTGCGCACCCTGGATGTGGCAAAAAGGTTGATGGACTACGGCTTCCACCCGCCGACGGTATATTTCCCGCTAATCGTTGAAGAGGCGTTGATGATTGAGCCTACGGAGACCGAGGATAAAGCCACTCTGGAAGCCTTTGCAGAGGCGATGAAGGAGATATATCGGGAAGCACAGCAGGATGCGGAGAAGGTAAAAGGAGCGCCCTATACCACTCCGGTGGGCCGTCTGGATGAGGTGAAGGCGGCAAAGGAACTGGATTTGTGCTATCATCCACCCGATGAGTAAACTGCGTCTTATAAGAAGCAAACCGGATAAAGCCTGGGTCAATATGGCTATAGACGAGGCTCTTTTGGAGCTCTCTTCGGGAGGAAATGGCGACCCCATACTTCGTCTTTACACCTTCTCCGAGCCGTCGGTAACTGTGGGGTATTTTCAAAGGGTATCTCCCGAAAACTATCCGGGGCGGGAGAAGGTGCGCAGGATAACCGGTGGGGGGATAGTCCTGCACGGCTGTGACCTGACAATCGCTTTGGTCATCTCCCCGAAAGGGTTCGGCTTGGAGGGGCGAGATGAAGTTTACCGGCTCTTCTCCCGGGCGCTTCTGAGGGGGTTTGGCGAGAGCATATCCCAGCTAGGGGTAAAGGAGGAGGGGGATTTAAAGGTTGAGGGGAACTATGAGTGTTTTCGGGAGCCGGTAGCCTCCGACCTGGTTTTGGGGGGAAGGAAATTAGCCGGCTGTGCCGGGCGTCGTCGCCGGGGCAACTTTCTACTACACGGTTCTCTTCGGGTCTATTGTGGCGAGGATGACGATGCCTGCTCCCTGGAGGAGTTTTTGGAGGAGGAGCCGGAGATTGATGAGGTGGCGGAGAGAGTGGCTTTTGGCTTTGCGCAGGTCTGTGGATTGGAGATTGGCGAATCGGGGATGAGCGAAAGTGAAAGGCGGGTTGCACTGCATCTTGAGGAAAAATATAAGGACCCCCAGTGGAATTTCAGGAAATGAACTCAATCAGGAGGTAAAGCATTGTCTCGGCTCACAAATATCGTCTTATTGGTAACTATCTCGGTCGGTCTGCTGTGGTTGCTTGGCTGTGCAGTTCCTAAGGAAGAAATAGAAGACCCGGTCGTCGCCCAGGTTGCTGAGGAAAAGCTTTACGCTTCCGACTTGAAGATGATGGTGGAGGGGCGTAAAGCAATGGTCCAGAAGTCCATGCAGAATGATATAACCCCGGAGCTGGTAATGGACGAGTGGATAAACGCCACCCTGATAGCCCAGGAGGCAAAGCGTCGGGGGCTGGATGAGGATGAGGAGATTCAGAAACTGGTAGATGACTATCTGAAGGGTCTTTTGGGGCAGAAGATGTGGGAGACGGAGATAGAGGGAAAGGTGGACTCCGTGACCGAAGAACAGATTATGGAGTTCTATGAAGCGGTCAAGGAGACGGAATACAAGTCCATGTATCCCAAGATGCGCATGTCTCTGCTTACAGTCAAGGGATTGGCGGAGGCAGAGAATTTGGTTGAGCAGGCTCGTGCTGGCGAGGATTTTGCGAAATTGGTGGAGGAACACTCCATCCGCAAGGACCTGGGCTTGGATGGGGATATGGGTTATCATCGCAAGGAGGAGTTGCCCGACAAACTTGCCGAGGTAGCCTTCAATATGAAGGTGGGCGAAGTCAGCGACCCCATCAAATTTGAGGTGGGATATTCGGTTGTAAAGATAACCGGGAAGGTGGAGGCTGGTGATTATATTCCTTTGGGCGAGAAGGAGATGGCTCAACTATATGAGCGGACCTTGCTGGAGAAGAGAAAGCAGTATGCCACTGAGTTTCTTAATGAGTTGAAGAAAAACACCACGGTCTTCAAGTTTCTCCATAAGTATCAGGAGGCTATTGAGGCAACGGAGGAGTAGGGGCTCCTGAGTAGAGATAATGGGGGGATTTTCATATGGATGAGGACTTAAAATCAATAGAAGAGGTGCGGCAACTCTGCCGAAGGGCGATTGTAGCCCAGGAGGAGTTCAACAGTTTCTCCCAGGAGGAGATAGATCGTATCGTCTCCGCCTGCGCAAAAGCCGGGGAGCAGTCCGCCCTAAAACTGGCGGAGATGGCTGTCGCCGAGACCGGCTTCGGGGTGGTCAAGGACAAGGAGACCAAGAACCTGGTAGCCTCCCGAATGGTCTATGAGTTTATAAAGGATATGCCCACCCGGGGAATCATCAGTCGGGACGAAGCGCGCAAAGTTGTCAATATCGCCAGCCCTATGGGTCTGGTAGCAGCCGTCATCCCTACTACCAACCCCACCTCCACTGCTATATACAAGATACTTATCTCCGTCAAGGCTGGATGTGCCATCATCGTCTCCCCCCATCCGCAAGCCCTCAAATGCACCCGGGAAGCGACCAGAATAGTGCGGGAGGCGGCGATAGGGGCAGGTGCTCCTGAAGACCTCATCTCCTGCATGTCCTATCCTATGATGGAGGGCACTCAGGAGTTGATGAGGTGTCCTGAGGTGGCGGTAATACTGGCAACCGGGGGAACTGAGCTGG
>Ga0209986_10005831_pt1 | contig 10148 bp, 8 predicted proteins | sample BlataG_FD_183168 | JGI IMG/M metagenome (GOLD analysis project Ga0209986, IMG submission 183168) | Deep subsurface microbial communities from Black Sea to uncover new lineages of life (NeLLi) - Black_00105 metaG (SPAdes) (version 2) | ecosystem: Environmental > Aquatic > Marine > Oceanic >...
GAGAATAAGCTTTCAAGATTCAAGGTAAATCCTATCATGTTTTTGGCACAGTTTGCTAATCTTTTTTGCTGAAAAACGAAGTTGAAATAGACGACAGCAGAAAACCTCTTTGAAAAAGTGTTAAATTCCTTATAGAATAAGAATAGTGTGAGTGAGAAAATAGATGGTTGAGACTGACAAGAAATATGTGGCTAACATAGATTTTCCAACAGCCAAGAGCGAGAAAGGACACAAAATCCACCTGAACCCATATTTTGCAGGTTCTATGTTAGGGGAAAAGATTCTTAGGCATTATGATCCTGAAAAAGGCAAGATTCCAAGGGATGGTGGAGCTGTCTACCTAACCAAGGCTGAAGCTCTTGAATGCCTTAAGGGTAACAAACAGATAGAATGGCGAGGAAAGTCTGCATACCTATTCAGATCCTGCAGATTGTGTAGTAAGCTTCCAGAATGGGATCTAAAACAATGAGAAGGAGCCATGAGTAATGGTTAGGCTGTATCTTGATCTTGAGACTTATCGTCCAAGGAAAGAAGGTTCCTTTGTTGAAGAGAGAATAATCTCAAGTGGACTGCTCATAAATGAAACACCATACCGTGAGGAGAGCGTGAAAGAGAGCATTGATCCAATGTTGATAAGTGAGTGGAATGGATTCAGTGAGCAGGAGATTGTAAGCAAAGTTCAAGATCAAGTCAGAGAAGCTTTGATAAACCACAGATTTACAGTGATATGTGGCTACAACATTCTCCGCTTTGACGTTCCATTACTGATATGCAGATGTGTCCAAACTTCTAACTGTGTTTCGGGAATAACCATTGGCTCATCCGACATGAATATGCTCTTATTCATAATAAAACGGTTTCTAAAAGCGCACTATCATCGAGTTCCAAAGTTTGTCAGTTGCTGCTGAGCTTCTTTGAAGCTTGGGCAGATTAGTTCAACTGTTTTCCAGAATTTCCTAGTGTGTCTTTTGGTGGTTACATGCGCTATTTCATGAGCAACTATGTATCTGAGAATGTTTTCTGGTAAGGCTACAGCGTCAAGCTTCAAAATTATCCGGTTGCCTTTAAACTTGGCAATTCTATCTTTCTTGTTGTCAATTTTCTTTGTGATCTCAAAGTCTAGATTTCCCAGAAGGTCGATTTTTCCTTCTTTTCTTATTTCTTCATAGATTTCTATGAGTTTGTTGAAGAGTAAGTCAGCGAGGAATTCTTTGAGAAGTGACTCTGCCGATCTTCTGTTACAAGTTATGAGCACTCGGCCCTCTTTGAGCTGAACGGTGTCTTTACTGTCTTTTTGTTCTGTGATTGTGTAGTCTTTGCCTAGAACAGTTATTGTTTTCATTTGTTAATTCCTTCTAATGCTGTGAAAACTCCTTCAGTCAAGTCATCAATCTTGCCTTTATGGTCTTTGAATTCACCAAGAAGCATAAGTCTTGTTTCAGCTCTTACTTTTCGTCTGATGTCCCTCTGAGCTTGCCAATTCTTGAAGAGAAGATTCTTACTTCTTAAGTGGGATAGGAGCTTATTGATAAATTCTTTAGAGTGCTGTTTTTCCATTCTTGGGATTACGATTTTTATGGCTTCGTATATGGGATGCTTGTCTTTGCCAATTTCCTGTTCTTCTTTCTTCCATTCTACCATTCTTTTGGAGATTTCTACGATTTTTTGAACTGCTTTTGCTGTTTCAAGTTTTCTTGTTCTGAGTTTTTCGTAGGTTGTTTCAACTTCTTTTCCAAGATTAATGAAGAATGGCGAATTGGGATGATTTCTTATTTCAATTAGAACTGGTGGGAAAAGGTCTATTGCTGCACCCCGAGTTTTTGGAGCTGATTTCTTTAGAATTTGAATGTATTTTTCATCTATAGCTACAGTTGGATAGCTTTCATCAATCTCCTTTATGTTTATTGTCCCTTGGATGAGTTGGATAGTTTTCCTGGAGAGTTGATCTATCTTCAGCTCGTCTACGTTTCTTCTTCTGAATCGTTTGTAGTAGGCTACATATATTTTGACCAGCCAAGTGTAGTCCAGTAGGTATGGTCTAAGGAATGGGTCGCCACTGAGCATTTCATAGCATCTCATCAGTTCCTTCATTGTTCTTTCGAATTTCTTTGCTGTCTCTAGATCAATCAGTAGGTTCAGTGCACTTTCTAGGCTTTCACGGGTGTTTTCTCTCTTAACCGTCCGAAAGATTTGCATGGCGTTTTTCAGAAGTTTCTTGAATTGTTCTTTTTCTTCGTCTAGTTTTCTTATGACGATTCTGAGGGCTTTTTGGTCGCTTACTTCGAACTTCTGAAATGCTTTTTCCAGTTCAGCTAGTACACCAATGTAGTCAACTATTAAGCCGAATTTCTTGTTTAGGAATGGTCTGTTTGTTCTTGCTATTGCCTGTAGTAGTCTGTGTTCTTTAAGTGGCTTGTCGAGATACATTGTCCAAAGGTTTGGGGCGTCGAAACCAGTTATGAGCATGTCAGTGACTATTAGGATTCTTGGTTCTGTTCTTGTTTTGAAACTCTCGATTATCTTCTGATGCATCTCTTTAACGTCTGTGGTGCCATATTTTGTTCTCATTTTTTCATAGTAGTCTTTTATGGTGGCTTTGTCGTTGGAAGTGAATGTCATTACAACCTCAGAATGACTTGATGGAAGGAACTTGTCAAGCAGGTTCTTGTATAAAACACATGCTTCTCTGTCTATTGTAACCAGTAATGCCTTGAGTTGTGTAGGTTCAACCATGTCTTTGAAATGTTTTGCAATGTTGCTTGCAATTTCCTTGATTCTTTTTGGCTGTTTAACATAGGCCTTCGTCAGGTTGATTTTCTTCCTCAAGGCTCGTTGTTCTTCTGAGGATAAGGTTCTGATTTTCTCTTCTTCAAACCTGAGGAATTCTTTCAGTTGGTCTTTCTTGAGGTGATAATCGGGTAGTTTTGCTTCGTAGCTGAGTGCGACTGTGAACCCGTCTTCCAGTGCATCTAGCATTGAGTATCTGTCTAGGTAGAGTTCGTCTTTTGGACAGAACCATCTGAAAGTGTTTCTTTCTTTTTTTGAAAGAGGTGTTCCGGTGAAGCCGAAGACGAAAGCGTTTTTGAAGATGCTGCGTGCCATTGTAGCAAATTTTCCATATTGTGTCCTGTGAACTTCATCAGCAAGAACTATAACATTTTCCCTCTGGATCTCCAGCTGTCTGCCGCTCTTTTTGAGCTGGGCAAATTCTTTTGGGCTGAACTTCTCAATTGTTACAAGAAAGATCCCCCTTTTCCCTTCCTTTCCCCACTGGAGAATTTCAACAAGTTTCTTGATAGAGCCTACTTTCTCAATAGGAACTCCAATGAAGGAGAAGTCATCCTCAACTTGCTCCTCTAGTTTTTTTCTATCTACCATTACGAATATGCTTGGTTTCCTAGCTTCTATAAGGTGGAATAGTTTCCAGGCTGAGAATGCCATTGTGTAGGTTTTTCCAGAGCCTTGCCAATGCCATATTAGCCCATGCTTACCTGCTGTCTTTCCGCTTAAGGAGGTTCTCACTCTTTCAAAGATTTTGTTGGAGGCTCTGAACTGCATGTATCTTGTCATTACCTTTGTTGACTTGTCCATTTCTTTTCTTATGAAAATGAAGTTTTCAACTATGTCCAGAAGGTGCTTTTTTAGCAGTAGTCCATGAATTGTATCTCTGAGTTCGTCTTTTGTGTCAAACACAAATGGGTAAGGGTCTCTCCAGATGCTGAGAAAATCTTTGTTTTCCTCATTAAAACCGTTTGGAAAATAGTGAGTTTCTATTCCATCAGTCGCTATCGAAAATTGAACATACTTAAAGATTTCAGATGCTTCATTCTCATATCGCTTAATCTGCTTGTATGCATCCAGCCAACTAACTTCCTCTGCAGTCGGACTCTTACATTCAACAAGCACAAGGGGAATCCCATTAACCAACAAAACAACATCTGCACGGATATTAGCTTTCAAGCCTTCTACTTTAAACTGTCTAGTTACAGTAAATTCGTTGTTTTCAATATTCTCAAGGTCAACCAGCTTAATAATTCTCTCTTTGCCTTCCTTCTGCAATGGAACAACAAAACCATTCCTAAACCTATCAAGAAAAACTCTAATTCCTTCAATATTTGCTGGAATATTCCTCAAAGAAGTAACAACAAAATCCAAATCAGCATCTGTCAACTCATAACTGCTATTCACCTTTCTCAAGGCATCTCTCAGATCCTCTACAACTAAGGGTTGCTCAAAATCTCCTTTTCGCTTCTCATTCGTCGCTTTGGGCTCTACATATTTCCATCCAAGAGTCACCAGTTCTTGGATAATGAAGTCTTCAACGGTTCCCTCTTCATTGTATAGCATCTAACTCACCTTAACCCTGATTTTTCCAGTAAGAAGCAAATCCATCAAACCCAGTTTGATTCTATTCAACGTGGTTCTCTCCTTTCTTTCAAGCTCAAGCTTTTCGTCAATAGCATCGAGTGGTTCAGCTATTCTCTGCTGCTCATCCAAAATAGGAACAACGAATTGTAGTTTTCTCTGAGCTGTAATAGGAACTTGATTTCTTGTAGTTTGTTTCATGATTCGTTGAAGTTGTTGTTGGAAAAATGGTCCTTCCATGTAACGTTTCAAATATTGATTGTTTAGATATGAGGAATTGCACCTATAGGAAGTTAATGTAGTCCCGAGTATGACGTAAGGCAGATCAGTTTTTAAGATAACCACAGGACCAACTGTAGCATTATGGGCAAACAGAACATCACCATCTTTAGCTACCCCCTTTCGGAATTGCCTTGCTCTCTCCTCAGTAACATATTTTGCCTTAGAAAAGTCAATATTCCCATTAGAAATCATATTTGCACTGAGGAAAGGAACTCCTTCACCAACAAATTCTTGTGCTCTTGGGTATAGCTCTCCATGATTTCCATCCAGATGATATGTTATTATACCTTTTTCAATGAGATAGTTCAGCTTATACACTTTCCATTCTTTTGGGATTCTTCCTACTTTTGTGTCTTTGAACTCTTTATGCCCAATACCCTTTGTTAGAAGCTGTTGCATCAACCCCTTCTTCAACCGCTCAGTCTTAGCAATGACCTCATCAGTTTTCTGAATAGCTAAATCAACAACAGAAAGAACCTCAGCGATCTTCTGCTGTTCTTGTAGTATGGGCAGAGGTATTGAGAATCTTTCTATTTCATGTTTTCTAATTGCCTTGAATGTGGAGCCCATTGATATAGAACCGAATTTTTTCTCAGCAAAACATAGAGAATAAAATAGAAACAGATGGTTGAGGTTTTTCCTCTTTGGTCTAATTGCCGCTAGACCTCTTCCTATGCAATACCTTCGTTGTGCTATATTCACTGCTCCAACTGGAGCTCTAACTGACAGTAAAATATCACTGGATTCAGCTATCTTGGCAGGCTCTGAGCAAAAGGAGGTTGATGATGGGTAGGTTTTTCCAAATTCCATTTTCCCCTGTAAAAAAGGCAGACCTTTGCCTTCCTTGTTGTATGTTGACGAAGGTGGAGATTGCCCTAGGATTATTTCAGCTATGAATAGGTCCCCAAGCTGAGCAACTTTCCAATCTTTGGGAATCTTGCCTATTGTAGTTTCCTGGAAATCTGTTTCTTTGTAGAATGTCATACTGGTGAAATCTGTCATGACTTGACCACCTTTAAAACAGTATTGCAGAATGTCTCTCTTTGATCATCTTTTCGTAGGTTGTAAACATAGATGCTCCCATTCTGGTCAAGCTTCTTGACAAGTTTTTGGTCATTGGAAAGAAAGTATGTCACACTATTTGTAAGAGCAGTAGTGACAATCATGACATCTTGGCTGGAGAGATAGTTGTTGACCCCTAAATCACAAACTTGTTCAAGAAGGTCTATATTTTCCGGAAGGGAAAGCAAGAGAATATCATTGTTCTCTATCAGCTTTTTCACTCTTGACTCAAGTCCACCTCTGCAATTCTCTAATGTCTTCTCATAGGAACCTCCTTTGCTTCTTGCCAATCGTATGATTTCATCAAATGACATTTTCTTCCTCATGCATTTGCCATAGAAGGCTATGTCGAGTTCTTTCTCTAGCAATTCTGCTATATTGAAGATTGAAGTTGCCAGAATGATTTTGCCTTCCCTGCTAAGTCGAAGAAGCTCAAAGACTACTCCATAGACTTCTTTATGTCTTTTTTCTAAGTAGTCAAGCAGAACATTTGTATCCAAAAAAAATATGTCAATCAAGCTGCTCCTTCCTTGTTACACAATCACTTTTGGCTCTCACCTCAACCTTATTATTGAGAGTCATTTTTTGGCACTGCTACCAGCTTTCTCTATGTTAGATACATATTCTCTTACCTTATTCGTAATCTCTTGCCTTTCTCTTTCCAGTTCTTCGAGTTCAGATAGCTCTTTTGCTATGTCTATCTCTTCTCTTTCTTCTATGGGCATAACGTATAGAGTCACATTCAAGTTGTAATCATTCTCAGCAATGTCCTTAATTGAAATAGTCTTGGTGAAGCCTTCTGCATCAGTAAATCTTTGATATGCCTCAGTAATCTTTGCCATGTCCTCTTTTGAAAGTGAGTTTAGCCTTCTAACTGAAGGGTGAGGTATGAATTCATTTGAAGCATTGATGAAAAGTATCTTGCCTTTTCTATTCTCTGATTTGTTATTGTTGAAGATGATTATGGTTCCTGGAGCTCCAGTGTTATAAAACAGCTTCTGTGGCAAGAGAATGACACATTCAACCATATCTTCTTCGATTACTTTGCTTCTTACTCTCTTCTCAGCTCCACCTCTAAACAAACACCCATTATCCACTACAACCCCAACTCTACCATTCTCCTTTGCAGAAGCTAACATGTGTTGAATCCAAGCCCAGTCAGCAGAACTCTTAGTGGAATAACCAAAGGAGAACCTCTCCCTAGAATCAACTGTCTTAAGCCTTTCTTCACCATATCCATCTTGATTCCAAGGAATATTCGCAATAACAACATCAAACTGCTTCAGACCTCCATTCTCTTTGAACCTTGGAAAATCAAGCGTATCTCCATTAGCCAAGTTTGCATTCTTAATATCATGAAGCAACAGGTTCATCTGCCCCACAGCATAGATTTCTGGACTCCTCTCCTGCCCAAACAAAAACAATTTCTTTGTCTCTTCAACTCCATACCTTTCAGCTACATACAAATGCGAAATTATCAGCATGCCACCAGAGCCACAGCAGGGATCATAAACACTTTCCCCAGGCTTCGGATCTAGAATCTCAACCATTAACTTGATGACTTCTCTTGGAGTGTAAATTTCACCTTCCTTTGCCTTCAAAGGAGCAAACTTCATAAGTATATGCTCATAGGCATCGCCAAGAATGTCAGGAGAAACGTTTTCACCAGCTAGATCATATTTTTCAAAAAGCTCTACAAGCTGCCTCAGCAGCTCTCTGTTTTCCTGATTCCTAGCAAACTCAAGAAAGTCAACTCTGTTAATAACACCCTGCAGTTGAGGATTCAGTTTTGCAGTTTCACCTATTGCAGTGGCAAGGTTTCCAGGCAAGTTCTTCACATCCTTAGTCACTTCACCCCAGAGGAACTGCTTCGGAATGTTGAAAGTATGATAAACCCTTCTCTCAGCTTCTTTCCCCGCTTCATCTTCAGACAACCCGCTCTCCTTTACAAGCCTAGCTTTAACCTGCAACTCCTCTGCTTTCCACAGGTCATTCAGCCTCTTCAAGAAGAGCAAAACAAGAATAAACTTGTAATCCACAGCAGTCCTAATCAAATCAGCCGCTCTATCAACAAGAGAATTCAAATCATCCCTAGTAACTCTTCTTGAGCCAAACGTTTGATGCACCATTCCCTTCAACCCTTAGTTCTCAACAAGTCTGATTCAGACATACTCAAGTCTCACAGTAAATATTTTCTGGTTCACTCTACACAATCATGAAACTATCCGGGTAATGGTGAAAACCTGTAGGCCGTTTCCAACCCAAAGATCTGCAAAAAACGACACAACACCAAGAATCGCCAAAAAATATTCCTACATACGGGGCTACCCAAAACCAGGTTCTGTCAAGTCTTCGGTTGATGGCATGCCCTGTCAAAAATCGGTTGATGGATTCTTACTGATAAAATCGTGGTATGAGGACTTTGAGATTTCTCAGCTCTGAATTAATCAACTTTTCTCTAACTAGCTCCACATGTTTCGCATCTATAGCCGTATGAATCATTTTCATGAGGTTGTTCATTGCAAACATATTGTGTTCTCTACGGTAGCCATTCCATTCGTCTTGCGTGACTTTTTGATTGTTGTATTGCAATTCTTTCTTTTCTTTGTCATACGAAATTTTTCTACAGACATCGCATGGACAAGGCAGATTACCACCATTATTCATCATTACTGTAGGAAGATTATCGAAACTGATATTCCAAAGACAAAACGTATAACTGAAGAAGAGTTATTGGCGGAGTTTGAAGAGTGCAAGGCTGAAATTCTAGGCGGAATCCTAGACACGTTGGTTAAAGCCATCCGCTTATATCCTTTAGTGAAACCCAAAGGGCTTTTCCGCATGGCTGACTTTACCCGTTGGGGTTGCGCTATAGCTATGGCTTTGGGACATACACAGCAAGATTTCATAGACGCTTATGAAACGAAGGTTAGGCTGCAGATTGAAGAGGCAGCCCTCGCAAGTCCAGTGGCAACTGTTCTTGTAGACCTTATAGAATCTATTAAAAAGTGGGATGGGACCCCAAGTCAGTTATACATCGCTCTTAACAATCACGCAAAAATCCTTAACATAAGTACTCACCAAAAAACATGGCCGAAAGCCCCACACGTTTTGGTTAGACAATTGAATGAGCTGGCACCTTCCTTGAAAATGCTTGGTTGGGCCGTGGAAACTGGAATTAGATCAAGTGCCACTAGAAAAGTATGCATAAATAGCGTCACAAGCGTCACAAGTGTCACTGGCACTACTGAAAAGCCAGAAAAAGAGCCTGTTCCCGAAAAGGGGGAAGAAAAAGAGATACTGGAAAATGACGCTTCAGTGACGCCTGCCAATAATAGCGTCATTAAAGCGTCACCATCAAATAATGTTAAAAGCCCATCAAATGACGGTAATGACGCTAATGACGCTATTTTAAATACTTTTTCTGAACCAATTATTGTCGCTGTCAAATCTTGGTGCCTAGCCCACAGGAATGAGCACAGCGAAATCAGTCTTGCAGACTTGGCAAGGTTCATCAAAAATGAATTGAAGCAGGACCCTCAACGTGTCATTACGGAAGCGTTTGACAAGTCGATTTTGGTGGAGCATCCTAAAAAACCAGGGTTGGCTGTGGTGATATAATTGCCGGCAAAACAGAATGCCCTGATGAAATACGGAGTTGTTACAGCCACCATAACGGCTTCTAGTAGAGTTGAAGAAAAAGAACCGCCTAGACTGACAGCTGCAATCGTGGAGTTTGAACCAGCCATTGTTGGATGTTGCTGTCTATGCAACCGCCGCCGTGTGCTATCTTTCTGTTTGGAGTACTTTGATAATGGCCGCTTATTCTTGTGGGGCGAGATCTGTGAGAATTGTGCAGGGAAGCTGACGGAAACGGTTAGACCAGTCGACGGGCATGTTTGCTGAAAGCATTAAAGGATGGCGTAGTCATGATGAAGGTTAAGGCTGGCTTCCACAAGTCCCCTAAACAGTCTTCACCGTCATGTCCGAAATGTGGATTACGAAGAGTCTGGCGGGACGGAGTGCGCCGCACAAACCATGGGCCTGTTCAACGATGGTTGTGCAGAAACTGTAGTTATCGTTTCAGCGAAGGTAACCAAGGAGTTAGAGATGTAAACTCTAGGTTGCGGAAACCATTACAAAAACGTTCAAAGCAGTTATTAAATAGTTGCAGTCGCCTACTTTCTAGTTGTCAAATATGCGTCTTAGACCATGAGGCGACCAATTTGGCCACAGTAGAGTCCCGACAGAAAAAGGCTGCGGGAGCCACAAGACTATCGGAAGCTGACACTAAAGGAAAACTTATTGATTTCGTATGGTTCATGAAGAAACAGGGGTATGCAGAAAGCACAATAACATCTAGAGATAAACTGCTTAAAAGACTCATAAATCTTGGAGCTAACTTATACAACGCTGAAAACGTGAAAAAAATCATAGCC
>Ga0209986_10005832_pt1 | contig 10146 bp, 9 predicted proteins | sample BlataG_FD_183168 | JGI IMG/M metagenome (GOLD analysis project Ga0209986, IMG submission 183168) | Deep subsurface microbial communities from Black Sea to uncover new lineages of life (NeLLi) - Black_00105 metaG (SPAdes) (version 2) | ecosystem: Environmental > Aquatic > Marine > Oceanic >...
GTCGATATGTTGATAAAAGCGAATATCGAGCTTCAAAAAGAAGAGGTTGATTCTGCTGCGGATTTTATTACATCCCAGCTAAAAATATACCAGAAAAAGCTCGAGAAATCGGAGTCAAAACTACGTAATTTTCAGGAGATCCATATGTTAGAGCTTGCTGGAACACCCAGCAAAAACTTAGAAGAATTATTGGGTGTAACCTATTCCCTTAACGCAGACATGACCAGATTGACCCAATTACAAACATCGCTTAAGGATATAGATATTGATTTAATAGAGACCAAACAAAATTTTTCTATTATAGATCAACAATTATCGGGTCAAGATCGAGTCATAATCTCCCAGACAACCCAGGAACTAAATCCCAAGGTCAGAGAGCTTAACGCCAAGTTAATAAAACTTGAGATGAAACTGGCTGACCTTTTGATCGATTCTACCGAAAGCCACCCTGAGGTGAAGGAGCTCAGAAAGGCAATCTCCTCTACCAAAGACCAGATCAAGGCGGAATCTGAAAAAACCCTTAGCAGTGAAACCACCGCAATCAGCCCTGTCTATCAGGAGCTTGAAATAAAGAAAAAGGATCTGGAGAGAAGGATCATAACCCTGAAAACCCGCCAATCAGAGATTAAGAGCGCGGTAAATGAATTACTAAAAAGGGTAAAAGATATTCCAGAGAAAGAATTAGAAAAATCAAGATTAGTCAGAGAGAATAAGGTCAACGAGAGCATCTATACTATGTTACTGAATAAATTAGAAACCGCAAAGATCACCAAGAGTCTGGAGGTCAAATCCGAAGGCACCAGGTTTGAGATATTAGACCATCCCGAGGTCCCGACAAAACCGATTAAACCAAAGAAAAACAAGATCATGTTTTTGGGTCTTGTATTTGGTATTTTGTTTTCATTTGGACTCGTTTTTACTGCAGAATACGCCGACCACTCCTTCCGGGGGATTGAAGATGCCAAAGAATCTCTTAGAATTCCCGTGCTGGGAGCTGTCTCAGAGATAGTTACCACGGACGAGATGAGAAAAAAGAAACATAGACGTCTGCTGACAATATTTTTTATCGTAATAATTCTGATCGCCTGCCTGGTATTTGGGATCCTATGGAAGCTTTAGGTAATTAACTTTGAATTTTTACGCTCACATAACGTCTTGTAGAAGTCTTTTTAAATAAATTAAATTCACAGGAGCTTAAAATGGGAAGCATTGAAGATGTCCTTCGGCAGGCTGAAGAGGAGAGAAAAAGGAGGTTAAAGGAACAAACCCCTTTTCCCTATGTTGCACCCAAACAGAAATATGATGGCGTAGATTCACGAATAGTCGCCATCTCTGACCCAGAGTCTTATATATCCGAGGAATACCGTTCCTTACGAACTATAATCCTTTCATTTTCTTCAGAAAAACAGTTGAAAAAACTCCTTATTACAAGTTCCGGACGTAGAGAAGGAAAGACAATCACGGCTATAAATTTAGCTGTCACCTTATCTCAGGCTTCTGATTTAAGAGTTTTGTTACTTGACTGCGATCTTCGAAGGTCTGCAATCCACTATTATTGCGGTTTGAACAGATCTCCAGGGCTATCCGAGATTTTAACAGAAGGATTAAGCCTCAATAATGTTTTACAAAAAACCAAAATGGCGAACCTACGAATTATAACTTCTGGTAAAACAACGCGCAACCCCTCTGAATTGCTTGGCTCTTCACAAATGATAACTTTGTTAAATGAACTTGAAAGGAAATATGATTTTATCATCATTGATACTACTCCAGTAATTTCGGTGACAGATGCAGCCGTTGTCGGTCCACTGGTCGACGGAGCTATAATGGTAGTCCGGTCAAGGTATACCCAGAGAGAAAAGGTGAGTCATGCTGAATCTATTTTAAATCAAACAGGGGTAAATTTAATCGGGTTTATTTTAACTCATGTTAAATACTATCTCCCCAAATACCTTTATCGCTATCTCCATTATCGAGATTATTCAGAATAGGAAGAGAAAAAATGCTGAATGCAATGACCATAGATGTGGAAGACTATTACCATGTTTCAGCCTTCGAATCGATAATCAGATTTGAAGATTGGGAGAAATATGAGAGTCGAGTCGGGAATAATATAAAAAAGATTTTACTTATCCTTGATGAATATAATGTAAAAGCCACCTTCTTCGTCCTGGGGTGGATTGCAGAGCATTACCCGGAAATAGTAGATAATATCCATAATAGAGGACACGAGATTGCATCTCATGGTTATAGGCATCAATTAATATATACTCAAACACCTGAGAGCTTTGAGGAAGACGTTAGCAGATCAAAGGAAATCATTGAGGATATAACCAAAAAACCCATTGAGGGATATAGGGCTCCTAGTTATTCGATAACCCAGAATTCTCTCTGGGCCCTGGATATATTGGCTGAGATAGGGCTTAATTATGATTCCAGTATTTTCCCCATAAGACATCCAGTATATGGAATACCAGATTTCAAAAGATTTCCCCATATAGCTAATGGAAATGGAAGGAAAGGAATCCTGGAATTTCCCCTTTCAACTGGAAGGCTTTTTGGTAGAAATATCCCCATTGCCGGCGGCGGTTATATACGTTATTTCCCATACTCTTTTTTACATTGGGCAATTCAAAGGATAAACCAGAAAGAGAAGATGCCGGCCATTATCTATTTCCATCCCTGGGAGATAGACCCTTATCAGCCCAAACAACCGGTAAAGTTGATGACGAGACTTAGGCACTATCATAACCTGGATAAGATGGAAGGGAAAATAAGAAGACTACTCGCTGATTTCCAATTTGGAACCATAAAGAAAGTGCTCAACTTATGAATATATTATTTATTGTCCACCGCATCCCCTATCCTCCAAACAAAGGCGATAAGATTCGATCTTTTAATGAATTGAAATATCTATCAAGGAAACATGAAATTCACCTGGTCTGCCTGGCTGATGACTCTGAGGATTTAAAATACGTGGATCATCTTAAAAGATATTGTAAAACAGTAAATGTAGTTCCTATCAACCCAAAATTAGCTAAATTAAAGAGTATTCTTTATCTTTTCTCCAGAAAACCATTATCAGTACCCTACTTCTATTCAAAAAAACTCCAGAAAACAATTGACCATTTGCTATCGAGCATCATCTTTGATTGTATTTTTTGTTTCTCTTCTCCTATGGCCGAATATATATTCCGCTCCAATTTCCAACAACCCGCAACCCAAATCATGGATTTCGTGGATATCGATTCCGATAAATGGAACCAATATATAAGTTATTCAAGTTTTCCCCTATCCTGGGTTTACAAATTAGAGGGGAAACGTCTGGAGAAATACGAAAGAAAAATATCGGAACGCTTTCAGTTTTGTGCTGTTGTCTCTCAAAAAGAGGCAGAGATTTTTAGGAGATTCGCTCACAATGGAAACATCCTGGTGGTTCCAAATGGTGTAGATTCCCAATTCTTTCATCCAGCAATGTTTAAAGAGCAAAGAGCAAGGAGCAAAGAGCATAGAGCAATAATTTTCACCGGGGCGATGGATTATTTCCCCAATATTGACGGCGTCCTTTATTTTCAAAAAGAAATTCTTCCGTTGATAAAAAAGGAAGTTCCGGATGTCAAATTTTATATTGTAGGCAGTAATCCAACTCAGAAGATAAGGATGATGAGGGAAGAAGAGAATATAGAGGTCACCGGTTATGTCGAGGATGTCCGTCCCTATATATCGAAGGCCTCTGTTTCTGTTACCCCATTGAGGATAGGCAAAGGAATCCAGAATAAAATTTTAGAGGCTATGGCCATGGGTGTACCTGTAGTGTCTACCTCCTATGCCATTGCCGGACTCGAGGTCGAAAACGGAAAGGAGATATTCATAGAAGATCAACCCCAGAGGTTTGCAAATCAGGTGGTCAGATTAATAAAAGATAAGGACCTAAGAAAAGATATATCCATTCAGGCAAGACAGCTTGTTGAGAAGAAATATAACTGGGAAGTAAACTTAACAAGGATAGAAAAGGTTTTATAAGAATCATGCCAAGGTTTACTATGATCTCATTCATAAAAAATTTGGTTCAGTATAGAGAAGTTCATGGATTAATAAGAAGAGCCGGCACCTTTCAACTTTAACTTTTCACCATGCCCATAACAAATACAACAAAACAAACTCACAGCTCCACGCCCCTTGTTCAGCCCGTGGAACTCCCGACTAGTCGGGACCATTTCACTGGGGCTCCCTGCTCCGAAGCCTGGACCCAGGTCATAGAACCGAAGGGCCGCTGGTTTGACCTTAAACTCAAGGAACTGTGGCGGTTCCGGGATTTGATCTTGCTTTTCTTTCATCGCGATTTCGTTGCCCAGTATAAGCAGACAATCCTTGGGCCTGTCTGGTATCTGATCCAGCCTCTCATGACCACCGGGGTCTTCACCGTCATATTCGGCAATGTTGCCAAGCTGCCTACTGACGGTCTCCCCAAATTTCTCTTTTACATGTCCGGGATCGTAGTCTGGAGGTATTTTGCCGATTGCCTGACCCAAACATCCGCCACATTTACGGGCAATGCGCATCTTTTCGGCAAGGTCTATTTCCCTCGTCTTGCAGTGCCTTTCTCCAAGCTGCTTACCAATCTGCTAACGTTTGGCCTTCAATTTGTCCTTTTCTTGTGCTTCATGGCCTATTTTGGAATCAAAGGGGCCGCGATAAAACCAAATATCTGGCTGGCCACATTTCCCCTTCTCGTATTGATGATGGCAGGAATGGGGCTTGGTTTTGGTATCATCTTATCCTCCGCCACGTCTAAATACAGGGATTTACAGCAGTTAGTGGGCTTTGGCACACAACTGTTGATGTACGCGACAACCATCATTTATCCGTTGTCCGTGATACCTGAGAAGTACCGGTGGATCCTCATCGCCAATCCCATGACCTCTATCATCGAGACATTCCGCTACGGATTCTTAGGCGCTGGGTCTATAAACCCCTGGCACCTTTCCTATACCGGCGCGTTTACAATTGTGCTCCTCCTCATCGGGATGGTAATGTTTAATCGGATTGAAAGAACGTTTATGGATACGGTTTGAGAGCAGGGGCGCCCTGCTCCCTGCCTATACAAGGAGTAATCAAACATGTCTAACGACGTAGTAATACGAGTCGAAAAACTCTCCAAGCGCTACCGCCTGGGCCTGATAGGAGGCAAAACATTGCAGGAAGACGTCCAGCGCTGGTGGGCCAAACTCCGCGGCAAACCCGACCCCCTCCTCACAGTCGACCAACTCGAAAAGCTCCAAGCCCAGAACTCCATGCCCCCCGCTCCACGCTCCATGCTGCCGTCTCCCGACGGCCACATCTGGGCCCTTCGCGACATCAATTTCGAGGTCAAACAAGGCGAAATCCTCGGCATCATCGGTGCCAACGGAGCCGGCAAATCGACTCTCCTCAAGATCCTCACCCGTATCACTGCCCCTACAAAAGGGCGCGCATTAATGGAAGGTCGTGTCGGAGCCCTGCTCGAGGTCGGCACAGGGTTTCACGGAGAATTAACCGGCCGCGAAAATATCTTCCTCAGCGGCGCTATTCTCGGTATGACAAAGGCTGAGGTCCAATCAAAGCTTGACGAGATCATCGATTTCTCCGGATGTGAACAGTATATTGATACCCCGATCAAGCGATATTCAAGCGGGATGAATGTCCGGCTTGGTTTTGCTGTTGCAGCGCATCTTGAGCCGGAAATACTTTTGATTGATGAAGTGTTGGCAGTAGGAGATGCACAGTTTCAAAAAAAATGCTTGGGGAAGATGGAGGATGTGGCGAAGGAGGGGCGAACGATATTGTTTGTGAGCCATAACATGCCAATGATAACATCACTTTGCCCAAGGTGCCTGTTGCTGGAATCCGGAAAAATAGCAGTGGACGGCCGAACTTCTGATGTGGTGATGTCCTATTACACATCCGATGTGTCCTCTCCATCCTATTTTGAATATAGCGATAGTGAAAAAAAACCTGGTGATGAATTCGTGCAACTTCTTTCCGGTGCTGTTCTCGATCAACAGAGCAACGTGGCAACAGAGTTTGATCTTTCTGAATCAGTCAAAATCAAAATGCGTTTCAAGGTCATCAAAAAAGACACACTCAAATTGGTTCCTAACTTTCATTTTCATTCCGGAAATGGCACTTATGCTTTCACTTCCGGCCTCCGAGATGCAGAAGTTTTAGAAGTGGGAGAATATACTACTGAATGCAGCGTCCCTGGCAATCTCCTCAATGATGATGCATATTTTGTCGGGCTGGCAATCACTTCTCTCGAAAGAGGTGTTAAAGTACATTTTTATGAGCAATCTGTTCTTTCCTTTGTTGTTAAGGATGACCTTGAGGGCAGACAAGGATATAGCGGTAGAGTTCCAGGAGTTGTCAGACCTGTTTTGGAGTGGAAAATAGAACGTACCTCTTGATACACTGAGTACTATGGTGGAATAATGAAAGTAGTTATCCTTTGCGGCGGGCTCGGAACACGAATCCGTGAAGAGACCGAATTTCGCCCCAAACCAATGGTGGAAATAGGCGGTAAGCCTATTCTGTGGCATATAATGAAAATATATTCCCATTATGGGATTAAAGACTTTGTTCTTTCCCTGGGCTACAAAGGTGAAATGATAAAGGAATATTTTTATCATTATAAAATCCTAAATAATGATTTCACAGTAGAGCTCGGAAATAAAAAAAATATTGAAATACATAGTAATAATGCCGAAAAAGACTGGCGTATTACTTTGGCTGACACCGGAGATAAAGCGCTGAAAGGCGCCAGGTTGAAGCGTGTACAGCAGTATATCGATGATGACACTTTTATGCTGACCTACGGCGATGGGGTTGCTGATGTGGATATTAATGCCCTTTTAGCCTTTCATAACAAACACGGAAAGCTGGTAACTGTAACCGGTATCAACCCTGCGTCCTTGTTTGGCGAGCTGAAGATTAAAGGCGATCAGGTTGAATCTTTCAGTGAGAAGCCAAGGGATGGTGATGGCCTTATTAATGGCGGATTTTTCGTCTTCAACAAAGGCATTTTTGATTATCTTTCAGCAGATGAGAATTGTGATTTGGAAATAGGCCCCCTTGAAAAGATTGCAGGCAAAGGGCAGCTCATGGTGTATAAACACAGAGGATCCTGGGCATGTATGGACACGATACGGGATATGGAGTATTTGAATAAATTGTGGGTTGAAGGCAAGGCTAAATGGAAGGTGTGGGAATAGATAGCTAAGAGCTAAAACCATGTTCGACAACGTGTATAAAGACAGAAAAGTTTTCGTCACAGGCAATACCGGCTTCAAAGGTTCGTGGCTTGTTCTCTGGCTCCTGAAACTGGGAGCCAATGTTTTTGGTTATTCCCTGGATATCCCGACGGATCCCAATCATCATGAAATCCTGAATCTGGATTTTGAAACAATTTTTGGTGATGTCCGTGACTTAGAAAAACTCCGGAAGGCCATCGAATCTTTTCATCCGGATATCGTTTTTCATTTGGCGGCACAATCCCTTGTGCGAAAATCCTACGAAAGCCCTGTGGAAACATTTGAAACCAATGTTATTGGAACTGTTAATGTTTTTGAGGCATGTCGACGGATAGAGTCGGTAATGGCCATTGTGAATGTTACAAGCGACAAATGTTACGAAAACAGGGAATGGATTTGGGGATACCGGGAAAATGACACGGTAGGCGGTCATGACCCATATAGCGCCTCAAAGGGATGCGCGGAATTGGTCACGGCAAGTTATCGGAAATCATTTTTTCCGGTTAAAGAATATCAGAAAACCCATCAGACCCTTGTGGTTAGTGTCAGAGCTGGAAATGTCATTGGCGGTGGAGACTGGGGAGATGATCGGCTTGTTCCGGATATCATGCGTGCCGCCAGCCAGAATAAAAAAGTTCATATCCGCAACCCTCATGCAACACGGCCCTGGCAGCATGTTTTTGAACCTTTATCAGGGTATTTGCTATTAGGGAAACTATTGCTTGAAGGAAAAAAGGGATTTTCCGGGGCATGGAATTTTGGCCCGACTGATGAGGGGCATAGAAATGTACTTTCCGTTATGATGGAATTGCAAAAACACTGGGCAAATATTGATTATCAGATCAAGGCCAATGAAAAAAATCCACACGAAGCCAATTTGTTAAAACTGGACTGCTCAAAGGCATATGCAAAACTGAAATGGAAATCGGTGTGGGATAGTTCCACAACATTTGCGAAAACTGCACAATGGTACAAAGAGTATTATGAATCAGGGCATGTTTGTAGCGAAGAGCAATTGGCAGAATATACAACTGATGCAAAGCAGAAACAGATATCATGGGCAGTTCAATGAAAATCAAGCAAACTCCCCTTCAAGATGCCTTTATTATTGAACCGGAGCCCTTCACGGATAAGCGGGGAATATTCGCCCGAATCTTTTGTCGGCAGGACCTCCGGAATATTCTGCATAACAAAAATATCGTTCAGATTAACCACTCCTTGACACGTCAGAAAGGCGCTATCCGCGGTATGCACTTTCAACGTCCTCCCATGGCGGAGGTCAAGATGGTCAAATGCTTGCGTGGGTCTGTTTTTGATGTGATTATTGATTTAAGAAAAGGCTCACCTACTTTTCTGAAATGCCACGGAGAAACCTTGTCTTCTGAAAATATGAAGATGATGTACATCCCCGAAGGGTTTGCACATGGATTTCAGACACTGGAAGAAAACTGTGAGCTTCTTTATCTTCATACGGAGTTTTACAGTCCCGAACATGAAGGTGGAGTGCGCTATAATGACCCCATGATTAATATTTCATGGCCTCTGGAAGTAAAAGATATCTCGGAGAGGGATAAAGAACTTCCATTATTAGCAAACACGAGCTACTAACTACGATCTACGAGCTAACTTATGAACTGCCGATTTTGCAACAATCCACTCACACATGAATTTATCGATCTTGTGAACGCTCCTCCTTCGAACTCTTTCCTAACTCAAGAACAGTTGACCGAACCGGAGATTTTTTATCCGCTCAGGCTGTTTGTCTGCGATCAATGTTTCCTCGTTCAGATTGACGAATATAAAAAATCAGATGAAATCTTCAACCAGGACTATGCCTATTTTTCATCCTATTCAAAAACATGGCTGGATCACGCAAATAGATATGTGGAGATGATTATCGATCGTTTCGGATACGACGGGCGATCACAGATTATGGAAATCGCTTCTAACGATGGGTATTTGTTGCAATATTTCCAGGCAAAACAAATTCCAGTCCTTGGTATTGAACCGGCTTCTAAAGTAGCAAAAGCCGCTCGGGAAAAAGGGATTGATACCATTATAGACTTTTTCGGCCTGAAGCTGGCTAAACAGTTAGTTGCGCAGAATAGAAAGGCGGATCTGATCATCGGTAACAATGTCTTAGCCCATGTGCCTAACATCAATGACTTCGTTAAGGGATTAAAAATTGCTCTGAATCCCGGTGGTGTGATAACGATGGAATTTCCTCATTTGATGCATCTTATTGAAGGGAACCAATTTGACACCATATACCATGAGCATTTTTCATACCTTTCATTTCATACAGTACGCCGGATTTTTGCAAAGCACGGCCTGATCCTTTTTGATGTAGAGGAGCTTCCAACCCATGGCGGTTCATTGAGAATCTATGCTGGTCATGATGATGACGAATCAAAACCAGTAACGTCAAATGTTGCCGACATGATGGAAAAAGAATCAGCGGCAGGCATGTTGGGGTTGAATTATTATCTTAATTTCCAGAAAAAAGCAGACCAAGTTAAATACGGACTCGTTTCGTTTCTCCTGGAACAGAAAAAGCGAGGAAAGAAGGTCGCGGCTTACGGGGCCGCAGCCAAGGGGAACACCCTGCTCAATTACTGTGGGATCAAAAAGGATTTGGTAGAATTTGTTGTGGATGCTTCTCCGTATAAACATGGCAAATTTTCGCCAGGGAGCCATATACCAGTGGTAAAGGAACATGAAATCACAAGATTCAAGCCGGATTACGTGCTTATCCTGCCGTGGAATATCAAAGATGAGATAACACAGCAGTTAAGTTATATTCGGGAGTGGGAAGGGAAGTTTGTTGTGCCTATTCCAAGAATCAGAATATTTTGATCAA
>Ga0209986_10005833_pt1 | contig 10145 bp, 8 predicted proteins | sample BlataG_FD_183168 | JGI IMG/M metagenome (GOLD analysis project Ga0209986, IMG submission 183168) | Deep subsurface microbial communities from Black Sea to uncover new lineages of life (NeLLi) - Black_00105 metaG (SPAdes) (version 2) | ecosystem: Environmental > Aquatic > Marine > Oceanic >...
ATTTCATCCTAAGGAGGATAATAACAAGGCTTTTATGGAAATTACTTCAGCTTGTTTTGGATGTGGATTGTGTGAATATACATGTCCAGAAGGGGCGATAGAGGTGATAAAAGATGCAATATAATATTTATTTAATTGGAGTAGGTGGACAGGGAGTGGTAAGATTAGGTCAGATTATTGCTAATTATGCCCTGGAAAAAAGTGAAAAAGTTAAATTTTTTAAAGAAGTAGGCATGGCTCAAAGAGGAGGTCCTGCTCATTGTGAAATTAGAATAGGTGAGATATTTGGTTCAAGAATTCCTCCCCTTTCTGCTGATGTAATAGCAGTTATGGAACTTGCTGAAGGATTAAAAGCCTTAGAATTTGTTAAGCCAGGGGGGATAGTTATTTTAAACAAAAAAAGGATTTATCCTATTGATTTGATGACTCATCCTGAAAAATACCCTCAAGATAAAGAGATTGCCAGATTATTTGAAAAGGCAAAAGCAAAAATAATCTGGATAGATGCAGCGAAAATAGCCTTGGAGGTGGGTCTACCTATTGCGGAAAATATTGTTCTGCTGGGCGCTCTCACCTTCACCTCTTCATTTGATAAAGAATTTATTATTAATATTTTAAAGAAAAATATTCCTCGCGAATTGGATAGGAATATCGCTGCTTTTAATAGAGGATATAAATTAGCTAAGGGAATGATTGTATGAAAAATTTCTTTAATCCCCGTTCTGTGGCAATTTTTGGGTCGATGAAAGAAGGAAAGACCGGATATGAGATTGCGAAAAATATGGTTGAGGGAGGATTTAAGGGAGATATATATCCGATAAGTCAGAGTGAGGGTAAGATATTTGGCTTAAATATCTGTCCAGATTTTAAGAATTTAGATGTTGATTTAGCCGTTATCGCCATTCCGAGCCAATTAATTCCTTCTCTTTTAAAAGATTTAGGTAACCAGGGGGTAAATTCGGTAATTATAATCTCCGCAGGATTTTCTGAGGTAGGTAATCTTGAAGAAGAAGAGAAGATAAAACAGATTGCCAAGAAATACCAGATGAGAATTATAGGTCCCAATTGTGCCGGTATTATGAATACTGAAAGCAATCTCTTTGCCAGCATTGAAGTTCGTGCCCTACCTGGTAATACTGCTTTTATTACCCAAAGTGGAGCTCTGGGTGGAGCAGTTTTAATGATGGCAGAAGAATTAGATTTTGGATTTTCCAAGTTTGTAAGTTATGGGAATAGGTGTGATGTTGATGAGGCAGATTTAATTGATTATCTTCAAGATGACCCTCAAACTCAAGTTATTACTGTATATATCGAGGGATTAACTGAAGGAAGAAAATTTTTAGCTCAAGCCAGAAAAACTGCCTTTAAAAAACCGATTGTCATTATCAAAGCAGGTAAGAGTAAAGCTGGGATGAGGGCAACTTCCTCTCATACCGGCTCTCTGGCAGGAGAGGATAAAATATATGACGCCGCTTTTAGGCAGGCCGGTATTTTACGGGTAGAAGGGGTAGAGGAGATGTTTGATTTGTGCCGGGCTTTAATTTATTATCCAAAAATCAAGGGTAATAAAATCGGAATAATTACCAATTCAGGAGGGCCCGCAGTATTAACTACCGATAAATTAGAAGAATTAGGATTAGAAGTCCCTGAGCCACCGAAAAGTTTGAAGAATAAACTGAAAGAAATTCTTCCTCCACATGTCTCTTTAGGAAATCCTTTTGATTTGCTAGCTTATGGCGGAGCAGAATATTTTTCCCAGGTCAGTAAGACTATTGCCCCGGAATATGACGCTATAATTGCCATATTTGTTCCGACTGCTTCCATGGATTCTACAGAGATTGCCACCGCTTTAGGGAAAATAAAAAAAGAGATAAAAATACCTATATTTGCTAATTTTATGGCCGGTAGATTAGTAAAAGAAGCGATTGGAGAATTAAAAAAATACGGAATTCCCAATTATGAAACCGGTGAAAGATGTGCCCAAGTTATCCAAAAGATATATTTACGAACTCTAAAAATAAATAATTTTAATTTATGTAATTGATGAGGTGAAAAGTGCATCAGATTATTGAGAAGGCTAAAAAAGAAAAAAGGTCATTATTGGAGACAGAAGCGAAAGAATTACTGAAGGAATACAAAATTCCTGTTCCTGATTTTAGATTAATAAAAACAGAGGATGAGATTGGTAAAATAAAGGAAAAATTTGGCTATCCCTTAACAATGAAGATTGTCTCTCCAGACATCATCCATAAGTCAGATGCTGGGGGTGTGAAAGTAGGTATTAAGAATGAGAAGGAAGCCAAATTAGCTTATCAAGATATTGTTTTTAAGGCAAAGGAATATAATAAAAAGGCAAGAATTTCAGGAGTAATAACCTATTCCATGGTTCCTCAAGGAACAGAAATTATTATTGGGATGATGCAAGACCCACATTTTGGTCCGGTAATTATGTTTGGATTAGGGGGGATATTTGTGGAGATATTGAAAGATACTTCCTTCCGTATCCTGCCTATCGAAGAAAGAGATGCCCAAGAGATGATTACTGAGATTAAAGGATATGAAATTTTAAAAGGAGTAAGGGGTGAACCACCCAAAGATATTCAGGCTATAAAAGAGGTTTTGATGAAAGTCTCTCAGCTAACCCTTGAAAATCCCGAAATTAATGAAATAGACTTAAACCCCATATTTGTATTTGAAAAAGGTTTACAAGTAGTTGATGCTCGAATAATTTTATAAAATGTAAAGTTAAGTTAATGCTTAAAAGATTATCTACTGTCAAAAAAGAAGGTGATTTTTTTGGAAAAGCAGCAGTTTGATTTTATTGGAAAACAATTTGATATAAAAGATACAGGTAAAGTAACCGGAAGAGAAATTTATTCTTGTGATGTGAATATTCCTGGTCAATTATGTGCGGTTGTTTTACGCAGTCCTTATCCTCATGCTGAAATTAAAAAGGTTGATTATACCGAAGCGGAAAAAATGGGAGCTATCTGCATTTCTGGTGACGATGTTCCAGATACTCTTTATAATGAGCGGATAGTTAGTATCCCGGAGAAGACCTATCGAGATAGAACAGTTTTGCCTCAAGACAAAGTTCGCCACGTAGGAGAAGCGGTGGCTGCCTGTGCTGCTGAAACAGAAGAAGAAGCCTTTGCCGCTATAAAAAAGATAAGAATAGAATGGGGTAAAAAATGGCAACCACTAATAAATCTTGATGAAGCTATGGGGGACAACTCACCCCAAATTTATGATAATGTTTACTTAGGGGAAGAAAGAGTAAACATAAAGAATAATATAGCCTGCGAGAGAAATGTTGATGTTGGTGATATTGAGGAAGGCTTTAAAGAAGCGGACGAAATTGTGGAAAGAACATTTAGTACTCAAAGAGTCTATCATATGCAACTGGAGACAAAGTCTGCGGTGTGTGTACCTGAGGCTGACGGAGGGATTACAGTTTGGACAACTTCTCAAGGAATTCATAATGTGCGCATTCTCTTAGGGAATATTTTTAATATTCCACTTAACAAAGTAAATGTTAAAAGAATTACTTTGGGAGGTTCTTTTGGTTCGAGTATTCAGATGAATTCAATTACTCCTATCTGTGTTGCTTTAGCCCTAAAAGCAAAAAGACCGGTAAAGTTGGTGACTACAAGAGAAGAAGACATCTACGATCATTCAAAATATCCTTTAAAGACTATCTTAAAGATTGGTTCTAAAAAAGATGGAACATTAACTGCTGCCCACTGCCGGGTCTGGGTGGAGATCGGTGGTCATAATATTCAGGCTTATCCTTATTTAGGATGTGTAGCCGGATGGTTTGCCTCTCTTTATAAGTGGAAAAATTTAAAATACGAAGGAATTGCTGTATATACCAATAAAGTACCTTCCTGTGCGATGCAAGGATATGGGAATCCACAAATAAATTTTGCAGTAGAGAGTTTGATGGATATATTGGCTGAAAAATTGGATATAGACCCTATTGAACTTCGTCTTAAAAATTATGTAGGCAAAGGGGACGAGTTCTGGGGTCAGGGACCGACGGTAAGATCAATTATCAGGAGTTGTGGAGTAGAAGAGATGCTAATCGAAGGTTCTAAACTTGCTGAATGGCATAAGCGGATTCTACCTTCTAAGAAAAGGGGGAATGTTAGAAGAGGCATAGGAGTTGCCAGAGGGTTTCATACTTCTGGTACCGGTGGACCCAATCCTGGGGAAGTTATAGATTATTCAGGTGCGACCATTAAAATCAATGAAGATGGTTCAGTAGATGTAGTAACTGCTTTAATGGATCATGGGGGAGGTACCTGGGATGCGGGAGCAAAAGTGGTAGCAGAGGTGCTAAAAGTACCTTATAATAAAGTAAGTGTCTATTCTGGAGCAGATACCCGCACCACAGTCTTTGATGTTAATACTCACGCTACCAGAGGAGTTTATTGTGGATGTGGGGCAATAAAATATGTAGCTGAAAAGGTTAAAGAGATGCTTTTAAATTACGCAGCAACTTTGTTTAAAGATTTACCGGAGAATTTGGAATTAACTTGCAATAGAGAACTTGGTCAGGCAGTGATTTATCCTCGAGAAATACCCCAAAATTATATGACCCTCGGAGAAATAGCAGAACACGCCCATATTACCAGTTGGGGCACTATTGCCCATACTGCCACCCTTAGGCAGAAAAATTGTCCCCCCTGTTTCATTACCCACTTTGTTGAAGTTGAGGTAAATACGAAAACAGGAGAAATTAGTGTACCGAGAGCAGTTATCCTGGGGGATTCAGGAACTGTAATTAATCCTGATTTATGGGAAGGACAAATAATTGGGGCCTTTAGTAGAGGTCTCGGTTTCAGTCTTTTAGAAGAAACTAAATATGATTTAAATAATGGTAAATTAGAATGTAATGGGATGATAACTGATTATAAAATTCCAACTACGGTTGATATGCCAAAGGTTAATAATATTACCGTGCGATCTGCTCACACCTATGAACCAACAGGTCCATTTGGAGCAAAGGGGATAGGAGAAGCAGCCTTGAGTTCTGTTGGTTCTGCTGTGGCCAATGCTATCTATAATGCTATTGGAATTAGGTTTTATGAACTTCCCATTACCCCGGAAAAAGTTCTTAAAGCCTTAAGAGAAAAAGAAGAGAGATAGGAAGGAGGGAGGAAATTGCACACCAATACTAAAATTTTAACTCAAGAATTTGAATATTTTGCCCCTAAAACATTAGAAGAAGCTTTAGATTTACTTTATAGATATAAAGATAAAAATACTAAAGCATTAGCTGGGGGGACTGACCTTTTAGTTAAAATGAAGACTATTGATCTAAAGGTTGATTATCTGATAAATATAAAAGATATTCCAGAGCTTAATTTTATTGATACTGATAATGGATTAAAGATAGGGGCAATAATTCCACTATCTCAGATTGAAAAAATAGAAAAAGTTAAAACAAAATATCCGGCATTATATGAGGGAATTAAATCTATGGCAGCAATTGCCATAAGAAATATGGCTACTATACCTGGTAATATTTGCAATGCTTCACCTGCTGCTGATACTGTTCCTCCCTTAATTGTCTATGGTGCAGAAGTAAAATTGGTCAGTAAAGAGGGGGAACGGACAGTCTTAGTGGAAGATTTTATAACCGGGGCAGGAGAAACTATTATTAAAGCAGATGAGTTGGTTACCCAGCTGAATATTCCTGAAGTAAATAAAAATTCAGGAAGTGCTTTTTCTAAGAAGAGTAGAGTGAAAGCTGATATTGCCAAGATCAATTTAGCAATTTGGTTGGAAAGAGATGGTAACATTTGCAAAGGTTGCAGGATAGTGCTTGGTTCGGTTTTTATTAAAGCTGTTCGAGCTAAAAAGGCAGAAGATCTCTTGAAGGGGCAAGCAGTAAACACAGATTTAATTATTGAGGTAGCCAGGAAAGCCTCAGAAGAGATTAAGCCAATTGATGATGTCCGCTCTACTGCCGAATATAGAACTGATCTGGCCCAGGTAATGGTTGAAGATACCCTTAAAATAGCCTGGGAAAGAGCTGGAGGTAAATTATAGGATGAAAAAATTAGAGATAGAATTCACTATTAATGGTAAAAAAAGAAAGTTCTTTGTAAAACCAAATGACCTTTTAATTAATATAATAAGAAATGATTTATTTCTAACCGGAAGCAAATACGGTTGTGGTATCGGCGAATGTGGTGCTTGTACAGTTTTATTGAATGGTGAACCAGTTCTATCTTGTCTAACTTTAGCTGTAACTGTTGATGGTAAAGAAATTACCACTATTGAGGGACTTGCCAGAGGCGATGAACTACATCCTATGCAGAAGGCATTTTTAGAGAATGGTGCTGTGCAATGTGGTTTTTGTACCCCCAGTATGATATTGACTGCTACGGCATTATTAAAAGAAAATCCAAATCCCACAGAAGATGAGATTAGAGATTATATGAGAGGCAATATCTGTCGTTGCACCGGATATATTCAAATAGTAAAAGCAATTGAGTCCTGTGTGACCGGAGGAAAAACTAGTTAACCAACTAACTAAATAACCAAAATGACAAGGAGGGAGGAGAGAATGAGCCAATTTAAATATGTTTCTCCTAAAACAAAAGATGAAGCTTTGGAGATTTTACAAGAAAAAAAGTCCAATGCCTGTATAATTGCAGGATGTTCAAACGTTCTCCCTAATATAAGAGATAAAAAGATAGTTTCAAAAGTGTTAGTGGATATTTCAGATATTGAGGAATTAAAGGGTATTGTTGGGGAAAAGGATAAGATTTATATAGGTCCTTTGACTACTATTACCGAATTAGTTAATTCAGAAGTTATATTAAAGGAAGGAAATGTATTGCATCAAGCTGCCGAGCAGTTTGCTGACCCAATTGTTAGGAATAGTGCTACCGTAGGGGGAAATTTAGTAGATGCATCTCCTGCTGCTGATATGGCAGTACCTTTGCTTACCCTTGATGCAATTCTTAAAATAGAAAGTGTTGGGCAAAAAAAAGATGTTCAATTGAGGGATTTTTTTATCGGCCCAGGGGAGACGATTCTACAAGAAGATGAGATAATTACTGGGATAGAATTTGAGAGCAGCAATATCAATAAGAATGGTTGTTTTATTAAATTAGGTTTACGAAAAGCTATGGCCATAGCAGTAGCCAGTATAGCGGTAAATTTAGAGATTAAAGAAAATAAGATTGCCCAGGTTCGAATCGTTATGGGCTCTGTAGCTCCAACACCTATCAGGTTAACTGCTACAGAGGAATTTTTAAAAGATAAAGAAGTAAATGATGAATTAATTGAAAAAGCTATTGATAAAGTTAGAGAAGAAGTAAATCCTATTAGTGATATCCGAGCTTCTGAAGAATATCGACGATATGTTTCCGGGATTCTGTTTAAACGTGCTTTTAAGAAGCTAACATTAGCTAACTAACTAACCAAGTAACCAAATTAAGGAGGATTTAGATGGAAGAATATAAGGTAGAACTGACTGTAAATGGTGAAAAAATAAGTTCCCTTGCAAAACCTGAAGAATCATTATTAAAATTTTTGCGCCGAAATGGTTTTACCGAGGTGAAATGTGGCTGTGAAAAGGGAGAGTGTGGTACCTGTACGGTAATTATAAATAAAAAAACTGTTAAATCATGCATTATGTTAGCTCTTCAAGCCAGTGGTAAAGAAATATTGACAGCCAAAGGAGTAGAAAAGCAGGAATTGGGGAGAAAATTACAGGAAAGCTTTGTTAATACTGGGGCAATACAATGTGGCTTTTGTACCCCAGGAATAATAGTAACTGCTAAAAATTATCTTGACCAGAATCCTGTTCCCGATAGAGAGGAAATTAAAAAAGCAATATCTGGGAATTTATGTAGGTGTACAGGATATAAAAAGATTGTAGATGCTATCTATGATGTTGCAGTAGAAAATCAGAAATAATTTATAATTACTGATAGAGAATTCAGGGGGTGGAGTTTATGTCTGAATTTAAAGTAGTGGGAAAACCAATGCCCAGAGATGATGCCTGGGCAAAGGTGCGTGGAGAACTTAAATATGCCGATGATTTTTCCCTGCCTGGGATGTTATATGCAAAAGTTCTTCGAAGTAAATATCCTGCAGCTAAAATTATATCTATAGATACCAGTAAAGCAAAACAGTTAGAGGGGGTACGAGCTGTTTTGACAGCAAAAGATGTTCCCCATAATGAGACTGTGACCAGATTTGGCCAAAGCTCAGAGGTAGGCAAGGGATTTGAGGGTTTATACCGGGTTTTGGCGGATAAGAAAGTTAGATTTATGGGAGAAGCAGTTGCTCTGGTTGCTGCTGATACAGAAGAAATTGCAGAAGAGGCGTTAGATTTAATTGTGGTAGAGTATGAGCCCCTTCCAGGGGTTTTTGATCCAGTTGAGGCGATGAAGCCGGGTGCATATTTGGTTGGTGAAAACGGTACAAATATAATAGGTGATTTTGGCTGTAGTCAAGGAGATATTAAAAAGGGTTTTGCTGAGGCTGATATAATAATTGAAGATGCGTATCAAGTATCTTTTGTTGATCATGCTTATTTAGAAACCGAAGGAGGTATTTCCTGGATAGATGACTATGGGGTAATTAATATCAGAGTTGGTTCTCAGGTAATAGAGCACTTCAGAGATGTTGCTGATGTACTGGGCCTACCCCACAATAAAGTTCGTTATATTGGTACCATGATGGGTGGGGGGTTTGGTGGCAAAGAAGATATTACTGTAGAGACCTATTTGGCTTTATTAACCTGGAAAACCAAAAAACCGGTGAGGTTAGTTTATACTCGTGAAGAATCTATTTTGTGTCATAGCAAAAGACATCCCTTTGTAATGAAATATAGAGTGGGAGCTAAAAAAGATGGGAAGCTTGTTGTTTTAGATGCTGAATTGATATCTGATGCTGGTGCTTATCCTTATTTAAGTCCTTGGGTTACCTTATATGCTACCGTTAATGCAGCTGGGCCTTATTGTATTCCCAATGTTAGAGTTAAATCTTACTGTGTATTAACTAATAATACTTTCACCAGTGCAAATAGAGGGTTTGGAGTTCCTCAGCCTAATGTTGTTTATGAGAGTTTAATAGATGAATTTGCTCGTAAATTTAATATAGATCCCTTGGAAATCAGAAGAATAAATTGTCTTACTACAGGGAAGGCATTGTCTACAACCGGGCAAGTCTTTAAAACTCACGTTGCCCTTCCCGAAGTTGCTGAAAAAGCCTGGGCAGCATTGGGAGAGCCTGCTGAATGTCCAGATGGAAACAAAAAAATAGGGAGAGGATTAGCCATAGGATTGATGAGTTATGGCAGGATGACCTTCCTTCATGATTCTTCTCGTTCTTATGTAAAATTAGAATCGGATGGAAGTGTGTTAATTAGATCCGGAATCCCTGATTTAGGTGGGGGACAGGTCTCCATGCTTTGCCAGATTGTTGCTGAAGAATTAGGAATTCCTATGTCCAGAATAAAAATATATTATAGTGATACAGCGCTAACTCCTCTTGCGGGTACTACTACTGCTACCAGGCAAACCTATATGTCTGGGAATGCTACCCTAAAAGCTGCCCGAGAAATAAGAAAACAGGTTATAAATAAAGCAGCAGAGTTATTAAATGTTAATCCAGATAAATTAGATTTAGTGGATGAAAAAGTTGTGGTGAAATATAATAGATCAGAATTTTTACCCTTGATTCAGGCTATAAAAGCCTGTAATAATGCAGGGGTAGAATTGTTCTGTGAGGCACAATTTAATGCTCCATTTACTATAACTCCTGATTTATCGAATATTAGAGGTATGACCTTTCCTGATTTTACTTTTGGGGCCCAGGCGGTAGAAGTTGCAGTGGACACTGAAACCGGGCAGGTAGAAGTTTTAAAACTTACTACCTGTTATGATGTGGGTAAAGCCATTAACCCTTTGAGCGTAGAAGGCCAGATGGAAGGTGGCTCAATATATGGAATGGGTTATGCTCTTACTGAAGAGGTGATTATGGAAAAGGGGATTACGATAACTCCATCTTTTGCTGAGTATATTATTCCTACAGCAGCTGATGTACCTGATGTGAAAGCAATATTAGTTGAATCAGGAGGAGGATTAGGTCCTTACGGGGCTAAAGGGATTGGCGAA
>Ga0209986_10005834_pt1 | contig 10144 bp, 7 predicted proteins | sample BlataG_FD_183168 | JGI IMG/M metagenome (GOLD analysis project Ga0209986, IMG submission 183168) | Deep subsurface microbial communities from Black Sea to uncover new lineages of life (NeLLi) - Black_00105 metaG (SPAdes) (version 2) | ecosystem: Environmental > Aquatic > Marine > Oceanic >...
CGGCATAGAGTAGGGGATGAGGCTTCGACTGTCTTCGACCCTGAGCTCAGACCGAAGGGAGCTCAGCCGAAGTCAAGAGCCCTACATGAAAGGAATAGAGGCGTTACGATGGCAATCTTGCAGTCAAAATTATCCTTTTCCAACGTCAAACTGCAAAAGCGAGCGCATTCCCCGTCCCCATTTATCTGGAGTGCGGGGTTGGCGAGCGAATCAAAAAAACGACAAAATTCCTTACAGTCGAAGATTCGATGTCCCGCTAACCGGGCGGGACTGCAGGGAGCTTCAATTCTTTCCTGTTTCAGACCCAATCCTTAGCCGGTCAGGGCCTCGTAGTTCGTTGTTGACCATAACCACCTAATTTGATATGGATTTTTGGGTTCTGTGGGGTTTCGTGTGATAAACACTATGAGGAAGGGCATCCGTGGCAAGGGATCATAATGAAGTGGGGCGTGCGTATTTTGGACAGATGTACGCTTTCTCGTATCTCCCAGCTATTAGCAGAGCTGGCACGCCATCCGGGAGTCTCTCCATCTGCCATTTCCAACGCGGTCAAAAAAACAATGAACGAATAATTCAACGCAGGAAAGGATGTCCCTCTTTACATACTCTCAGGCCTGTGGATATTTACTCCACATCTGAGTTCTCGTCAAGAAGAACGACCAGCACAAGTACAAGAAGGACCAGGCTTTTCAAAACGCTGACCAGACTGATATAGACACCTTGTGCGGTTGCCACGCTGCTCCGCAACCGATTCTGACCAACCCTCAACTCTTGACCTTTCTGCACGCAAATAGAGGGTAGGGGACTGTTTGGGGACGTGCTGGGACTCCTGTTAGAGGCGCATCGCCTCGAGGACTTATTCCAGCCTTTTCCCCTTGCTCGTGAACGCCCAACTTGATATAGAGATCCTCAGTCGAAGCTTACCGTTTACGCTCCAAGACTTGCTCCTGCATCTTTGTGTAAGACCTTGACAGGAAATAGGATATGACAGTGACACAACATGCGCTTCAATTTGCAAATAGGTGGGTCCCGACAAACATAGTCTCGGTTGAGGCAGAACGATATCGTGCTTACGCGACAGAGCTGGGAGTTTTGTATGAGGGAGATTGCCTTGAAATCCTGCCGTTTATTCAAGATGAGACTGTAGACACCATTTTTGCGGATCCACCCTTCAACCTTGCCAAGAATTATGGGTCCAGCATAAACGACGAGCTGCCAGAGGACAAATATGTAAATTGGTGCAAAGAGTGGCTCAGGGAATGCACGAGGCTTCTCAGGCCTGGGGGATCGCTCTTTGTGTATAATCTGCCGAAGTGGAACCTAATACTGGGCAATTATCTCTTGGAAATGGGTCTACTATTACGCCATTGGATAGCGATCAATATTAAACTTGGTTTGCCTATCCCAGGCCGTCTTTATCCATCACATTATAGCTTACTTTATTTTACAAAGGGAAAACCGAGGACATTCCGAAAGATTCGAACACCCATTGAAAGATGTCGACATTGTGGGGGAGAGCTTAAGGATTATGGCGGACACAGAAATGCCATGAATCCAAAAGGCGTTAATCTTACGGATGTTTGGAATGACATTCCCCCGGTCAGACATTGGAAATTTAAGAGCAGGAGAAGGTTGGCCAACCAACTGTCGACCAAGCTTCTTTACCGCGTTATCCAGCTTTCGACAACAGAACACGAGATTGTTTTAGATCCCTTTGGCGGAAGCGGTACTACGTATGACGTTTGTGAACGTAACAACCGGCATTGGATCGGCATCGAATTGGAAAGCTGCGATGTCATCATCGAACGTTTAGAGAATGGAGATATTAGTCTTCATAAGTGTGAAGATTACGTCGAGGATTAGAATGGGGTTAGGATGTGACCGTCGCAAGCGTTGTTGATGTGCTCTCACAAGATTTGGGCACACAGTTATTTCCTCCCGAACGGCAACTCGTGCCGCATCTGGACGATGTTTATGAATTGGAGCTCGCATTCTATGAGAATCGGCTCCTTGCCGACGAAGAACTCATACGAAATGGAGCATATTTTGCCCGTATAGGCGACACTTACACTCGACACTTCCTTATGTGTACCGGTAACCCGTTGAAATTACCGGACCACTCTTCTTCCAGGCTCAAGTCCTTTTTCCAGAAAAACCAATTCAGAACCGGCTATGCAACCCATGGGCTTTTCCCATATCGTGGTAAGTTTCATCCTCAAATGATCAAGGGGCTCATGAATGTTATGGGCCTCAAACCAGGTGAAACCGTGCTGGACCCTATGATGGGCTCTGGCACTATATTGGTCGAGGCATGTTTGATGGGAATCGAGTCGATTGGCGTAGACTTGAGCCCGTTTTGCCGGTTCATGGCTCAGACGAAAATTGACGCACTAACGATGTCTTTGCCTCGAGTGCGAAAGGCGCTCGACAATCATGAGGAGGTGTTTGTATACTTTCAAAAACACGTTGGCAAACCAGGGCGTGGCACCAAAACTCGCAAAACTACAGCACCTCGAGGCGTCATGTCGGTCATGGAGCCAGTTGCTGAATATGTAACAAAAAAAGATAGACGCAAGCTATCAAGAAAGGAGCGGGAAACCTCGGATACCTATAACTTCCTCTTGCTGGCCTATCTGGATGGTGTCGGGTATTCCGAAAGGAGTGGCCGGAGGTCACCGCTTGATCAGTTCAAGGCGGTTCTTGAACGCTACGTGTTTGCTGCGGACAAGATACAGCATGTTCTGATTGGCGTCGAATCGGGTCTCGCCAAGTCGGAAGCACTAGAAGGCGACGCTAGGAACCTATCGCTGGGAGACGCCAGTGTCGATGGCATTATCTTTTCTCCGCCATACAGCTTTGCGATTGATTACCTGAAGAACGATTCCTTCCATCTGAACTTCCTCGGTGTCGAAACGGATAAACTCCGTGAGGGTATGGTAGGTCTTCGTGGACGGAGGTTGCCTGAGAAGTTTGAGCTTTACCAGGAAGACATGGACAGGATTCTCACAGAATGTGCGCGAGTTCTACGTCCAGGTCGGCTTTGTACAATTATTGTTGGGACCAACAACAACCAATTGGGAAAAGCCCTAGGGGTATCTCCCGAAAAAGTACGTGGCATTCACGAAATACTTGCCGATCTGAGTTTAAAACATAATTTCCAGTTGGTCAGAATGATGAGCCGACCCATCACGGGTATTTCGAATTCAATGCGACGGGAGTACATTCTGATGCTCCGCCGGAACTGAGACGTTACACAAGAGCCCTTCCATCAGTGCCCTTCTCGATTCGTGGCACATCCCGACTGACTGCATCATGTTCAATTACGATTACAACGAGCAGCCCTTCTTCAACATGAAGGGCCCGCCATAATGGAAAGTACGGCTCAAGTTCAGGGAAATTACCGACCCGATCTGTGAGGTATTTGTACATCTCTCGGGTAGGCACAATCAGGGCACCGCCAGCAAGTATCTTTTTCAGAATGCCCACTGCCATCTTGTTTATAGCGCGATGACTGGACGATATGTTCCCTGTTTCCCACTCCACGCAAAAGAGGCGGTCACCCACCTGACAAGTGGCGTCCATAGGTCCTGGTCTCTTGACCGTTGCTATATCAGGACGCGTTTCCAGCTGCCACCCAAGAGTTTTCAGCTTCTCCATGCATGCCTGCTTAATGGATTTGACACCATTGCTCTTGGGTTCATCGTACAGTGTGAAGGAGCGAGATCCAGGCGGCCACTCAATAGACTGAATAGCCTGACGGATTTCCCCTTCAATTCTTTTCCATTCGTCGGAATGCGAGAACCCACCAGCATCAATTATTCGCTCTATTCGCACGATTTTCATAATAAATCTGGACGACTATATGGCTATTTTTTTGAAGACCGAGCCGCAAGAGCCTGAACACGCTCAACCATCTCGGATGGCTCTACTTTTAACGCCTGGGCTAATCGAAAGATGGTCCGAAGCGACGGGCCTTTCTCTCCGCGCTCAAGCAGGCTAATATACGTGCGGTGATACCCGCTGGTGAAGCCAAGCTCTTCTTGAGAAAGGCCGCAATCTTGGCGAAGTTGCTTCAAGACTTTGCCGAACGACTTCGCAATGGACCCGTCTTCGGCGCTTTTTTGACCGTTTTTTTTCATTGAAGGGGGATTCTGTACGAATGTAGACTATAAATCTACAGACTATAGTATGAATTTCTTGGTTTGAAATCATGGGCTGGTAATTGCAGGGAGGCAGGCTCGAACGGTTCCGAACCTGGGTAAGTGACCGACGTGCAAGACGTGCTTTGAACCCGGTGGAATGTCATTCGCCAGAGGATTCTGGTGCATATTCTGTGCTGGACAAAGATGCAGCCTTGTGGGAAACAGTTGAGAACCCTAGTGGCCAATTAGTCTCGAATATTTGAAGATGGCTAATCAGATCTACCAATGGAAGCGTTTTTGGTGTCCGAGGACAGGTCGTATCAATTTGTCTGATGGAGGATACCTATATGATTCAGACTCGGAGTGGGGGCGCATATATAATCCTGACGTCGTGCCATTTGAATCCATAACTGAGATTCCGTGCTTGGCGCTGCTTGGTGAACCGGGAATTGGGAAGAGCTACGCCATGCAAACCGAGCGAGACGTAATCAATACCGAAACTCAAGAGAGGGGCAAACGCACGCTTTGGCTCGATCTTCGTTCGTACGGAAGCGATGATAGGCTGGTCCGCGATCTATTCGAAAGCCCTATGTTTATTTCCTGGACAAAGGGTGAACGTCCGCTTCAGGTGTTTCTGGATAGCTTTGACGAATGCCTGTTACGAATCGACAGTCTGGCGGCACTGCTTGCAGATCAATTCAAGAAATACCCTGTTGAGCGACTTCACCTTAGGATTGCGTGTAGAACGGCCGAGTGGCCGAATGGGTTGGAGTCGGAACTACGCCAACTATGGCACGACGCCTTTGAGGTGTACGAGTTGAGTCCACTGAGGCGAAAGGACGTCATTGAAGCAGCGAATTCCAATGACCTGGATTCACGTGCCTTCTTGGAAGAAATTGATCGGATGGAGGCTGTGCCCTTGGCCATTAAGCCTGTTACGTTGAACTTCCTCATAAATATATATCGTCAGAAGGGTAGATTCCCCCGGAGTCAGCTGGAATTGTATAGTGAGGGCTGCCGATTGCTTTGTGAGGAGACCAGTCCAAGCCGTCGTGATGCAGGGCTGACTGGCAATCTTACCGCTAGGCAACGCATGGCCGTAGCAGCTCGAATTGCTGCTGTGACAGTGTTTGGAAACCGATACGCTGTCTGGACAGGCTTGGACTGGGGTGAGGTCCCCCACGAAGACACGAGAGTCGAGGAATTGTGTGGTGGTACCGAGAACGTCAACGGCGAACAATTCGAAGTGAGTGAGGCTGGCATTAAGGAAACACTGAGGACCGGGCTCTTTTCGTCCCGTGGACAGAACCGCATAGGTTGGTCTCATCAAACCTATGCTGAGTTCTTGGCAGCTCGATATCTGGTTCAGAGCCGTATGACACTGGACCAGATTATGTCCTTGATATTGCATCCTGATGATCCCCACGGAAAACTTGTCCTTCAACTGCACGAGACTGCCGCTTGGCTGGCTACCACGGTCCCCGACGTGTTCACGAAGATCATGAGCACGGATCCTGAGGTATTGCTTCGAAGCGACGTAGCAACCACTGAAGTTCAGGTTCGAGAATCCCTGGTCGAAAGTCTTCTGAGGCTATTGGATGAAGAGAAGTTGCTTGATTACGATCCAGACATGCGTGGGCGGTTCAGAAAGCTCGCCCATCCAAACTTGGCCGGGCAGCTTCGACGATATATTTGTGATGATTCAAAAGGCATTGTTGTACGACGAGTTGCAATCGAGATTGCAGAAGCCTGCAAATTGCAAACGCTTCAGGGTGAGTTGGCAGATATAGCCCTCGACCCTCGCCGACCCCTGCCAGTTCGGGCAGATGCTGCATTTGCACTGTATAGCCTCGGTGATGAACAGATCAGAGCCAAACTCAAGCCTTTGGCTACGGGTGAAGCCGGAGACGACCCCCGTGACGAATTGAAGGGATGTGCTCTTCAAGCGACATGGCCGGGTTGCTTGACCGCAGAGGAACTCTTTGCAGCCATAACTCCTCCAAAGGATCAAAACTTCGTTGGAGTGTACCACTTGTTTCTTACACAGCACCTGATCAAACACCTTCTGCCTGCCGATTTGCCAACAGCGCTGAAATGGGTTCAGAAGGTAGGGCGTAAGCATCAACTACCGTTCCCGTTTAAGAAGCTCGTGGACGCCATCGTGCAGAAAGCTTGGGAGCATCTGGCAACACCCGGTGTGGAGGAGGCTTTCGCTAAGGCATGTCTCTTATTGTTGAAACATCACGACGCTATCTCAATAGAAAGCGAGTAAGCTACATTGCAAACAAGGAGCCTCTTTAGTACTGACAACTTGAAACGTCGCCAGGTTCTGGAAAGGGTCGTTCACATGCTTTCGGACCCTGAAAAGGAGTCGGTGTGGCTAGCTTTTCCTCAAACGCCGCTCGTTCTCAGCAAGGACGTTCTCTGGATGATAGAACGTGTGCAGACATCCACATCAGAACAGGTGCAGCGAGGGTGGGCAACGTTGATAAACAAGGTGTTCCATTGGGATGACACCAAACAGCTGGACGCAATCCTCGTAGCCGCCCAAAACAATCCCATTCTTGAGAAAGAATTTGCCTGGCTAATTGAACCGGTTGAGCTGGATTCAGAGAAAGCGAAAGAGATGAAAGCGCGTTACCTGAGACAGCAGAAATGGAAGAATAGAGAAAAGGATCGGCCCCCTTTGGAGCCTCCACCAGCGGAGCGGATTGCCACACTCTTAAACGAGTGTGAATCCGGAAACTCTGAGGCATGGTGGCGACTGAACATGGAAATGACGCTTGAGCCGAATAGCACTCATTACGGAGATGAACTAGAATCGGATCTTACAGTACTTCCAGGGTGGAAGGCCGCAGAACTGTCAACCAGGGCGAGAATTGTGGGGGCTGCCAAGAGGTACTTGTTGGAGCAAGACCCGCAGACTCAAAAGTGGCTGGGTACAGACATCTTCTATCGTCCCGCTCTCGCGGGCTTCAGAGCACTTAGATTGCTATTGAAGGAAGCGCCTGCTTTCGTCACTGCCATTCCCTCCGAGGTGTGGAAGCAATGGGCTCCTATCAGCCTGGCCTATCCCACCTCAGGCACCAGTGGAGGCCGAGAAGCACAGCAACACTTGGTTAAGTTAGCCTACCAGCATGCTCCCACAGAAATGATTGATGCCTTGATAGTGATTATTGACAGGGAGAACAAGGAGCTATCTGGTGTCTACATCACCAGACTGGTGGAAGACTGTTGGGATGACCGCCTGGCAAACGCGGTGTTAATCAAGGCAAAAGACAAGAAGCTGAAGCCTGAGTGCATGGGCACTCTGCTAGCTGATCTTCTTGACCATAACGTTCAGGAAGCCAGGACTTTCGCTGGGTCACTTGTTCCCTGTCCACCGCCGTCCGGTGGAGCAGAAAGAGCGACGGCAATTGTCGCAGCCCGTGTACTCGTAAATCATGCCGAAGATGCTGGTTGGTCAGTGGTGTGGCCTGCCATTCAGCAAGACGCTGAGTTCGGCCGCGAAGTGATTTCAGCGGCAGCCCATGGTTCGGAAGGGCGCGGGGTCCACATTGGGAAGAAGCTCACTGAAGACGAATTAGCTGATCTATACATTTGGGTTTCACGTCAGTTTCCACATGCTGAGGATCGTGAACATCGTGGATGGATAGGGCCAAGGGAAAGTGTTGCCCAGTGGCGAGAATCTATCTTGAGGCAGCTACAACATCGTGGTACTCACAAGGCTTGTGAAGCCATCAGACGAATCGCGCGCGAACTGCCTGAGTTCGAATGGCTAAAATGGACATTGCTTGAAGCCCAGAACATTACCCGTCGTCGTACTTGGATACCACCTAGACCAGGTGACATCTTGAAGGTGGGAGCTGATCAGCAGGCGCGGCTGGTTCAAAGCGGAGGCCAGCTACTTGACGTCTTAACTGAATCGCTCAAACGATTGGAGGCAAAGCTTCAAGGAGAGACTCCAGCGGCTATTGACTTGTGGAATGAAATGAGTAGGGGTGTGTACAGGCCAAAAGATGAAAACAGGCTTTCTGACTATGTCAAGAGACACCTTGATGATGACCTGAGGCAAAGGGGGGTCATCGTCAATCGTGAGGTCGAAATTCGCAGGGGTGAAGGCTCGGGCCAAGGTGAGCGGACGGATATCCACGTGGACGCCGTTTTACGGGGCTCAAACGAAGAAGTTTGTGATACTGTAACAGCCATTATTGAGGCCAAAGGCTGCTGGAATAGAGATTTGCACAACGCAATGAAAACCCAACTTGTTGACCGATATCTGAGAGACAATCGATGCCAGCATGGCCTGTATCTGATCGGCTGGTTCAATTGCGACCAGTGGGACAACGGCGATTACAAGAAAAGACAGGCTCCAAGACTAGGCATCCCTGAAGCTCAAAGTCAGTTCGACAGCCAGGCTGCGGAGCTATCGAAACAGGATACGCGGATCAAGGCGTTTGTTATGAACACTGCACTCCGGCAGGTGAGGGAAGGCGGTTGGGGGACGTCCGGAAAGCGCCGGGATAAACCGGCATAGAGTAGGGGATGAGGCTTCGACTGTCTTCGACCCTGAGCTCAGACCGAAGGGAGCTCAGCCGAAGTCAAGAGCCCTACATGAAAGGAATAGCTGAACCATCATGGCCCCGAGTCATGCGCGGGCAGCCGTGAGGCCGCACGTGAAGCGTTGACAGGGGGAAGCGCAGGCCAGCCATTGAGCTCCGAAATCACCCTTCCGGGGTGCCGACCTCGTTGGACGGTAGGGAAGGCAACACAGTGTGCGGCGTTATGCAGCGAGTCGCCCACTGGCCCCGCGGAGTCAGAGACCCTGAGCATGCGTGGAAGCTCTGTGCACGAGAACCGGGAGATCCCGTGAACTGGCCTTGGCGGGTGGCGCCGCGAGGTCCGCGCCGTGAATCTAAGGAGTACGACGGCGATGAACGGTTGCGGGAAGTCGGACAGCCCAATAGTACCTGTGAAGCCTTTGAACAAGGGCTGCGGTGCGCTGTGGTCTGCGGAGAAGGTGGAGGAAAGGGGGCTGACCAAGGGGAATCTGTTCAGTGAAACAAGTTCCGGACGCAGAGCTGGGAAAGGGACGGACATGGTGAACCCTAAACGGGCACGAAGCGGGAAACTGTGGATACAGCCAAGGGTATCACCTACATTCGGCCTTTGAGCTGAAGCCTTTCTCAAAGCTTTGACCATCGACCAACCACCGGCACTTCTGATCAAACCGCCACCCACCAAGTCAGTTCTTCTGCCTTCAGCGATTCCCTTTTTAACGAACTCCCGGTAACGTCTACGAGCGCCTGCACGCTTGCTGGCATAAAGCCTTAAAACGTAATCTACATCCTGCCAGCTGTTTTTCCTTTTGCCCATCAAAACGCTGTGGCCGCAATACGGGTACTTATCCAATTGTTTTAGATCTGTGACAAGCCCGGCCCTTAGTGGGTTTACCCTGTTAAATAGGGTTCCCTGCGGGAAATTTAACAGGGTGAAGGTGAATATAGCGCACCAGTTCCAATAAATATGTATCCTCCTGGCACAAGATGGATTTATACCGGTTTTGAAAAAGCTGTCCATGGCGACGATGACGGCGATTGAAGCTCACCGCGTATCCTGTCAAGAGCCGCCGCATCGTGGTGGCAATGGGTGCCGTTCCGGTACGTAACAACAAATGTGCATGATTCGCTAAAAAAGCCCATGCAAAGCAGGCGGTTTGGGTATTGGTTAATACAGCATCCAGCGGCTTTATTCGCCTTCGCCGGAATACCTTGCAGCGCACCGTCGCCCAAGCTATGGCGCGTCGGCGACTTGCTGCAGGGATGAAAGGCAAGGCGAACCGCGCCGAAGCTCGTCAGAGTGAAGGCGGGTTTTTGGCTACTGCGAAATTCCGCTTTGATACCCCGCAGCTTGCTGCGGGGAGCTTCATTTAAATTATTGCGGTCTTTGTCATCATAAAATATCTTGCGGCGCTCTATGCCCCTGACAATGATATGATGAAG
>Ga0209986_10005835_pt1 | contig 10144 bp, 7 predicted proteins | sample BlataG_FD_183168 | JGI IMG/M metagenome (GOLD analysis project Ga0209986, IMG submission 183168) | Deep subsurface microbial communities from Black Sea to uncover new lineages of life (NeLLi) - Black_00105 metaG (SPAdes) (version 2) | ecosystem: Environmental > Aquatic > Marine > Oceanic >...
AACACGATGAAGTTCAACAGGAAGAAAGTTGAGGAGGCCGTCATATGGGGACTGCCCTGATCCTCGGAGAAGATGCCAATCATGATAAGAGCAATGGCTGAAAGGATGCCAACAATCTGTCCACCTATCAGGAGAATCTTACTCAGTCGCCCTTCAGAATGCCATTCGTTCAGTCCTAAAAAGAAGGGGACTAGAGCTACTCCTGTGAGTATACAGCCAAGATTGTAAAAGTAGGCACCAAAGGAACTATGGTTGAAGTTACCCAGCCTGCTCAGGTAATTAGTCCACGGGCTGAAAGGCTCTGGGTAGAACGCCCAAGAAATGAGTGTGAAGACACAATAGAGTAGGATAACAAGGATCCCGCTAAGGGTTGTCAAAGGCAGTTTGCGAGGATTCAGATTCACATGCTTTACCCCAGGTATTCGCGTTTCACATTCGCTGTTTCTTGTATGAATAAAGGGATAGAAGGAGCGCGACCAGCGCGCCCTTGCGAGGCTGTCAAGCCCAGTCCAGTCGTTTCCAACCGGGCCTTCATCCGGCCGCCCGTCACGAGCTCCTTCCTGACTAGTTCGCGGCCCTCTTCGTCAACAATGACGAGATGAGCGCCGCAGGATAGTCAGCAGTCGTAGCACCGAACAACCATCTCGATGATGTTCAGTACTCCTTCAGGTATTTCTTCTGTCATGATCATCAATTCTCTTGTCTACGTTTTCACCATGGGTTCAGGAAGTGTAATCTTCTCGAGCACTTTGTCCTCGAAAATTTGTTTCGCGGCAACCATCAATGACTTCTCGATGCCGGCGATATTGTTGTTCGTGGCGACAATGAGGTTCGCCTTGACCAGGATGCCCTTGTCATCGGACTCGTAGTTGTGAAGTAGTGTACCCCGTGGAGCCTCGACAACACCAACGCCTTCGCCAGCCTTGGGTTCAACGTCAGAAAGCTTCACGTCTGTGCTTACAATCTGCGGGTCCTCTAGAAGCGTCTTGATCATCTCAGCGGCTTGCACCATCTCTACGACTCGTGCGTAGTGGTATGCAAACGTGTGATGCGAGGGTCTCCCAACGAGTTCTCTCATCTCTTTCAGAGCTGCGTCTGCAAGAGGTGTGGCCATCTTATCAGCTACGTTGCACCGTGCAAGAGTATTCGCTCTCCAGATGCCCTCTGGGTAGCCGGCTGGTTTGTAGTAAATGTGAGTTGCATAGGAATGCTTGGAAACATACTCGCCGTAGTACTTTGTGTACTCGTGAGGCTCGAAGTCCTTCACAATCTTGCCTTCGGGGTCCATCACACGAATCTTGCCATCATAGATATCATGAGTTCCATTGATGGTCAACCCAAGATAGTAAGTCGGAGTCACCGCGAGCTTTGTTATCACCTCGATGTACGAATTGACAACGGTCTTGGCAAGGTCCACCGTCTTGTGGATATTCTCCAACATCTCCGGGACCTTCATCAGCCAGTCATCGCGCTCTTCCTCTTTCATAGCGTATAGCATCCCGCCAGGAATGCCCGTCGTCGGGTGAATTGCTTTGGCCCCAATGGTCGTGCATAATTCCTGACCAAACTCCATTAGTTTGATTGCTTGGACTGCAACATCTGGAAGATGCTTGAGAACAGCAGCAACATTTCGGACCGCTGGACTCGCAAGTGGCCCAAAGACAAAGTCTGGAGCCGCAAGAGCGTAAAAGTGGATTGCATGAGATGAGAGCTGCTTCGCCTCAATCAATAGCCGCCTCAGTTTGATTGCGGCTGGCGGAGGTGTCACATCCCAAGCGGCCTCAACCGCCTTTAGTGATGCGAGATGATGGGGGATCGGGCATATGCCGCAGATCCGTGGGGCGATTCGTGGAGCCTCCTCCATTGGCCTCCCTTCAAGGAACTTCTCGAAGAATCGTGTACTGTTCACGTTGAACTGGATATCCTTCACCTTGTTGCCAGGTCCTAGCTTGATAGTCAACGTTCCATGGCCTTCGAGACGCGTCACTGGGTCAATGCGGATTGTCTTCTCGTTGGTCATTTCGTCTTTGCCTCCTCTCGCTTGATTCGAATTGCACCCAGGTGGCTTGTTGGGTAGGTGAACCTCCAGAAGCAACCAAGTGGGTCAAGGACCGTTTCAGCAAGGACTTCCGATTCAAGAGGTGCGTATGAGCCAAACATGGATATTGCCGCCGCCCCTTGGTCGTTCGTTATTGGCGGAGGTGGACCGAAACAGCCCCGGCAAGTCACGCCATGGCTGACACACTGTCCTTCACAGAGACCCCAAGTTGCAGAGCCAAGGCAGATATACCCCTGTTCGAGAAGGCACCGGTCGGGGTCTGCTATGCCTTCGTAGGGTCTCAGTATCTTCTCTATCGGGGTATCCTTCTTCTCGCGGTCGCAATAGTGACACACCGTGTGGGGTGGCAGCTCAATCGGTTTGCCTTCAAGCAGAGCAGTCAATGCAGTGAGAATCAGGCTAGAGGTTGGTGGGCACCCCGGCAAATAGATTTCAAAGTCAACGAAGTCCCGGTTGGGTTTCACAACGGGAGCAATCGCTGGGAGGTTCTCTGTTGGCAGCTCACCATCCTTGACCGTCTTGTTGTTTCGGAACTTGACTTCGTTGCACTCCTCTAATGTCGAGAAGTTAGCCATGCCAGGAATGCCGCCAAAGCATGAACACGAGCCAAATGCGATCAGTATCTTGCACTTCGCTCTCATGAGCTTTAGCAGATGAATGTCCTCCTCTGTTCGGGCCATCCCTTCGTACAGACCGACCGTGATCGACTTGTCAGGATAGCCCTCAAGGTCCTTGAGCTTGAAGTCAGCAACACACTGCCAGTATTTGATTTCCAGCAGCGGCAAAACAGTTGCCAGATTAAGGTGAATGTCAATGAGGCTCTGGTAACAGCCCCAACAGGAGCTTCCTTGGGCCATTGCGACAGGAACTGGTTCAGTCACGTTCAGACCTCCTTCAGGGCATAGACATATTCTCTCTTCTTCTCATCGACTATCTCAACGCGGTTCCACTTCATCATGGCAAGGAGATTCTCCAATATGTAGTCCGTTTCCAGCTTCGTTGCCTTCGATATCTCTGATATCGTTGAAGGCGACTCTATAAGCCGTCTGGCAATGGTACTCCGGTCAATCTCTTCGCGGACTGTTTTGTCGACGAGCTCCTTGAGTTTCTCTTCGGTCAGCTCGTTTCGTTGGGATAGAACGTCTCCTTTGCCTATAAGCCATCTTAATCGCTCGCTTCCGAAGGCGTCAATGGCTGCTTCAATCCTATCCTGGGTGGATTTCTCTTTCATTGCCAACCCCTCCTAAACGGACCCAAATTTTTGACCTTCTCCGTGAGTTCTCTAACCCCATCAGCGAACTTCTGTCCCTCTGAAGCGCTAGCCCACTGTAGACGAATCCTATCTGGGTTGATTCCGGCTTGCTCAATGGCCATCTGAATAAGCGTCCATCGTGCCCGCATCTTGAGATTGCCGCTTGTGTAATGGCAGTCCCCTGGATGACAGCCTGACACGAGTACTCCATCCGCACCCTTGTCAAGGGCGTTCAGTACGAATTCGGGGTCGATCCTGCCAGTGCAATTCACCCTAATTATTCGCACAGCAGAGGGGTATTGAATTCTGCTTGTGCCAGCTAGGTCAGCACCTGCGTAGGAACACCAGTTGCAGCAGAAGGCTGCAATCCTAGGTATCCACTCCTTAGAAATCGTGACAGTGGCAGTCATGAATCACCACCTCCCATCACTGGTGGAGGCATGAGAAACGCCTCGACCATTGCAGTGATTTGTTCGTCAGTCGAATGCCGCATAATAATGGCACTGCTTGGACACCCTGCTGCGCAGGTCCCACATCCGTGACATTCTGCCTCTGTCACCACAGCTATTTCCGGTTTCTTTGAGGTGTCCATGGAGATAGCACCGTATGGACAAGCAGTGACGCATGTGTGACAGCTGGAGCACAGCTCTTCTAGCACATGAGCAACGGTGGATTCAATCTCCACTTCCCCCCGGGCCATCAGTGAAGTCGCTTTCGCAGCAGCTCCGCTCGCTTGCGTCGTGCTGTCAGTAGAATCCTTTGCAGATTGGGCAGCTCCTGCAATCATCACACCTGCGGTGTGAGTAGTTAAAGGAGCCAGCTTGATGTGTTCCTCATTGAAGAAGCCATCTGCTGAGCGCGTTAGGCTGAACAGCTGGGACACTTCTTCCACACCGTCAGGGGGAATCATAGCTGTAGCCAATACTAAGAGGTCCGGATGGAACTCAAGATCATCCCCAGCCAAGATATCTCTCCATTTCACACTCAAAGCATCGTCAGCCACTGTTGTCTTGGCAGGTTTGGTGCGATCAAACTTGGAGAATATGACGAACTTCTCGTGGGCAGAACGGTGGACCTCCTCGTGGCCCTTCCCGAATGTACGAATATCGTCATAGAGTATCAAAACTTCGTCAGCAATCTCAGTCATATCAGCAGCAGCCTTCACCATAGCAGTACAACAGTACCTGGAACAGTGTTCATGCCCTTGCACTCCCGGTTGACGAGAACCAACACATCCGATAAACATGACCTTCTTGGGAGGCTTGCCGCTACTTGGACATAACACCTTGTCATCCCGCTTCATCTCCTCAAACTGGGCCAACGTGATGACATCGGGACTCATTCCGTACGGAGGGATTCCTTCAGGCACCCATGACTGAAAGCCTGTGGCGACTATTATAGCTCCAACCCGGAGCTTCTCTGTCTTGTCAGTGGCTTTGCTCTTGATAGTCACATCAAAATTGCCAATATAGCCTTCGACGCCAACCACTTCCGAATCAGTCATTATGGTCAGGTTCTTGCTGATTCGGGCAGCCAGTACCATACGTTCGATGACATCACTAGCCTTCTCATTGTCCTGGTAGAGAGTAGAGAGCTTTGCTAGATTCCCACCGAGTTTAGGCTCTCGTTCCACGAGAGTGACCTTGAAGCCGCGGCTTTCAATGTCAATTGCCGCCCTCAATCCAGCCACCCCACCGCCAACGACTAGAGTATGTGGTTCTACACTCACGGTCTTAACCTCGAGTGGCTCGAGAAGGGCTGCCCTAGCAACAGACATCCGAACAAGATCTATCGCTTTTTCGGTAGCTGCCTCAGGCTCCCTCATATGACACCAAGATACGTGCTCTCTCAGGTTCACCTGTTCAAAGCAGTATCTGTTGACATCAGCCTCTTCGACCACCCTTCGAAACGTTGGCTCGTGCATCCGGGGAGAGCAACTGGCAACTACGACCTTATTTAGACTGAACTCCTCGATCTTGTCGCGAATCAGCTGTTGTCCAGAGTCACTGCACATAAACATGAAATGTGTAGCGAACTCAACATTCGGGTAGTGGGCGGCAGTTTCCGCCACGCGCTCAACATCTACAGTCCCAGCAATGTTATGTCCACAATGACATACGAAAACGCCAATCCTTGGGACTTCCTCTGTAGCCATTAGTGTCCACCCTCCCTCGATAATGTGATGCTTGCGCGCATCGCGGCCGCGCTTCCTGCTGCTACGGAGTCTGGAATGTCCTTCGGACCCTCAACACACCCGCATACGTAGACTCCAGAAACCGCCGTGTCCACAGGGTTGCTCGCAGGTTGTTCTACGTGAATAAAGCCCTCTGAGTCAAGCTGGAGCCCCAGCTGATTCGCAGTATCCCGCAGACCTTTGGGAGGCAAAATTCCGGGGCAGAGCACTATTAGTTCGTGTTCCTGCTCCAAGAACTTCCCTGTTGTCGTGTCTTCGGCACGCACAATGATGTTCTTGTTCCGTGAGTTCTCCGACACCTCTCCTACTCTGCCTCGGATGAACTTAATGCCAAATCGATCCTTGGCCATGTTGTAGAATTCTTCAAAACCCTTGCCGAACGCTCGTATGTCGATCGAGTATATGGTCACCTTCTTCACGTTCTCGTGTTGGAGCTCTTTGGCCATGACCGCATTTTTGATGCCGTACATGCAACATACTCGCGAGCAATATGGCACTCCCTTCGTTGCGTCGCGTGCTCCAACACATTGGATGAACCCAATGCTCTTTGGAATCTTCCCATCGCTAAGCCTCATGAGATTCCCAGCAGTTGGTCCAGCGGCATTGATGAGGCGCTCGTACTCGAGTGCGTTTATCACATTCTTGAAACGACCATAGCCAAAGCGCCAGTAATTGGCTGCGTCGTAGAGCTCGTATCCGGTTGCCACCACGATGGCACCAACGGATATCTCAATCTCCTCATCCTCCAAGTCAAGGTCGATGGCCTCTCTTTCACATGACTTGACACACATACCACATTTGATACAGTTCTCAGAATCAATAGTATAGACGAGAGGCGTGTTCTGTGGGAACCCGATGTACACTGCCTTGCGGTAGCCCAGGCCTTGGTCAAACTCATTTCGCACTTCTATTGGGCAGTGTGGAACACAATCCCCACATCCGGAACACTTGTCTTCGAGGACCTTACGTGCTTTCCGAAGAACGGTGACTCTAAAGTCGCCTGCAGTTCCGGTGATGCTCTTGACTTCAGAGTAGGTCATGAGCTCGATGTTCGGGTGCCGAGCAACCTCAGACAGCCTTGGCGTGAGGATGCATGCCGAACAATCAAGTGTGGGGAATGTCTTATCCAGCTTGGCCATGACCCCACCAATGGATGGTGTTCTCTCGACTAGCACCACAGAGTAGCCTTGGTCGGCAATGTCGAGAGCAGCTTGCATGCCAGCGACACCGCCACCGATTACTAAGGCAGTATCAGTGGATTTCCTATCCTCGACAACGATCTTTTCCCCTGCAACAGTCACTCCTTGCTACCTCCCTTGAGTGGACTAGGTCCAAGCTCTCTTACTTGCTCAGCCATCTCTTGCATTGTATCCGCCCAATGCTGTCCTTCTGAGGCACTCGCCCAAAGAAGACGCAACCGTTCTGGATCTAATCCAATAACATCCATCGCTGATCGGAGTGCCATGAATCGAACCTCTGTTCGGTAGTTGCCTGTGGAGTAGTGACAGTCACCAATGTGGCAGCCACTAATGATTACACCATCAGCTCCATTCCTGAACGCCTCAAGCGTCATCAGCGGGTCAACTCTGCCTGAACACATGAGCCTAATCACCTTCGAATTGGGGGGGTATTGGATACGTGAAATTCCCGCAAGATCTGCACCGCCATAAGAGCACCAGTTGCACGTGAACGCCACGATACTAGGTTCGAACCTCTTGCCACTCATTTCTTCATCCCTCCATGAATACGCGCCGCAGCTGCTATCTGCGGCATTAGCTGTTCTAATCTATAGTGTCGCATGTCAATCGCTCTCTGTGGACAGGCGGCAGCACATGTCCCGCATCCCTGACAGATTTCAAACATGACCTTCCGTTCGTCACCCTCGCCAATTATAGCACCGTACGGACATAAATCGTTACAGAGATCACAGTCAATGCATAGCGTCGTGTCAATCTCTGCATAGATGGGTTCTACCTGAAACTTGCCTGGCGCCATCAAGGACTGAGCACCCGCAGCAGCAGCCTTTCCATAGGCCACAGCCTTGGGGATGTCCATTGGACCAAGACAAGCTCCCGCTAGAAATACACCGTCACGAAAGCTGTCTACTGGTCGCAGCTTGGGATGGGCTTCCATCAGAAAGCCGTACTCCCCTGTGGAAACGTTCATCTTGCGGGCTAGGTCCTTGGTGTCGTCATTGGGTAACAACGCAGACGCGAGTACTACCATTTCATAAGTAGTTCCAAGTCTTTCGCCAGTATATAGGTCCTCGGCGAGCACTTTGAGAGACTTTGTATCCGGAATCTCTTCAATCTCGGAGGGCCGTCCCTTGATGATGATTACGCCCATCTCTCGAGCTCTGCGGTAGAGACCCTCATAGCCCAGGCCATGAGTGCGAATGTCCATTGCGAAGATGGAGATTTCAGTGTCAGGATACTTCTCCTTTATCTGCGTGGCCTGCTTCAACGAATTCTCGCAACCCGTGTAGCAGCAGTAGTCTTGGTCCACTCTACGGTCTCTTGAGCCAACGCACTGTACAAATGCAACTCTCTTTGGCGGCAATCCGTCAGAAGGTCTCTTGATTTTGCCGTGGGTAGGTCCAGCGGCATTGGTCAGCCGCTCTAGTTGGGCATTCGTGATGACATTTTCAAAAGCGCCATAGCCAAACTCACGAGTTTCAGATGGGTCATAGGGCTTGAACCCAGTAGCCAAAATGATAGTCCCGACATCCAGCTCGACGAACTCGTCCACCATTGAATGATCGATGGCGTTGGGCTTGCATACCTCGATACATAGGTTACACTCAGAGCACAAAGCACAGTTGAGACAGCGCTCTGCTTCCGCAACAGCAGTCTTCAGGGCCAAGCCGGTTTCAACCTCAGCAAAGCTTCTCTTCCTGAGTTCCGCTTTTAGAGTCGGCATGACTGCACGTTCAGCGATTTCAGCTCTCGTCTTGTCCACCTCATCAGATGGCACCAGACGCAGTATCTCCGGTCTTCCTTCTGAGAGATCAACGCCTCGTACATAGCGGTCGATAGACTTCGCTGCCTCTCTTCCTGCAGCCACTGCCTCCACAGCCGTCGCTGGACCTGAAACAACATCGCCTCCCGCGAAGACCCCCTCTAAGCTCGTCTGCAACGCGACTGGGTCAACTGCAAGGGTATCCCATTGTGTGACCTCTAGACCCTTGAGAATGCTGGTGGGGCTCACCATCTGACCTACAGCTATGATAACATTGTCAACACCCACCTCAAACTCCGATTCAGGAATCGGTATCGGACGTCTGCGACCAGAGGCATCAGGCTCACCCAGCCGCATCTTGATGCATCTGATGCCCTTGAGGACACCATCTGATATGCTGAATCCAATGGGCGTAGCCAAGAGCATAAGGTTGACTCCTTCTTTCTCTGCTTCCTCAATCTCACTCGGGATGGCTGGCATCTCCACTCGCGATCGTCTATAGATGAGTGTCACAGTCCTTGCACCAAGACGTTTCGCAACTCTCGCCGAGTCAACTGCAGCGTTACCGCCTCCAATGATTGCTACCTTCTTCCCCAGACCAACACTCTCTCCGCTATTAACCTGGTTCAAGAAGTCAAGGGCATGAAATACGCCATTGGCATCCTCGCCTTCAACCCCCAGCTTTGTGCTAACCGGGGCGCCGGTGGCGAGAAATACAGCTTTAAAACCTCGATTCCTCAGAGTGCTGATAGACTTGACTGGTTTGCCCGTAAGGATCTTGACACCAAGACCTTCGACTCTCGATATCTCCTCCCTCAGCACATCACGAGGCAGCCGGTACTCCGGGATGCCCCATCTCAGGAGACCACCACTCTCCTCTCTGGCTTCGAAGACAGTCACCGGATAGCCTAGTTTGGCCAAGTCATAAGCGCAAGCTATGCCAGCGGGTCCCGCTCCCACCACAGCAATCTTCTCTTCTTTATCTTTCTTGATTTTCTCAACCTTCGTACCGCCATGTTCGCGCTCATAGTCAGCTAGGAACCGATGTAGGCTTCTAATGCTCAAGCTTTCATCGAACGCTCCGCGTTCACACTTCGCTTCGCAAGGACTTGTACAAACGCGACCCAGTACTCCAGCGAAAGGCATCGCGTTTCTGACAATGTCGAGGGCTTCACTGAAGCGTTTCTCCTTGAGCAGTGTGGAAAAACCCTGACAATTCACGTGCGCGGGGCAGGAGAACCTACAAGCTGGGATTCCCTTCTTGTCGATTGTGTAGCTACTGGGTACTGCCTGTGGGAAAGGTCTGTATACCGCCTTGCGATCTGTCAACCAAAATTCATAGGAGTTGGGCGTAGAAACCGGACAGACCTGTTCGCAGTCGGTACAGCCATTGCAGATGTCCGGGTTGATATAGCGAGTCTTCTTCCTGACCGTAAGCTGGAAATTGCCAACGTGCCCGCTTACTGTCTCTAACTCACTGTAAGGCAGGAGTGTGATTCTCGGATGTCGCCCGACCCGAGACATGATGGGACCAAGGATACATATCGCACAGTCATTCTGTGGAAAGACCTTGTCGAGCAATGCCATTTGCCCGCCGATAGTCGGTCTTTTCTCGATTAGATAGGTTTCAAAACCCGCGTCTGCCAAGTCTAACGCGGCCGATATGCCTGCGACACCAGCA
>Ga0209986_10005836_pt1 | contig 10144 bp, 9 predicted proteins | sample BlataG_FD_183168 | JGI IMG/M metagenome (GOLD analysis project Ga0209986, IMG submission 183168) | Deep subsurface microbial communities from Black Sea to uncover new lineages of life (NeLLi) - Black_00105 metaG (SPAdes) (version 2) | ecosystem: Environmental > Aquatic > Marine > Oceanic >...
GAAAATGTCAGAGATGGAACGGGGTGACTTAACGCGCCTGATGAGAGTTAAAGAGATAGTGAGAGGGAAGTAGGAAAATAATGACAAATTGCAAATACCAAATGACAAATCAATTTCAAAGAATAAATATCAAAATTAAAATCCGTGTGCATCCGCATCAATATCGGTGTGAATCCGTGTTTTTCTGCGAAGCAGAAAAGGAGGTTTTATGATTGAAGGTTTAGTGAGTGTTTTGATATTGGCTTTCCTTACCTTAATCTTTGGTTTAATAAAAGATCTGCTTATTGTCATTATCCCACAGATTATTTTAATCCTCGTAGTAATCTATCTCTTGGTCCGTGTACGCGTAAAAATCTCCAAAGCTGAAAAGGAAAAACTAAGAACCAAGATAGATGAATTGGAAGCAAAGATTGGGACTATAGGAACAAAGAAAGAGTAACTAGTGCTCTGTGACATAAATTCTTGAAAACACCATGTTGTCATTGCCCGACTTGATCGGGCAATCCACAGGAAGAAATCTTCTGGATTCCCGCTGGAGTTTACCCCGTACTTGATACGGGGCGGGAATGACACCCAGCAGAAATTAATGTCACAGAGCACTAGAACTGAAAACATAGCAGCCGTGCTGTTATGATGTCCTTATGTTATACAGTAAGGGTTTGATTTCATGAAAAAACTCCTCGGGATTATTGTTTTTGTTATCATCGCCACCTTATCCTATATCTTGGTAAGTAAAGCCGTGTTCGTTTCTAATGAGTTGGGTCTTGGTTTGGCGTCAAGCATATTAGACCAAGAAAACAAGTGTTTTGATCGATCATATAAGCAGATTTCCGATTCTTTATTGTCAATATGGGATACTCTATTTGAGACATCAGGGGTTAGAGATAACCCCTTTGCGATGATGCTTTATTTCATTGAATATTTCAGAGCCATGGACCAAACAGATAGTGATGAGTGTTTTTCTCTCCAGGAAATAATAGCTAATAATAACACTAATTTAGTAAGCTCAGTGATCGCAACGTGTGCCATCATGCAGAAAATGGGCTGGGATTTCCAGTATTTTCATAATGAAAAGGAATGTTACCTGGGCATTCATTTTACTGAAGATTGGCAGATAAGAAAAGGCAACTGGGTTGAAAAGGATGGAAAGAGTTATTTCTTGAAAGAGTTTGATTATGAAACACCAATTGGTGAGTTGAAGAACGATAGCCCTGCTTCAACATATCAGTGCCTCAGGAGTTCTAAGGTGGATCTGGAGCCAATGCCTTTGGTTAATGGTCTCCCAGTATTTCACGGTCCGAGTAATGGAAAACGCTTGGTGTGGTTTTATCAAGGTAAGAAGTATGCTGTTTCTGTTTGGATTCCTCAAGGACAAGCTGAATTTACCGGGAATCTACCGGCAAGCCTATTTGGTACTATTGCATCAGGGGTTTACGAATTCAGCAATATGGGTTTGATCGATAATTTGAAGTATCTTGTAGATGACTTTGAAGAGTATGATAAAGTCAATTTCCTTTTTAAATTAAGTCAGTCAGAAAGTATTTTTGTTTACGATAATAAGAAGCCCATAAAAAGCGTTACCAATCAATTGATTGAAGGACGTAATGACTGTGATGGCAGGAGTATTTTTCTTTATTGTTTACTTGACGCTGTTCTTGGCGATGACAGTACAGATATAGTTTTTATCAACTGGACAAATCATCTGGCGATCGGGTTGAGACCCAGGACCAGAACGGCTGAAGACATTTTGAAGGAACAAGATGCTGTATATGTCGGTGATAAATACTACATACTTGATCCTGCTTATGTTGGCGATACACATTGGGGCAGCAAGATGGAACGGCTCTCAGGTGAATGTGAGATAATTAGGTGACCCCAACTACTCAACTACCGGAGACCAGTCCGGGGCATTGGCAGCAATGCCGTCAGTTAATTTGCGCTCCCGGGAACCATCCCAGTTCATTGTATACAACTCATATGTGCCGGTCCGGTTTGATGTAAAAACGATGTGTAAACCATCAGGTGACCAGGACGGTTCTTCATTGTTCCCGTCATAAGTTAAACGGACTGGTGAAAAATCATAAGGGTCAGTAACATAAATCTGTTGTGAATGGTCATCCTCCCGGGAAACATAGGCGATTATATCGCCGCGCGGGGACCAGGCTGGCGACGTATTGTAGTTACCGTGGAACGTAAGCCGTCTCAGGTTGCCGCCATGAATATCCATCACATAGACCTGCGGATTGCCGGTTCGATCTGATACAAAGGCGATTTCCCGGCTATTTGGTGAGAACGCAGGTGATGTATCAATCGCCCGGTTATAAGTAAGCCGATTTAGTTTCTTCGTAGCCAGGTCCAGGATATATATTTCAGCATTACCGTCTTTTGTTAAACTCAGACAGATTTTCGAAGCATCAGGCGACCAGCAGGGGGCAAAATTTAAACCCTTGAAGGAAGATATGACCTTAATTTCTTTTCTAACTAAATCGAACAAGTAAATACATAAACGGTGCTTTGTGTGGGTTGAAAAAAGTATCCTTCTACTGTCTGGAGCCCAGGCTGGGAAAAGGTTTAAGCGACCGTTTTTTGTGAGCGGTGTGAAGTTAAAACCATCGTAATCGACTATTGCTAATTCCTTGTTGTTACCAGTTCGGTAGGAGAACACTATCTTGGTTGAGGCGATGCCTTTTTCACCGATAGTATATTCGACAACCTCGTCTGATATTTTGTGGGCAGTCTTGCGCAGTGCATCTTTGAGTGGGTAGCTTTGTTCGAAGATCACTTCATGGGATGCGAGATCCTCGCAGATAATGGAAAGCTGCGTCATGTCTGCTTTACCTCTTAGGAGGATCCCCTGTTTATTAGAATCGCTGAGTGCTGAAGTGTCGTGAAAGACATCGAAATAAAGGGAGTACTCAAGGTCCTTAGCTATAACGATTTCGACATTCTTGACTTTGGTCAGTAGTTCATAAGAAATCACCTGGGTGGTGAAAGGTTCAATTACGAGGTTAGTCTTGCCGCCCCCGTAGTCCGTAAGCCGGAGATAGATATCCTGACCAAGAGCAAGACCGTTGAATGCGAACAGTAAGAGAAACAACGTCATTACGAGGTGGGCGTGTAAATGTTTAGAAGATTCGAATTTGATGTTTTGAATTTGTTCCGTGAAACGAGGATCCTCGTTTTTCAGATCTGAAAAACGGGATTCAGGATTTCGTGCTTTGTATTTAGAGATTATATATAAATTCACTGTGCGGTGAGGAATTCCAAATGGACCTTGAGATAATCATCAGCAAATTCCTTGGGAAGCGGCGGTAGCTTCTTAGCGAGAGTTACCGCGCGGATTGTAGTTTCGTTGTACATGTTATCGCCGGAACTCTCTTCCAGTCGTACATTATAAATCTTGCCTTTTTTATCAACTTCGAAATACACTGTACTATTCAGGACGATGTCCTTTCCTTTGTATGGGTTATGCCAGTTTTTGTTTATTTTATTTAAGAGGATATTCAAATAATATGAATAGGTAAAACCCCGACCACTGCCCGTGTAAATCTTGGGTTTGATATCAGGCAGCCCTTTTTTTATTATCTTTTCGGATTTTTCTAGTTTCTTTTTTTCCGTTTTTACCGGGGAGGTTTTTTCTTTTGGTGGCGCCTTTTCCTTGGCTATTTCCTTCTTTACTTCTTCTTCTTGCACTGGTTCTTCAATGCTTAGTATCTTGGGCTGGGGTAAGGGAGCGATACTTACTTTGTAGACCTCAATCTTGGGGATGGGTCTGACGCCACGGCTTGCCAATAACAGCACAGAAAAAATTAAGAGATGTACGAAAGCGGAGATAAAATGAAATCGATTCATTCCAGGGGTATTTCAGCTACTAATCCTAATTCCTTGACCCCTGCTTTTCTCATTCTGCCGACGATTTCTATCGCATAACCATAATCAACTTTCTCATCCGCACGCAAATAGACGATAATGCCGGGGGGTTTGCTCTCCAGACTTTTTTTCAGCACCCTTTCAAAGTCTTCAATAACAACTTTGTCATTGTCGATGTAAATCTCGCCGGTATTTTTTATTGAAACAGTAATTCCTTCTTCGTCATGTGGTAACGAAGCGTCGGTGCGCGGCAGGTTTACATCAATACCAGGTGTCATCATGGGAGCGGTAATCATGAATATCACGAGCAAGGTGATGCTGACATCAGCCAGCGAGGTCATGTTTATTTCTGAAATCAACCCTTCAGTTTTCACCGCTGAAAAAGTAATTCTTTACGAAGCTTGGCAAATACTTCGTTAATAAACTGATCGAGCTCAGCACCGTAGCTGTTGACCCGCGTCCTGAAAATATTATAGAAGATCAAAGCAGGTATGGCAACAAGGAGTCCGTAAACAGTAGTAATCAATGCATCTGATATCCCTGGTGCAACGATAGTGATATGGGCTGAGCCGCGCAATCGGATGTCCAGGAATGCTTGCATGACACCCCAAACAGTCCCCAGCAACCCAAGGAAAGGACTGACACTGACAAAGGTACTGAGTGTAGGTAGAGATCTCTCCAGTTCGGCAAGCTCACTAATCTTTGTGCGTTCCATTGCCAAACGAATATTATCAGAAAGCTCTTCCATTACTGAACCAGGTGAACTTTGAGGGTTTTGTTCTGGTGCCGTGAGTCTTTTTCCGACCTTTAACCTTTTGAATTCTTCTACACCATTTCTCAAGATTCTACCGTATGGATTGTCATTTAGCAAAGGACCCATGTTTTCTAATTCTTTAGTATGTTGATGAAAACGATAAGTGGACATGAACCGTTTGCTCATCTTTTTGACCTTTGAAAAATCGAAGAGTTTCTTCAAGAATATTGCCCAGGACCATATGGAAAATATGGCAAGTAATGCCATGATGATCTGGGCGGCAATGCTCGATTCCAGGAATGTCCTAAAGATATTCATACATTACTTCGTAATGTGGTCTTTGGCTAAGGCGGCTTCAGCAGAATTTGGGAAATCCTTTACTATTTGATTGTAGTAGTATTTTGCACTTTTTAAGTCGCCGGTCTCTTCATGGATGATCGCGATTTTATAAAGTGCGGTTGGTCGTTTATTACTGATTGGATACCGCTTAATCATTTCATTGAAGATGTCCACAGCACGTTGGCTTTTACCCATGGCAGTATAGGATTCGCCTATCCAGTACAGGGCATTATCAGACAGTGGAGAATCGGGCGATATCTTTAAGTAGTTTTCAAAACCACTTATTGCTTCATTGTAATTGCCTTTTACATAATTGAGGTAAGATGATTCATAGATCATACGTGCTTCAGGGCTGATTTTTGAGATGTCTTCAGAATCAACTGGGGCACCGTGTTGCGGTCCAATCCGTTCATATATACGCGTCAATTGGGATTCCGTATCAGCGAGTCGCGAATTGAGTATTTCGATCTTATCGCTGAGTTCATTAGACTTAGTGTAGAAATCAATACGTAAATGGTTTATTTCTTCATTCTGATACTCAAGCACGCTGTCGAATTTTACAGTATAGTATTTCAGGCTATCCAACTGCCAGTTGAAATTATTGAATCTAGTGCGGTTAAAACAGCCGCAAATGACCAGACAGCATAGCAAGAAACCCAGTTTCTTAAGCAACTTAAGATTCAGGTTTTTCGGGTTTATTCAACGACGAATTCGCAGCGCCGATTGCGTTCGAGGTTAGTTCGGTCCAGGGGTCTTTCTTCGCCGTAACTTACAGTGCTGAGTCGGTCCGGGGTAATCCCTAAGATTAATAGGTAGTCACGGGTAGCTTTGGCACGGCGTTCGCCTAATGCTAAGTTATACTCGGCAGTGCCTATTTCGCAGCAATGACCTTGGACAACTGTTCTTATTTCTGGATAAAGCTTAAGCATTTCTGAATTCCCCTGGAGAACCTCTGCAGCATCAACGCGGATATCTGATTTATCAAAATCAAAGAAGACAGTTTCTAATACGAATTCAGGTCTTGGTGGTTCTTCGGGAATTTCTTCGGGTATTTCAACCTCTTCAAACGGTATTTCTTCCTCGACCGGTATTTCTTCGACCGGTTGGACTACTTGTTTTTTTGCACAACCCAGACAAAGCAGGAAGATTAACAATGCTGGTATAGTTAGTTTAAAATAGCGCATAACACCTCCATTTTTTCCTAATTATAGTTATAATTATAATACTGTCAAGGATGAGGAAAATTCCGGTGAGTAGTTTCTCGCCTGGCTCACAAATGTTTCAAGGCGCATTGACTCAACCGCATGTTCTAATCCATCGAGTGAGAGTACGAAAAGCGGGAAGTCTGGATATTCATCTTTTATTCCCTTATAAAGCGTAGTTACGATATTACCCGGCATGCACGTAAAGGGCATAACATTGACCACCCCAGAAAAATTATCGTGGATGCATTCAATCGTCTTGCCGATAGTTAATATTGTCTCACCTTCAAATGAAGGGTGGACATATTTCTCGGCAAGGTTTAGCAAGGTAATGATATCTGCTTCTGAATTCACCCCTAAAACCTTGTAGATTTTGTTCTGACGCCATTTCATGTATCGATCGAATAGCTTGGTAAAAATTAACCTTCGATACTGGTTAAACCACCGGCAGTTCATTACTCTCGTGAAATTCGTATAAAAGATCCATTCACCGATTGAAGGCATTGATACTTCGCAACCAAGTTCCTCAAGCTTTTCAATCAGATAATTGTTGCTGAATTTTTGGGACCGTACATATATTTCACCCGCGATGCCAATTTTTGGCTTGGAGTTGTTCCTATCTATTTTTACAGCATCAAGCTTTTTGCGCACGCGTTTGAGAAACGGCAATACCGGCTTGCCGTGTTCTATCATATTACAAATTGTATCAAGGGCGTTGTCATAGACCTTGTCGGTTTCACCAGCTTTCTTTTCGTAGGGTCTAATCATACGTACTCTGGCTTCCAATCCGTCAACCACGCACATGCCATCCCAGGCCGAAATGAGAAATCTCAAGCCTATTGTTCCCAAGTCATCAAACAGACTGGGTCCTTGATTTGGAGCGTAGATCGGCACCTCAGACAAGCCCAAATCGTCGAGGATTATTCTATGGAGCTTATAGTACTGGCCGAAACGACACGGACCAGAACCCTGGGCCATGAAAAAAGCACTCTTTGCCGGGTCAAAATTTGGTTCATTAGCTTTCTTGACCATATCACCAGCTGTGATAATAGCCGGGAGACATTCTTTTCCAGATGTAAATTGGCGACCAATGGTCACTGATTCTTCGTCAGGTGATGGTAATACCTTTGCATCAATGCCGGCGTACCGCATTGCCGCAGCAAAAACCTTAGCCGTATCACACATATCAGGTACATATATAGTTCTATCCTTGCGGATTTCGCTTTTTGCCTTTATCTTTCTTGATGTTCCTATATTTTTTGCGCCTTTGATGCTATCATAGAATGCTTCACATCTTGTGATGAATCCAGCATCACCTGAGTGCTCGTCGATTTCAATAAGGAGAAATGGTTTCTCACCGAGTTTTTCCTTGAAAAAACGCGTTAGAAAGGAATCAGGACCGCAAGCGAAATTAGAAAGATAGACAGCAAATAAATTTTTGTTCTTGCTGATGGTTTCAGCGGCACCTAAGATACGTTGACCATAGTGCCAATACATATTGTAAAAATCTTCCTTAAGCGCTTGATAATCCATTGGTATGAAATCAATAGGTAGTGCATGTACACCGAGATCTCTGATTTTCTTGGGAATGTCTAAGTTCAACCCAAGGTCATAGCCATTATAGGGTCTTGAGCAAACGACAAAAGCAAGGTCTTTGATATTAGCTAATGCCTGTTGCCCTAAATCACTGATCTTTTCGCGTGTTTCTTGATAATGGATAGTTGCCTGCTTTATCGCATTTTTCACTTGTTTTGCAGTTTTACCAAATTGCTTACCGAATTCGATAAGCGATTCCTCAACACCAGATTTGCCGCGGTCAAAATAGACGCTCGGTGAAAGAACGCTGATTTTACTACCAAAGATTGCCCTTGCCATATAAGGGATAGTCTGCACATAGGGGCAGACAAAGCATCGGCTAAAGTTTTCATCCTTTGGTTGCATAGAAATGATGCTGGGCAGGAATACTTGATCGACCCTTTTGTTTAACAGATTACGAATATGCCCGAGCGCAACTTTTATTGGTAAACATGTATCGGCGACTGAAAGTTCAGCGCCGCTCTCAATGGTTTTGCGGTTTGTCGACTCTGAAAGAACTGGTTTGAAACCGAGCGTGGTGAGGAACCTGTAGAAAAAAGGAAAAAGCTCATAGAACGCCAGGCAGCGCGGCATACCGATCTCAATCCCTTCTATATTTTCTGTTTTAAAAAAAATCTCATTGCGCAGCCTAAAATAATCAGGTAACTTAGATCCTGTTTTCTTTTTTTCTTCATATCTTTCACAACGACCGCCATAAAATATCGGATTTTCGCCTTTGATAACGATTTTGTTTAATTCACATTCATTGCTACAATGCTTACATATAAATGATTCTGAAGTGTATTGCCGGGTACCAAGATCAAACCCTCGGAATTTTGTCTTTTCAAGGTTTGCTTCACGGGCAAGCAGAGCAATGCCAATGGCACCGGTTATGTCATAGTTGGTCGGCACGGTGATTTTTTTCTTTAAGACCTGTTCAAAAGCTGAAACAACGGTTTTGTTCGCGGCAACACCACCCTGAAAGAATATTCTATTACCGATCTGTTTACCATTGACCACACGATTGATATAGTTAAAGACAATAGAGTAACCGAGTCCAGCAAGGAGGTTTTCTCGTTCTGTAGTATCGCTTTGGTGATGGATCACCTCAGAGCCAATGAATACAGTACAGCGGTCGCCGAGATTTATCGGTGATTTCGCATTAAGCGCTATGTCACCAAAATCTTCAAGCTCAATACCAAGCACTTCTGCCTGTTCTTCTAAAAAAGAACCTGTACCAGCGGCACAGACCTTATTCATTTCAAAATCAATGATTGTCTTGCTGCGCAGGCTTATGTATTTTGAATCCTGTCCGCCGATTTCAAAAATCGTGTCAACTGTTGGATCTATTTCAATTGCGGCTCTTGCTTGCGCTGATATTTCGTTTTTTATGATGTCGGCGCCGATGAATTCACCGATCAAATAGCGACCAGAACCAGTCGTACCAACACCAGCGATCTCGACTTTAGTGCCGATTTCTTTTGCCAGTTCTCTTAAACCCTGGAGCACAACATCAATGGGTCGTCCTTTTGTCCACATATATCTTCGGGCAAGGACATTGCCGTTATCGTCGATGAGAACCAGATTTGTCGATATCGAGCCTACATCAACACCAAGGTATGTTCTTGTTTTATCGGCTGGTGATGAGAATTCAGTTATGGGGTGCCATTTTTTATAGCCATCCAAGGGTGCCAACCGTTTGATGACCCGGGGCTGGGTGAGCCATTGTTCAAAAGCTTTAAGACCCTTGAATTTTTTTGTGCCATCAGTTTTCCTTGTACTGAGCACCGCGCCGATTGCCCCGATGCAGTCGTGGTTTTTTGGGATAATAAGGTCACTTGGAGATATATTGAGGATTTCTTGGAATGCTCTGATCATCCCCTGGTTTGCAGCCACACCACCGACAAATGCAACGGGCTTTGATATCGTTTTGCCTTTTGCAATAACGCTCTTGAAATTGCGCGCCAGAGCAAAACAAAGTCCAGACATTAGATCCTCGGGTTTTGTACCTATCTGCTGGAGATGAATCATGTCGCTTTTTGCGAATACTGAACATCGACCTGCAATCCTTGCCGGGTTTTTTGAACGCAGAGCAACTTTGCCAAAATCTTCAATATTAAAACATAATCTGCGTGCTTGCTGGTCAAGGAAGATACCTGTGCCCGCTGCGCATATTGTATTCGAAGCGAAATCTTTAATTATTTTATTGCTTATATTTATCAACTTGGAGTCTTCACCGCCAATCTCAATTATCGAACGTATTTCAGGATGGAAATAGAGTACGCCTTGGGTTGTCGCTTCGACTTCATTAACATAAGCAGCACCGAGTATATTATGCAGATGTTTAGCACAACTGCCGGTCAGTACAAGCCGATCAACCTTAACGAGCGTTTTCAGCGTATTG
>Ga0209986_10005837_pt1 | contig 10144 bp, 9 predicted proteins | sample BlataG_FD_183168 | JGI IMG/M metagenome (GOLD analysis project Ga0209986, IMG submission 183168) | Deep subsurface microbial communities from Black Sea to uncover new lineages of life (NeLLi) - Black_00105 metaG (SPAdes) (version 2) | ecosystem: Environmental > Aquatic > Marine > Oceanic >...
GTAACGCAATAGGGAATTGATTAGCTTACGCCATAGAAATAAGATTTCATGCTTAACAAAGGAGAGCACACAGATATGGATGAGTTTTGGGATGCTAGCCCATAATCTTTGGCAAGCTGCAAGAAGAACTTAATCTGCTGAAGCTCCACTAAAAACCCCCACCATACAAAAACCAACCGAACCAACGCTGAATCTGTCCCCACCCACTTTTTCACCACAAACTAGCTGGGTTTTCAGATACAACGAAAGCCCCTTTTGTTAGGCGTTGAACAAAACGCTAAATCGTTCAATGAGATAACAAAGTCTATTAACAATATGGCATCATTTGAACGTGGAGAGCGTCAGTAGAATTCACCGAGAATGTAGTCCCTTGGCAAGTGTAGCGCTCGTAAAAGCTTGAAGCTATGCCTGCTGCTAGATCGTGGTTCGCTTTTGAACGGATTTTTTCTCTGCAGTTAGCTTGACAATGGCTTCCAGATGCAATCTCTTCTGCTCGCGGGCGACATACCAGTCTTTGAGCAGAATCTCAATTAGTTCTACCAGCAGTTGCGCCTCGTTCGGCTCAACATCAACTATGACATTGATGTCTTCTTCCATATGCGCGCCGATATTGCCTACGCTTCTTACTCCATCTATCGCCTTCCACGTGTCAACATCGACCTTGTCCTTTATCTGCTCTATCTCGACAGCTAACCGGCCCGGCTTAACTTGCCAGAAGTCGCGTATGATTCCTTGCAAGCACCTACGGGACAAGGTGGCAGAAGCTTTTGGACTCAAGTCTCTTATCAGGCAAGCCTCACTATAATCAACCAGAATAGGCTTCGGTATGTAATTGGGAAAAGACTTTGCCTTGGATTCTGGTATTAGGTCCCATTGCCTTAGAATCGGCAGGTCGCTATAATCTCGGGGACCCGACCCGTCCGGATGAAATACGCTCTTAACCTCCTTGAGAGCAGCAGTTAGAGTGAATCTCCGGCATTCTGGGTTCGGACAAACGATGAAAACACTAGTTAGGCATCGATAACCATCCTTATTCTTGATGGTCAGTATTGAATCATCGATGCTAATGTCCTTGTCCTGTATGGTTGCCGCGTGCCCACAGTGTGGGCAAACCCACGAAAACGTACCCATGCCGCCAATCTAATCCATTGCAAAAAATTTGTCAAGGTAGCCGACCCTTTCTCCAATCTGGTCTTTTATTATGCTGACCACAAGCAAAATTTTGATACCGCTAGGTGCTGAATGACACGACAAGCGGTCTTACAAATCCATTATCCAAGTGATCGTGGATTGGAATTGCATGGTTGTGTGCGGTTCTTTCGGGTATCTTTAATTATCACTTCTTCAAAGCTAACGAACTGAGTTTCTGTTGGCCGGGAGCCCGCTGCACGAATGTCAGTTTTGTGCAATGGTAATTCAGCGCATCACCCAGAGCGCTATTTCGTGCAGCGGCGAAAGCAGCGGAGTTGCCTTGTGGTCTTAGAGGGAATATAATTGTTTTTAGAATGAATTCTCTAAGGTAAAACATGCATAAAATCTTTTATAAGAGTGACGCAGTAACTTTGTACGAAGGTGATTGTTTAGATGTTCTCCCCACTTTGTCGGAGCGTTCCGTAGATATGATTTTCGCTGACCCTCCTTATAACTTATCGAACGGCGGAATAACTTGTCACGCTGGTCGTATGGTATCAGTAGACAAGGGCGAGTGGGATAAGTCGAATGGCATTGAGGCAGATCATGCGTTCACCATCGAGTGGATTAGGGCTTGCCATCGGGTGTTGAAGGATGATGGAACCTTATGGGTTTCTGGAACTATGCATAAGATCTATTCAGTTGGTTTCGCGCTACAGCAATTGGGCTATAAACTTCTGAATGAGATATGCTGGTTCAAACCAAATGCCTCTCCCAATCTTTCATGTCGATACTTCACACATAGCCACGAGACTGTAATCTGGGCTGCTAAATCAGATAAGAGCAAACATAAATTTGACTATCAGCTTATGAAGCAAACGGCCGGCGGGAAACAGATGCGGTCTCTGTGGATGGACATAGATGTTGAGGATGAACCTCAGGATATCTGGCCAATTATTACTCCCTCGAAGGAAGAGAAGAAATACGGGAAGCACCCGACACAAAAGCCAATAGCCTTAATTAAGCGTATTATCCAAGCGTCAACTAACCCTGGAGATATTGTTCTGGACCCGTTCACCGGTTCATCTACCACTGGTGTAGCAGCTATAAGCCAGGGAAGACGTTTTATTGGCATTGATACCGACACAGATTATTTGGAGTTGTCGATTAAACGTCTCAAAGAAGAAGAGGACAAAATCCGCAACAAACCCAAGCTAATTGGGAAGCCGGGTTAGCGTTTACTTATTATCAGGAAGTGCAACGCAAATGGCAGACTTGGAATTTTATAAACGTCAACTCAATATCTCAAGTGTTGATGGCCTCTGCAAAGCCCTATGTGATACTTTTATCGAGACTAATCGCACCTATGATTTCTTCGTCAACTGGACAAAGGTTGCTCAGAATCGAGATTTCTTCAAATACGAGATTACGCTATTGAAGAGTCTGCGAAACAGCTCCAATCCCATTACCGACTTCCGTAACCTTCTGGAGCGTTATCCAGAAGTTGTTAAAGTCATTCCAATATTGCTTGCATGTCGGGATGGCATCATCAAGGTACTTAACTCAATCGAACCTGATATTCAATATAAGATTTACGACTTTTCTAAAGGTAGTTACGATGCTAAAGAAAAAGAGGATATAGTGCAATTCACCAAGAAGACAGGCCTACTTGATATGCTGTGTCAAATGGAATCTGCAACAGACTACCTGCTTGGCGTTGAAGTCGGGTTGGATACGAATGCCAGGAAGAACAGAAGCGGATTATTCCTGGAGAAGATGGTAAAAGAAGTTGCAGGAGACTTAGTGAGCCACAATCCAGATTTCATCTGGGTCGAGCAGAAGAATTTCGGACACATAGAGAGTGAATTCAATGTACCTATACCTGCGACATTAAGAAACCGGAAGTTCGACTACGTTGTTATCAATAAAGGTAAAGCGACCAACATCGAAGTGAACTTCTACGGGGGCACAGGTTCAAAACCAGGTGAAATCGTCAGTTCATATATAAACAGAGGGGAAGTTCTCTCGTCAGCAGGATGGAAATTCGTATGGTTGACCGATGGTGAAGGCTGGAAATCGATGCGGAACCCTCTTAGCGTTGGCGTAGAGCACATCGACTATGTAATCAATGCACATTTGCTCAGAAAGGGCTTGCTTGAGAAGATAATACTCGCTCCCTGAATCTTTCTGATTTATTAATGCTTATTCTCTATCCTTCTCTGCCCACGTTACTGCCAGATTGGGCGTGTTTAGACACTCTAACATTCCGTCAGATTGTTTGGTCGCCGCTCGGGCAGACCTTGGCGCTAGGAATACCTGGAGCTTCAAAGAAACTAGAGGGGGATAGGCGAGGAAACAGCAGAATGGCAAAGTATTTTTAATCGTCGAACGGCTGTGGAGAGAGTTTTAAGCAGAATGAAAAACCATAGACGCCAAAACGATATTACAGTTAGGCATCGTCCAAAGGTAACTGTTCATAGTTTAATACCGGTGATTGTGACGCAAGCTGTGGCTCTTGCCTTTCCCGATACACCAAGGAATTGCTGCTTACCTATTGCGATTCAAAAATAAGTTTCCAATGCTGTGCAGATATGTCATCTTTGAATTGTTTTAGACAATTCTTTAGTAGCTTGAAGCACTGGACCGTAAGTGAGCTGCTGACATAAATTTTGCCAGAGATTTCACCTGCCAATAATTTATCAGTAGGTATTTCAAAAAGCTGAGGCAGTTGAATATAGGTATCTACTTTGAAGCACTGCTCCCAACCCGTAGGCACAAAAAATACTTTTTTCTGTGGATTACATCCTTTATCCACACCTTGATAATGTTTTGATTGAGACGTTGTTTTGAGAACAAGACATAGCGAGTCCGTATCTGTATCATTTAGGACAACAAGAAGTTTATCTTTCCTGGAGTGGTCTTCAAACTCAAAATCCTTGTGGAAGAGAATTTGTCCAGGGTGTGGCATGACATCTGCACCAAGCTACTTGGTTGGCTCAATACCAAGGTTGCGTACAATCTCGAAGTGTTCTTTGAGTGAATCTGTGGCATAGTCTAAGTTAACTTCCGATTTTTCATCAATGCTGAGAAGGTAATCTATGGGTTTATTTTTGCCCTTAGTCTTCCTTGTGATGTCCCAGGGCTGTTTCGGCAGGTGGGTAACTTCCGATATGTCCCCAGCATTGGCTTCTTTATAAATAAAAGCTAAATCTTCAAGGATTCTTATTTCTCTAGGCGTAAATATGGATAAATCAGGTTTTTCTATAGCACGAACTTCAATTTCCCTATCGTATGGAGGAAGCGCATCTGGTTTGGGCATAAGCGCTAATTCCCCCTTGAAGTCTTCAGGCACATTACCGTCCTTTATCTCTGCCCAAAAATCTCTTGGTACAGGACCCTTATCAAATGCGTAGTACTCTAACCCGATAGAGGGATAACCCATCTGTTTAAAGTGTATAAAATCAAGGAAGTAGAGAAGTTTTGAAAGTTTGCTTAGATTAACACGCTTGGTATTCTTTGCAAAAAACAGCGTGGCATTGAGCAATTTCCTTCTATAGATGTTTACCTGCATTTCACACAATCCTAGTATTATACTACCCTTTGTCAATACCTCTGTCAATTTGACTATTGGCGAACCATTTCGCAACAAGCTAAAAATGGAGAGAAACTAAACAGACCTAAGATTAATCTCTCATAGGTCATCCAATCCCCATCGCTTCAAGAGGAAGCAGCTCCTCACGCCCATTCCCAGATTGAACATTCCATCTTTAAGTGTGATTTGAAATCAGAAACTGCTGCAAAGCTGGTATTAGTTGTTTCTTTTCAATCAGGAGTCCGGGAACTATCCTGAAAGGCTCCGGTTGTCTTCCGTAGGCAAATGCCATAAAATAGACTCAGGTTCGGATCTATTGGGGGTCAAAGTGCGGAACCTGTTCCGATGGCTGCTGTTGATAAGCGGCTCAATACTTATAGGCAACTTCGTTGTGCTTAGAATATATGGCGATGCTTTGAGAAGCACTCACCTATTTATTGTCCGCAGCACGGTCTTCTATCCAATAGCCTAGTTCAATCTTATTGTCGGCATTCTCCTTGTATCCCTTTTTATCTGGGAATGGGCCACTAATAAGCGGACACCAAATTAAAGAGTTCCAGCCTCATCAGAAGGGATTCGAACCGATTCAAAGCCACACAGTCCATCGCTTTGTTACCCCACTTTAATTGTCCACTGAATTTAAGGCTCAAGCTAGCACTTTGTCCCATCCCGATATGAGGCTATTTGTCTTAAGTGCCTAATAAAACAAAGTCAGTTGCCCTATCTACATGCCCACCGAGGAGTATGAGCGAATCTTGTAGTGGGCAGAATACGCTACCATAGAGGGGCTGATTGAGGGGCATCCGAGGGTCAACTTCAGCAGCTATTGCAACTTTTGCTTCAATCTGGCGGAACAATACTTGAGAGAATATATGCTGAAAAAGCGGGGCTATAAATAATAGTAAAGGAGGAATAAGATGGCTGAGCTAAAAGAAAAGGAATTTAAAATCCTGTCAGCCCTGTCACAGCTGACAGAGCCGACAAGGCCAACAGAAATTGGACAGCTAGTTGGAGAAACCCCACTGAACACCGGCAGAGCTCTAACAGAGTTAAGTAAGGGCGAACTAGCGGTGCAAACGGATAAGGAACAGAATCTGTGGGCTGTGACAGAAACAGGGCGAAATTACCTAGAGGAACATAAGCAGCTGACAGAGTCTGTGACGGAGCTTGTGCCACAGGAGTCTGTCACAGGGACAGCACAGAAACCACAGCAAGAGGGACTAACTTTATTCTCTTGTTAATAGAATAGTGAACCGAAAGAAACCCGAACCGAAACCCAAAAGAAAGACCGAAAGAAACAAGCTATTTTAGCAAGAAGCAGGAGGGACTGGCAGTCGGTTCGATTATCAAAAAAGAGCAGAAAGGGGGAGTTGGCTAGCCTCTGGCACTCATGGGGTACTGCTGTAAGCCAAAATTGAAATTCCAATTATTAGCTTAGTTCTCCATGGGGCTTTATCCACGACAAAGTGCGAGAGCTTACCCTTGGCAGGGCGACAACATAGCTAGGAGCGGTCTTAATTCAGTAGCGACATTGCTTCTTTTTTCAGGTCTAATGAGAGTTTGAATATTTTATATCTTCTCCCATTTTAATCTCCTTTAACTTAACTTACTCAACTACTCGAGCTACTCAGATATGCGAGCTATGCTCAGCATGCTCAAATGCTCAGATATGCGAGCTATGCTCAGCCTTATGCTGGGGAGCCTCTCAACGAGGCTATCCGGTATGTATGCTCTCAGCGGTTGGGGAAATTAAGCAGCAAAGCAGAATAATCGGTAAGAGCCTTTGTTGTATGGGTTTAGAGAGTGAAATTCAGACTCTGGTAAAGACTCTGGTTCAGGGTAAGTCTGAGGGTAGTCTCGAGACTCTCGCAGATACAAATTTTTGAGACTCTGGCGAGACTCTCCGGATACAAAAGTTGAGACTCTCACTAGACTAGAGGGATAAAAGGGATACCCCCTATTGGTAGCTAATCTGGGGGTGGCTGTTGAGTCAAAGTGTAGCTAGTGGATTTGAGTCAACCTTGAGTCAAACAAAGCTAGAGGGTTTGACCCAACCTTGACCCAACCTTGAGTCAAACAAAGCTAGAAAATGGAGGTAAGGGAATATGGCTACCGATAGAGGCATAAAGCCATTGTTTTATGGGATGATGCTATTAGAAACAGACTCGTCAGGGGTAAAAGGGATACCCCTCATTAATAGCTATCTTATGGGTAGCCCAGGGGGGCAACTGAAGCTAAATAATGAGGGCCCGTTTGGGGGCCCCAAGGGGGGCTTTAAAGCTGGGAGAGTGTGGTCCAACTGGGAGCCAACAGGGGGCCACAAAGCTAGATAACAAATGTTGGAAGATACAACGTCCGTTCCGAACGAGCGTCCGGAACGACATAGGGAACGGGAAAAGGGACTGTCCCTTCTCAAGCTGACCTAGAAAAAGAGGGGCTTTTAAGGAGGAGTAAAATGGCTGAGGAAAACCAAGAAGGCTTAGAGTTTTAGAAGAACTATCCCAATTTACGGAACCAGTTGGTGCTGCGGAGATTGGCACAATAATTAAAAAGAATCCTCGCGATACGGGAAATGACCTTTATCAATTGGGTAGAGCAGGGCTTGCACGGAAACCAGACGAGAAGCAGTCACTGTGGTTGATAACAGACAAGGGTAGAAAATACATAGAGAATCCACCTCTCCCATCGGCAACACCATCGGCAACACCACCGGCAACACCACCAGAACCGCCGCCACTAGTCCCCCTGGGCGAGGAGCAACCTGAAACTGTCCCTTCTCAAGCTGACCTAGAAAAAGAGGGGCTTTTAAGGAGGAGTAAGATGGCAGAAGAGAAACCAAGAACGCTTAAAGTCCTAGAAGCACTATCCAAGATGACTGAGCCGAGCAGCCCGGCCGATATCGGCATAGTAATTGGGGTATCACCACGTGACACAGGGGGAACCCTTTATGACTTGGGGAAAGCGGGACTTGCACGGAAACCAGACGAGAAGCAGTCGCTGTGGCTGATAACCGACAAGGGCAGAAAATACATAGAGAATCCGCCCGTCCCCTCAGACCGTCCTCTCAAACCGATACTCGAGCCGACCACTCAGACCGACCACTCAGACCAACCACCAGAACCGCCGCCACCAGGACCCTTGGGCGAGGAGCAACCTGAAACCGTCCCTTCTCAAGCTGACCTGTTCAAGGCAGAGGGTAAAGAGGAATTGAATAGAATCAATGAGCAAGAAGCAATGTCGCTACTGAATTAAGCTTGCCTCTAGCTATGTTGTCGCCTTGTCAAGGGTAACTTCTCGCACTTTGTCGTGGATGGGGGATATGTATGGATTAGAGATAACTTTCTATCTGATGTCGTTACCACAATAGATAGAAAGCGTTGTGAGGCCATAACCTTCTTCAAAGACTAATATGCTGCCGATTTTTCCATGTCGGCGACTGGATCCCCGTAATCGAGTTTCTGAGGACAAACACAAAATTTGACTGGGCTCCAGTCTATTCACCAACACCTGCTGTCAGAAAAGCCGAGCAGCCTCCTGAACCATCTAGTTCGTCAGAATGGAAGCTACCTGGTTGGTTGCCAGCATTTCCATGGGAGGGGCCACCCCTGCTCAGGCGATTGTTCAAGGATTAACCTAGCTCAGCGCAAGATTGATGAGCTACTACTTTTGGCGACATTTTGGCGACGAACTAAAAAGCACGGGTTGTCACCAAATGGCACTTTAGCTTCAAAACGGGGTTTTGGTAACTGACACAAAAGTTCTAATTTGTATCTAACAGCACATAACGGCATACCTAGCGTAGAATTATGAGTCCTCTGCTCTACCACTGAGCTACGCTGCCAGCAGGCAGAATATAGCATAATTCAAATTGAGCTGTCAATTCTAATCGCCGTTTAATTCCCCCAAAATCTAGTTACTCTCGGCAACATATTTTTTTAATTCATCAGGCAGTTTGCTTTCATCATTGGTCACCGCTGGAATTATCGGTGGTTGACCGTTTGCTTCCATTATCGCCATCCCATCAGAGCTCAGTAGAAAGCCAACCCAAGCAATAGCCATCTCCTGGCGAGGGAAATTATTGGGTATGGTTACTCCATAAACTATTGGTTTACCCTTTTTGACTATCGTTTCACCCGGTTTTTTGCCGGAAATTCTCACCTGTGCTGTGGCGTAGAAGTCGTTAAACTCCTCACTGGAGAGGTTAATCTCTGGGGGTAATACTACATAGTTTAAATTGTGCTGGGCGGCTACTGATGAATACTCAAAGGCATAGTCCAAGTCACCCGATTCCAATAGAGCAATAAGCGCTACCGATTTTGGTCGCATCACATCTCCCTCAGCTCCAAAGAGCTTATCGTACAATCCAGAAGCGCCATAGTATGCTTCAGCCAGTTGCCATACCATCAGTGTCCGGTAGCCACAGGGGTCTTGGTCGGGGTCACTGCGACCATACTTTACCCCATCACGCTGCAGAATCTCATACCAGTTGTCTCCGTTTAGCTCATCATTAAACTGCGATTTATCGGTATAGGCAATACACATCTGGTTAGTGGCAAAAATGATATACCAGTCGGCATACTCAGGAAACATAAGCTGGGGAATGATGGTGTAATCGGCTGAGCCAATGACGCCACACTCCTTATGAAGCTCAGTAACCTTGCGGATGGTAGTCTGGCTACCTGCTCCTTCTAACAATATTTCTACATTAGGATAGAGCTTGTTAAACTCCTCACTAATCTGGGCAAAGGGTATGGTTAAACTGCCGGCGTGAAATATCTGAAGTTTCCCTGACAGAGTGGTTGGAGGTGTGGGCTGGCTGGTGCAGCCAGCTACCAAGGTTGAGGTTAGAATCAAAGTCAAAAACAAGCTGATGGCTAATCGTTTCATTTAAATCTCTCCTTATAACTTTATTCTGCTGACTAAAAAATATGGATAGCTGATGCTTTAAATGTGATATAGACCTTCTGACCCTCAGTCAGCCTCATTTCCTCAAAGGAACGGCGGGTAATGAGACAGATAAAATCCGGGGGTAAACTCACCGTGAGATAGATAGTGGAGCCCCTATCTGCTATATGGGTGATAGCACCACCAAAGGAATTGCGAGCGCTGGAGCGAAGTGGCTCAGGAGAAATAAGAATATCCTCAGGGCGAACTGAGGCATGTAACTTGCCTCGGAGGTCAGTAGCTACCGCCAGTTCTACCTCTTCAGTACGAAAGACAGTAGCCCCATCACCTCTGTCTATTACCTCACCGACAAATATATTTCGTGCCATGGCAAAGCGGGCAATAAACTCAGAGTTAGGCTGGCGAAATATCTGCTCCGGCGTTCCTACCTGCTTTATGCACCCCTCACCTAAGACGGCAATATGGTCACCTAAAGCAATTGCCTCCTCAAAATCATGGGTTACATGGATGGTAGTT
>Ga0209986_10005838_pt1 | contig 10143 bp, 8 predicted proteins | sample BlataG_FD_183168 | JGI IMG/M metagenome (GOLD analysis project Ga0209986, IMG submission 183168) | Deep subsurface microbial communities from Black Sea to uncover new lineages of life (NeLLi) - Black_00105 metaG (SPAdes) (version 2) | ecosystem: Environmental > Aquatic > Marine > Oceanic >...
GGTGCCGACCGCCGCCCCGGCTTTAATAAATACCTCTATTAATCCTTCAGTCAAGGCATCAAGATAGACCTGCTGTGAACCGGGAATAATGATACACCGCACTCTGGGATGCACCCTCCTCCCCTTCAGTATTTGACCAGCTAGCCGTAAATCCTCAAGACGACCGTTAGTGCAGCTACCAATTACTACCTGGTCAATTTCTACATCGGCTACCTGACTAATCGGCTTAGTGTTAGCTGGTGAGTGGGGCAAGGCAACCTGAGGTTCAATAGCCGAAACATCATACTCAACCACTTGAGAATATTCAGCGTCATTATCCGGTTCATAAACGGCATAGGGTCGTTTTGCCCTAGATTTTATGTAAAGTTGTGCTTTGTTATCTATCCTGAAAATGCCGACTTTAGCCCCAGCCTCAACAGCCATATTAGCCATAGTAAACCGCCCGTCCATGGATAGGGCATCAATTGCCTCACCGTTAAACTCCATTGCTGAATAGAGGGCACCATCCACCCCAATATCACCGATGGTATAGAGGATTAAGTCCTTGCCCCCCACCCATTTCCCCAGACTCCCATGGTAGACCAGCTTGATAGTTGGCGGCACCTTCATCCAGATGTCACCGGTTGCCATAGCCGAGGCAATATCAGTTGACCCCATACCAGTAGCCAAGGCGCCCAAAGCCCCATAGGTGCAGGTATGTGAATCAGCCCCAATAACCACATCTCCGGGCAGAACCAAGCCCTGCTCAGGCAGAAGCACATGCTCAATACCCATCTGCCCTACATCAAAGTAAAGTATCCCCTGCTCGTAACAAAACTCCCGCATCAGCTTCACTTGTTCTGCTGAAGCAATATCCTTACTGGGAACAAAGTGGTCAGCCACCATCACTACCCTTTGGGGGTCAAAGACCCTTTCTACCCCGATGCGTTGAAACTCTCTTATAGCAATAGGGGCGGTAATGTCATTGGCTAGAATCAGGTCAACCCTGACATTTATGAGTTCGCCCGGGCTCAGCCTCTTTTTATCGGTATGAGCTGCCAGTATCTTCTCAGCTAAAGTCAATGTAGTTCCCTTTCACAAGAGTAATTAAGAATCTAACCCGACCAAAGTCTGTTGAAGGGAAAAAGCATAATCAATATGAAGAAGGTGGTAACAGCACAAGCTAAATATAAATCAGCCGAGGGACAAAGTTCAATTCCCACCTCAATTCTGGGCTAGCCCTCCAGCTAAAAACCTACCCAGCCACTCCCTTTACTGCCAGCAACCTGTTAAGGGCATTTACATAAGCCTTGGCGCTGGCGACAATAATATCGGTATCAGCACCACGTCCGGTATAGGTTACCCCCTCACTCTCTATCCTAATCAGCACCTCACCGATAGCATCAATGCCTTCAGTTATGGATTTAACGCTAAATTCAGTAAGTACATTAGGCACATCCACCAGCCTGTTAATAGCCTTATATACCGCATCCACCGGTCCTGTCCCCAGGGCAGCATCAGCCAGAACCTGACCGTCAGGGTCAATAAGCCTAACTGAGGCGGTGGGGATACCCCTATCCCCACAAGACACCTGAACACGGTCAAGATGATAAGCCTCAGAAACAGTGCGTAGCTCCTGGGCAATAAGGGATTCAATATCTCTGTCGGTAATCTCCTTCTTTTTATCAGCTAGTTCTTTAAATAAGGCAAAGGCACGGTTAAAGTTTTCCTCACTCAGACTATAGCCCAATTCAGCCAGTCGCTCGTTAAAGGCGTGCCGCCCGCTGAGCTTGCCCAGCACCAGGCTGCTAGCCGGTATGCCCACTGTTCTGGGGTCCATTATTTCATAGGTTATTGGCATCTTGATTACCCCATCCTGGTGAATCCCCGACTCATGACGGAAGGCATTAGCCCCAATAATTGCCTTATTGGGCTGAACTGTAAAACCGGTTAGCTCGCTTACCAGTCGGCTTGCCTTATAAATTTGTGTGGTGTCAATATTGGTAGTCAGGCTAAAAAAGTCGCTACGCGTCTTGAGTGCCATAACAATTTCCTCAAGCGAGGCATTGCCCGCCCTCTCCCCGATGCCATTAACAGTGCACTCCACCTGTCTTGCCCCCCGCTTGACCGATTCCAGGCTATTAGCCACGGCTAGACCGAGGTCATTATGGCAATGAACGCTAACTATAGCTTGATTAATATTGGGCACATTTTTGAAAATCCCCTCAATAAGTCCACCAAACTCATCAGGAATGGCATAGCCCACGGTATCAGGGATATTTACTGTAGTGGCACCAGCGTCAATTACTGCCTCCAAGATTTGGTAGATATATTCAGGCTCGGTTCGGCTGGCATCCATCGGTGAAAACTCAATATCATCAGTATATTTCTTAGCCCTGACTACCATATCACGGGAGGTCTGCAAAATCTCCTCACGGCTCTTTTTCAGTTGATACGAGAGGTGTATATCTGAAGCTGACAGAAAGACATGTATTCGTGGGTGTTGAGCTTCCTCAACTGCCTCCCAAGCCTGGTCTATGTCACCAGGGTGAGCCCGGGCCAGGGCACAGATTACCGGGGTGCGAACCTCCCTGGCAATAAGCCTTACCGCCTCAAGGTCGCCGGGGGAGCTAATGGGAAAGCCAGCCTCAATAACATCCACCCTGAGCCTCTCCAGCTGCCTAGCTATGTCCAGCTTCTCCTGAATATTAAGCGTTCCCCCCGCCGCCTGCTCCCCATCCCGCAAAGTAGTATCAAAAATAATTACTCTGTCCATTGTCTACTCCTCAGTGCTACCAAAGGCTGCAAAAAATTCTTCATCAATCCTCGTTACAGACAAAGGCTCTTGTCTAACTCCTAACCCCTTCTCTAGCATAATATTCACGATTCTATCGCCGTTAATTAAAACAATAGGAACTGCTCCTCGCCTACTAGACGTCCTCTTTGCCTCGTCTGAAAAATCTGAAGTAGTAATAAAAATGCCTTGGTCGAATTCCCCCATAATAGCACCACGGAACTGGTTTATCTCTGCAGGAGGCACATTGTTACGCCACCGCTTAACCTGAAAAGCAGCCCTTACCTTCACTACGCCCATCTCAAGGTCACCCTGACCATCAATACCCCCATCCCCTACATATCTTGTGACTGCGATATTGGTAAAACCCACGCTCTCCAGAAGTTTTCCTGCAAATACCTCAAATTGCTGTGGATGTAAATTCATCAATAATTCATGTAGTTGGGTACGAATTTGCTGCTTCTCTCTATCTAATAATTCCCCAATTGTTGAAGGTGTAGGCGTCGGTAGGAGTGGCGATGGAGAAAGTGATGGCGTAGAAGGTAATACTCCTAGCCTTGCTCTCCCTCTCTCGGTAATCTTCCAGATCCCTCTCGTCGAGGCATCAATCTCGCCCTTCTTAACCAGATCATTCCTAGCAAATTGGACTCTATTTTGCCAAATAAGCTGAAGAGTCCTTTCATACTTTGCCTCTCGGTCAGCTTGAGTTAGCTGTGGGAAATGCCTCGCCACTCTGTCGTATAGCTCTGATGGCATTCCCTCCCCACCAGCAGCTTCTATCTCTTGAAGTAGCGGTGACTCTATGTCCTTTTCTGAAGGAATAGCCATTCCATATACTCCTACTTATTACTTTCCCTTAAGCCACGGCATCATCTCACGTAGCTCAGCGCCAACCTCTTCAATAAGGTGTTCCTCATCCATGCGCTTCAGGGCATTATAGACCGGGCGACCAGCCTGATTCTCTAAAATCCACTCCTTAGCGAAAGTGCCATCCTGAATCTCAGCCAGGATTTGTGCCATCTCATCCATAACCATCTCATCAATAACACGCGGTCCCCGGGTATAATCACCATACTCAGCGGTATCGCTGACCGAGCGGCGCATGTAGCCCAAGCCCCCCTGATACATCAGGTCAACGATAAGCTTAAGCTCATGGAAGCATTCAAAGTAGGCTATCTCCGGCTGATAGCCAGCCTCAACCAGGGTCTCAAATGCAGCCTTGACTAGAGCTGAAACCCCACCACACAGTACTGTTTGCTCGCCAAAGAGGTCAGTCTCTGTCTCTTCAGCGAATGTGGTCTCAATAACACCAGCTCGGGAGCAGCCGATACCCTTGGCATAAGCCAGGGCTATATCCTTTGCCTTGCCTGAAACATCCTGATGAACAGCAACTATTGCCGGCGGTCCTTTTTCTTCAGTATAAAGCTGCCTCAGCATATGACCGGGGCATTTAGGCGCTATCATACTAACATCAATATCAGGTGGTGGAATGATTTGCCCATAGTGAATATTAAAACCGTGAGCAAACATCAGGGTGTTGCCCGGAGCCAGCCCCTTCTCAATTGACCTATGATAGACATCCGGCTGTAGATTATCCGGCACCAGCATAGCAATAATATCGGCTTCCTTAGCCACCTCAGCCGCGCTTAGCACTCTAAAGCCAGCTTCCTTAGCCCTCTTCCAGCCCTGACTCCCGCCGGCTTCAGCCACTATCACCTGGCAACCGCTCTCTCTGAGGTTTTGAGCGTGGGCATGCCCCTGACTCCCATAGCCGATAATGCCAATTGTTTTTCCCTTAAGCAAAGCTAGGTCACAATCACTGTCATAATATATCTTAGCCATAGGTTATCATCTCCTTTTATTCTATTTACCGACACCTCGTAGCGGTTAAGGTGAGATTATTTAACAACCTCGCCCCGCCTTTGAGCCTGGTTAACCCCCTTGGGAAAAGGTGCTCAGGGTGCTTTCCGCTTTTCGTTACGAAACCTGGGTAACTTTTCCTCTACCCGGAGCGGACTTGAGCCACCCCTGTTCATAGCTATACAACCCGTCCTGGCTAATTCTTTGATACCGAAACCGCGAAGCAGGTTAAATAGGGATTCAATCTTCTCCTCATCGCCGGTAACCTCAATGGTAAGCGAATCAGCGGCAACATCTACTATATTTGCCCTGAATATGTCTACAATCTGAATAATCTCGCTTCTGGTAGAGGCGGTGGCATGGACCTTAATTAAGGCTAGCTCCCGGGTAATAATATCATCCCCGGTAATATCAGACACCTTGACCACATCTATAACCTTATCCAACTGCTTCCTAACCTGCTCCACCATGGTAGCTGCCCCATTAACCACAATAGTCATTCGCGATAGATGAGGCAGTTCACTATGCCCCACGGCAATGCTGTCAATATTGAAACTACGCCTTCGGAAAAGGCTTGCCATCCGGTTAAGCACTCCGGGCTTATCCTCAACCAGAGCAACTAGGGTGTGTTTCGTTGCGGCCATATTGCCACCTCTTTCTTAGGTTCTTCAAGAACTTCAGATATAGATGCCCCTGGTGGCACCATAGGATAAACATTTTCCTCCGGTTCCACCACAAAATCTATCAGAAAAGGACCTTGATGCGCCATGGCTTGCTCTATAGCTGGAATTACTTCCTCTTTATGTCTAACCTTTAGCCCGGGGATTCCATACGCCTCAGCAATCTTGACAAAGTCTGGACCACTTAGCGGTGTGGCTACATATCGTCGCTCATAGAACAACTCCTGCCATTGCCTCACCATACCCAAGTAGCCATTATTGATAATAGCTATCTTTACTGCCACCTTTTCCTGAACTATGGTAGCCAACTCCTGAATGGTCATCTGAAAGCCACCATCACCGGCAATACACCAAACAGTGTCCTCAGGGCAACCTACCTTAGCCCCCATAGCTGCCGGAAGCTCAAATCCCATAGTCCCCAATCCACCCGAAGAGATCAGGCTATTTGGTCTATTATACCAGTAATAATGGGCTGCCCACATCTGGTTCTGACCCACCCCGGTAACAATGGTAGCCTCACCCTGTGTTACCTCATATATTTGGCGAATGACAAACTGGGGTAAGAGCCCCTGGCTATCTCTAATAACTGTTGACGGGTGCTCCCGCCGCCAATCATCAAGCTGTTGAACCCAACCAATATGCTCGGTAGAGACAATCAGTTTATTTAATGCGTTTAGAATTATCTTCACATCACCAACTATTGGCACATCCACGCGCACATTCTTACCGATTTCAGCCGGGTCTATATCAATATGGATAATACGGGCATGAGGAGCAAAGGCACTTACCTTAGCCGTAGCCCTATCATCAAACCTCATCCCGATGGCAATAATGACATCGGCGGCATTAACTGCCATATTAGCATAAGCCATACCATGCATACCCAGCATACCAAGACTTAGAACATGACTCTCGGGGAAACAACTAATACCCAATAAAGTAGTAACCACCGGTACCTGTGCTGTCTCAGCCAATTGCTTAAGCTCAGCATAGGCTCCAGAGATAATCACTCCCCTACCAGCAATAATAAGAGGTCGCTGAGCTTCATTTATAAGCTTTGCTGCTTTCTTAATCTGCGCCGGGTGCCCCTGAAGGGTTGGCTTATAACCGGGCAAATTCACTCGGCTCGGGTAGCTAAATTCTGCCGGCTCTATAAAAACATCTCGTGGCACATCAATAAGCACTGGTCCTGGCCGACCACTCCTGGCTAGATAAAACGCCTCCTTAATTACTCTAGCCAGTGAATCCCCATCAAGGACAAGATAGTTATGCTTGGTGATAGGCAAGGTGATGCCAGTAATATCTATCTCCTGGAAGGCATCCTTACCAATAAAGGGTCTGGCTACCTGACCGGTTATAGCTACGATAGGCACCGAATCGAGGTAAGCATTAGCAATACCGGTAACCAGGTTAGCCGCCCCGGGACCAGAGGTAGCCAGGCATACCCCTACCTTCCCTGTAGCTCGGGCATAGCCATCAGCAGCATGGGCAGCACCCTGCTCGTGACGCACCAGAATATGGCGAAGCTTTGGATACTGAGGCAAGGTATCATACAGTGGTAAGACAGCCCCACCCAGAATACCAAAAATAACCTCCACCCCCTCTTTTACTAAGCTCTCACATATAATCTGGGCACCAGTCATCTTCATGGTAGCTCCTCCTGTTATCTAAACACCGCCCCAGTGCTAGCCGAAGAAACCCTCTCGGCGTAGCGGCTGAGATAACCTGTTTTTACTTTAGGCTCAAACTCGGCAAGACGAGCCAGACGATTAGATATTTGTTCATCGCTAAGCTCGACCTCAAGCTTATAATTAGAAATATCAATCCCAATTATATCCCCATTAGCCAGAGCGGCGATAGGTCCCCGATTAGCTGCCTCAGGCGAAACATGACCAATAGCGGCACCGCGAGTGGCTCCAGAAAAACGCCCATCGGTGATAAGGGCTACCTCTCTCTCCATGCCCATACCGCTAAGGAAAGCAGTAGGACCAAGCATTTCCCTCATCCCGGGTCCCCCCTTAGGTCCTTCATAGCGGATAACCACTACCTCGCCTGGCTTTATACTGCCGCTCAGGATAGCAGTTGTTGCCTCTTCTTCACAGTCAAATACTCTGGCTGGTCCCCGATGAACCATCATCTCCGGAGCTACCGCTGCCCTCTTCACCACTGCACCTTCAGGGGCTAGATTACCAAATAGAATAGCAATACCCCCCTTAGCTGAATAGGGATTATCAATAGAACGAATAACCTCTCTATTCACAAACCGCCTGTCAGCAATAACCCCCTCCATAGTTTTCCCCGATACTGTTTTTACCCTCAGGTTTAATAAGCCCTGTAACTCCTTCATTACGGCAACTATGCCGCCAGCAAGGTTTAAATCCTCAACGCGATGGCTCCCGGCCGGGCTTAGTCGGCACAGGTTAGGCGTGCGCTGGCTTATCTCATTTATTAGTGATAATGGGAAATCAATCCCGGCCTGGTGAGCAATTGCTATAAGGTGTAAAACCGAATTGGTGCTACCACCTAATGCCATATCAACGGCAAAGGCATTATAAAGGGAATCTTTATTTATTATATCCCGGGGACAAACATTATCAGCTAAAAGCCTCATAACCTGTTGCCCTGCCTCTTTGGCTAGCCGTATCCGCCCAGCATCAATAGCCGGGATAGTCCCGTTACCGGAGAGTCCCATTCCCAGCGCCTCAGTCAAGCAATTCATCGTATTAGCGGTAAACATCCCGGCACAGCTACCACAGCCGGGGCAGGCAACCTCTGCCCACCGTTCCAGTTCTTCTGGGCTCATTTCCCCCTTAGCTACCATACCCACCCCTTCAAAGACGGAACTAAGGTCAATCTTTTTAGCCTGACCATCAATATATAGCTGGCCGGCTAGCATCGGGCCACCGCTAATAAAGATAGCCGGTAAGTTAAGCCTTACTGCTGCCATAAGCATCCCGGGGATTATTTTGTCGCAGTTAGGAATAAAGACCAGGGCATCAAAGGCATGAGCCTCAGCCACTATTTCTACTGAGTCGGCTATTAGCTCTCGGCTGGGCAGGCTATATTTCATACCCGGGTGGTTCATAGCGATGCCGTCACAAACGGCAATGGTATTAAACTCAAAGGGAACACCCCCGCCACTACGCACCCCGGCTTTAACCGCCTCGGCAATGTCTCGGAGGTGTATATGCCCTGGGACAATCTCAGTAAAGCTATTAACAACACCAATAAAAGGCTTCTCCATCTCTGCTGAGGTGCAACCTACAGCACGCAGTAAAGACCGATGTTGAGCTCGCTCCACCCCCCGTTTAACAACATCGCTTTTCATACGTTCTGCTTCCCCTTATCATTTTTAGTTAACAAAAAAGCCGCCCCGTGGGGACGGCCCCTATCCTATGGAGACGACCCACCGGCCAAGATATGTTTATGTAACAAGTACTAAAATAGCATAGTTACTATTCATCGTGTTGATAAAGTAGCATAATTCATATCTATTGTCAAATAAACTGCCATCAACCTTCCATATCCCTTATCTTGTTTAGCCTTCGCTGATGCCTGCCACCCTCAAACTCAGCGGTAAGAAAAGCATTAACAATTTCAGGCACTGCACCCTGCTCCTGCCCCGCCCCCAGACAAAGGATATTGGCATCATTGTGCTGACGAGCCCGCTGAGCGCTGAAGGCATCACGACACAGAGCAGCCCTTATCCCCTTAACCTTATTAGCGGCAATACTCATACCAATACCAGTATCACATACCAAAATACCGCATCCAAAATCACCCCTGGCTACCGCTTCAGCTACCTGTCCAGCAATATCGGGGTAATCTACCGAGTCGGTAGTATAACAGCCAAAGTCCTCATAGCTATGTTGTGCATCAGTAATCAGCTTGATAACAAATTGCTTGAGATTTAGTCCCCTGTGGTCACAGCCAATAGCAACACGCACTACTTAGCCTCCCTAAACACAATGTTACCACACACCCTCTCAAGCTCTTCCCTTGAGATAGCACCCTCCCGCAAAACTACAGGCACCTCCCCGGTTACATCAACTACAGTAGATTCTCTACCACCCGGGCAGCGGCCACCATCAATAACCAAATCTATCTTATCACCAAGCTGGGAATAGACCTCATCAGCAGTTAATGCACTTGGTTTACCACTCAGATTAGCACTTGTGCCCACAATAGGCGTCCCCAGACCCTCGGCAAGGGCAACCGGAACCGGATGTGCCGGAATGCGAACCGCTACCGTTATACCTCCACCGGTGATAACATCAGGGACTGAGCTAGATTTATGTAAAACTAGTGTTAAGGCACCAGGGAGGAAATTACGGACTAAAAGCCAAGCAATCTGGGGCACAGAGTCAGCAACTTCACCTATCTGTGATGTGTGAGCTAGGAGTAAGGGGAGTGCCATATTCCGTGGTCGCCCCTTCACCCGGTAAACCCGCTCCACAGCCTGACGCAGGCTGGCACAAGCCCCCAGTCCATAGACAGTATCAGTAGGAAAGGCAACCAGTCCTCCCTGCCTAAGAACAGAAATGCCCCGCTCAATTTGCTCCTGAATATCTACCGGTGGCTTGCCTAACATTACCCCTGCCAGCGACTAAGAATAGCTTTCCTCTTGAGAGATAGTATAGCACAGTAGTACGTGGGGTTAAACCCCATCCACTATATATGGAAGCTGGTGAGATGGTTTAATTAAGAACTGGAGTTGTTACTGCCTAGCTGGCGGGAGCTAGGCTGTGCCGGTGAGAGATGCTGGTGGGAAAAGCTGAAGGGCACCCAGTCTAGCCATTTTTAAGGGTTACAAAGAAGGTCTTCTTAACC
>Ga0209986_10005839_pt1 | contig 10143 bp, 11 predicted proteins | sample BlataG_FD_183168 | JGI IMG/M metagenome (GOLD analysis project Ga0209986, IMG submission 183168) | Deep subsurface microbial communities from Black Sea to uncover new lineages of life (NeLLi) - Black_00105 metaG (SPAdes) (version 2) | ecosystem: Environmental > Aquatic > Marine > Oceanic >...
TCCGGCTCCTGCACCTGAACAGTGCCCCTGACGGCCGCCAGGGACGTCTTATGGACCTGGGTGGCATTAATAATATACCAGCGGATTCCAAGGGGGATGCTCACCGCCAGGAAACACAAGATGGCGAAGGCAATAGAGAGGATTATCCAGGCTAGTCGCTCAGGGTTCTTTTTTAGACTCATCACCTTTTATCTCCACAGCCAGATCAACCTGGCTCTCCTGTCGTCCAGCCGATTCAGCCCTGCTTCGTGAGCCAGGCGCACCGCCTCCGCGTATTCTTCGGAAGTGATGCGGCGGTTCAGAGGAGGCAACTCATACCCCTTGTAGCAGGGGCGGTACTGGTCCATAACATTGAGGTAGGCGTTGGTCGAGACCTCTTGGGCCAGGAACTCGACGATCTTGGCCGTGCCGGCCAGCCCCTCAGGGAGCACCAGGTGGCGCACCAGCAGCCCTCGCAAAGCCACCTCCCGCTCGTCCAAAACCAAATCCCCTACCTGACGGTGCATTTCTTTCACAGCCGCCTGGTTGATAGCCGGGTAGTTCTTTATCTTCGAGTAGCGCAGAGCTGTATCGGCGTCGCCGTACTTCAGGTCGGGCATGTAGATGTCAATAATGCCGTCTAGTAGGGCCAGGGTCTTTAAAGAATCGTAGCCGCCGGTGTTGTAGACCAGGGGCAGGCGCAGGCCAGCCTCGGCGGCTATAAGCAGCCCGGCCAGGATCTGGGGCACCACGTGGGTGGGGGAGACGAAGTTGATGTTGTGGCAGCCCAGGGCCTGCAGGCGCAGCATCATGGCTGCCAGCTCCTCCGGCTCCACCTCTCGCCCCTGGCCCAGTTGGCTGATCTCGTAGTTCTGGCAGTACTGGCAGTTCAGATTACAGCAGGCGAAGAAGATCGTCCCAGAGCCGCCCCGGCCAACCAGAGGCGCTTCCTCCCCGAAGTGGGGGTTGCAACTGCAGACAAAAGCTCGCTCCCCCGTGCGGCAGACAGCCCCCTTGGCGCTCTCCCTGCGGTTCACGCCGCACTCCCTGGGGCAGATGTCGCACGCCTCCAGGCGTTTATGTGCCTCCTTGGTCCGCTCCCTCAGCTCGCCGGAGTGGAGGAGTTTGAGGTAGGCGGGTTCAAAATGAGTCATTTCATTATTTCCTGAGGATATCGGTTAAACCGACTAGCGATGGGCTAGTGAGGTAATGGAACCTCTCAGGATATGATCTGCTTCTCACAGTACTCTTCAAAAGTATCAAAGAAGATTGGGTCTTCCTGAAAGAAATGTCCCAAAAAGTCGATCACTTTCTTACACACAGAGGAATCAGGTTCAATCAATGTAAGAACTGGGTGCCCTGGGTTTTTTGCGATAGAGCGTTTGAATAACCACTTTGCCTCAATGTCTGCATCTGGAAATGAGTAGCCGATTATTGTGAGGGTGTCGGCTCTCTCAAGGAAGTACTCAGCGCGATGCCAAACAGTGACGAGTTCTTGGATATCTAGCTGCTTCAGGAAGGTAGGGGGTACCAGCACAGGAAGCAGTTGACTGTTTCTACATGTCGGACATGACTGGTCAGGTATCCGCCGGTATCTCCGATAGTAGGCAAGGAGCAATCGCTGGCAGCGTAGGCACCACGCCCAATTGAGCGATCCATGCAACTTCAGGAGATCAACATCACCGTCCCTTCTCTGTTTGAAAAGCAGCCTTTCATACTGTGGAAAATTCTCCACATCTGCGAATTCAATATTGTAGTCACCCAGTAGGGCGTGATTGTTTATTGACAGGGCCTGATCCAAGAAGAGATCATAATTGAAAGTGATCATGCAGTTGATCTCGTCCACAGGAATGATGTAATCAACAAGTCTGTCGTAGTAGTTTCGATTGTGGTCAAGCTCGCCATCTTTGCGTCCCCGATAGTGATCGCTGTAGTAAAGGCTGGTCGTCTGCTCTAATGTAGTGAAAATGAATTCGTGAAGCGCGTCTTGTAGGTCTTCAAAAGGCAACCATGTTTCACCACGACGCACTGCCAAATCCACAAAGGAGAGCAAATCCTCAATATTGACAGATGGGATTTCAGAGGGTCGCCAAACATGATGGTCAAGTGCGTCCTGAACACACGTTTCCAATCCGCTGCCACAGAGTGTATCTACAAGCTTTGCCACTATTTTAGACTTCTGCGTTGACACATCGTAGGCGTCAGGAAACGGAAGCAGCGAGAAACCCTCCCACAAGAAATCTTTTGTTAGTGGTGCCCCCACGTGTTTAGATGCACCAGCTCCGAAGACGTATACGTTTACTTTTTCACCATTGATCATGTGGTAGCATCTCCTCAACGCCTCCGCCTTTTGCGCGAACGAACCGTGAACTGGGATGGCCTGCGCGATCCTCCCGATTACGCGATTCTTCGCGTTCGTTCCGTCTGGTAAGCACGAATCTCCTTCGCCAGTGTAGGTAGGCATCTACAATTCGAGAAGCATTCCCAAGGTGAAGGCCACCACGCGCTCTACTTCGGCCAGAATGTCGTCGGGTACCTGGCCGAGCCGGAGGACAAGTCGGCTCTGATCCAGCACCCGCATCTGATGGCAGAGGGCCACTGAATCTCGCGACAATCCCCCCTCTCCCGCCGGCATCAGCAGGCACGAGGGGAGCTGCGCTCGTCGCAGGTTGGTGGTGAAGGGGATGCAGATGACGGTGCGAGTGAACCGGTTGATGAGATTGTGCTGGAAAAAGAGCACCCGCCGCCGTCCCGTCTGTTCTGCCCCACGGGTGGGATCCAAATCGGCTATGTAGATTTCGCCGCGTTTCATGTGGCGCTATCCTGGTGGGCCAGCAAGTCGGCATATTCACTGATGCCGGCTTCGGCCAGGGCCATATCTTTGTCGGCAGATTCGGCGTAGAGCGAAGCCAGGTGGCGTTGATGGACCATCAGTTCGCGCCATTCAGTTGGCCAATCTGGTCCGCCCATTGTCTCGGCCAGGGCTATCTGCACCGTCTCAAGGATCAGTGCTTTCAGGTCTTCAGACGTCATCTGAGCCACTGTTGTTGCCATTTTCAACTTCCATCATCGAATAGTTGGCTAACCGGTCCACCTCCTGGAGAGGTAGAATGCTTGGCGTCAATAAACTGGGACGGCTGGCTCGATCCTCCTGGCGCTAGAATCACTGAGGGCACTGACGAACACTGAACACACTGAATCAGTGTCCTCAGTGCCTCAGTGTTTCAAACCTCACCAATTCACCGGCACTCTCCTCATCCTCCACTGCCGGTCCCGATACTGGACGTACTTGTTCTGCCTCCCGAATTCGTAGAGCTGTCGAGTGACCTCCACGTCCTGTTGGCAGTACTCGAAAAGCTCCTGCATCTTGCCCTGGCGCCACCAGCGGATGGCCTGCAGGCCGTCAGCCGATTTGCCGGCCCCTAAAGTGGCGCTGGCCAAGGCGTCCAGACTAAGGCGGAAGCCCAGGGTTCGGTAGATATCGTCCAGCATGTCCACCGTCGGGAGCTGACGGAGGGTATAGTCGGTGTAGGCTCTCAGCACTTCGTAGTCGAAGCGTACCACGTTGAAGCCGACGACGAGATCCGCCGCCTTCAGCTCCTCGATGAGATCGGCCACGGTCTCCTCGGTGTAGTGGTGATACTCGCCATCGGCCGTCGAATAGGTTACCGCCACCGAAAGGCCCAGGTGCGGGATGTTGTGCCGGCCTCCCACCTCCTGGAAGCTCCGCTGAGTCTCCAGGTCGAAGAAGACGATATTCTTCACGCTAATAGCTCCTCCAGTAGCGCCCTCATCACGCCTAGACATTGCGCTTGTGATTATACCTCAGGCCCAACAAAAGTGCAAGGAAAGATTGAGGAGATTCAGTAGAGCTCAATTTGCTCCTGCTGGATCCCTTCGGCAGGCTCAGAACAAGCGCCAGATCCAGCAGGTGGGCAGCGGCTCTGGCGATCCGCTGCGAGCTTCTGTGATCTACTGGGATTGGGGCTTGTCTTTTTCCCTCCCTGGTAGTATAATACCGTCCAGAGCAGGAGCAGGAAGGGATATACTATGTTGAAGACTCACACCTGTGGCGAGCTGAGGGCCGAGCACGTGGGCCAGGAAGTGACCCTGGCCGGCTGGGTGAATCGCCGCCGCGACCACGGCGGGTTGATATTTATTGACTTGCGGGACCGAGAGGGGATCACTCAGGTCGTCGCTAACCCCGGGGTCTCAGCGGAAGCTCACGCCACGGCCTCCCAGGCCAGGGGTGAGTACGTGCTCCGCGTTCGTGGCCTGGTGCGCCGCCGGCCCGATGGGCTGACCAACCCAGACATGCCCACGGGCGAGATCGAGGTGGTGGCCAACTCGGTGGAGATACTCAATCCGGCTGAGACGCCGCCTTTTTACATAAACAGAGACGACGAAGTGGACGAGGCCCTGCGCCTGCGATACCGCTATCTGGATTTGCGTAAGAGACGCATGCAGAGGAACCTCATCCTCCGCCACAAGGTGGTTAAGTTCATTCGCGACTACCTTGACGAGAGGGGCTTCGTCGAGATCGAGACGCCCATCCTCATCAAGAGCACGCCTGAGGGGGCCCGTGACTACGTGGTGCCCAGCCGCGTCCATCCGGGCAAATTCTACGCTCTGCCCCAATCGCCTCAGCAGATCAAACAGCTCCTCATGGTGGCCGGCTTTGAGAGGTACTTCCAAATCGCCCGCTGTTTCCGCGACGAGGACCTGCGGGCCGATCGGCAGCCAGAGTTCACCCAACTGGACATCGAGATGTCCTTCGTAGATCGCGAGGATGTCTTGCAGCTCGTGGAGGGTCTGTTCATCGCTCTGGTGGAAGCGCTGTCCGCCGAGACGGGAAAAAGCATCCTGCATAAGCCCTTTCCCCGGCTTTCGTATCAAGAGGCCATGGAGCGCTACGGCAGCGACAAGCCCGACCTGCGCTTCGGGCTGCCCTTGATCGCTCTCTCCGATCTGGTGGCCGAAAGCGAGTTTCGCGTCTTCCGCCAGGCGGTGGCCGAAGGGGGCCAGGTGAAGGCCATCCGCGTCCCCGGCTGCGCCGACTACAGCCGCCGCCAGTTGGACGAACTGGGCGAGTTCGTCAGGAAGCGCGGTGCCAAGGGGCTGGTCTGGCTGCTGGTTGAGCCAGGTCTGTCGGTGCGGTCGCCCGTTGCCAAGTTCCTGTCTCAGGCGGAGATCGAGGGCCTGCTCGCTCGTACTGAGGCGGAGGCGGGCGATTTGATCCTCATCGTCGCCGACGAGCCCAAGGTGGTGGCCGAGGCCCTGGGAGGCTTGAGGCTGGAGATGGGTCAGCGGTTGGGCCTGCGGGACGATAGCTTGCTGGCTTTTGCCTGGGTGCTGGACTTTCCTCTCTTGGAATGGAACGGGGAGGAGGGACGGTGGAATGCCATGCATCACCCCTTCACCTCAGCCCTGGATGAAGACCTGCCTCTCCTGGAGACCGAGCCGGGCAAGGTGCGGGCCAGGGCCTACGACATCGTCTGTAACGTCTGGGAGATCGGCGGGGGCAGCATCAGGATTCACGGCCGCGATATGCAGGAAACGATGTTTCGTGTTCTGGGGCTTTCCAACGAAGATGTGCAAGCCCAGTTCGGCCACCTCCTGGAGGCTTTCGAGTACGGGGCTCCGCCTCACGGTGGCATTGCTCCGGGCATAGATCGCCTGGTGATGCTTCTGGCTGGCGAGTCCAACATCCGCGAGGTGATGGCCTTCCCCAAATCACAGCAAGCTGTGGATCTTACCTTTGGGGCTCCATCGCCCATATCGGAGCAACAGTTGGCGGAGCTGCACTTGCGGTTGGTGGACGATGAACCTTAAAATTTTGGCAGACGGCTTCTAACCGCTTGATAGCGACTAGCCTGAATTTGCCTTTTTTTGCGTTTTGTGGTATGATATTGGTGGAAACACCCTGCTGTGTTCGTGATGCGTAGCGAGAGTTTTGAGCCAACACCTAATATAAAGGGAATTGGAACTCTAGAGGGGATGCGTTAGCCATCATAGGCGAGGCAGAACCAATAGGTAGATTCCCACCTGCGAAAGCAGGTTCAAAACACTGGTACCACACGGCACAGCGGGGATTTTTGAAAAAGAACCACCAGGTCACCTGGTGGTATTTTTTATGAGAGGATTATGAATGTGAAGACCATAGCTTTGGTCGCGCACGATGGCAAGAAGGCCGACCTAGTGGCCTTTGCCACTTTCAATCGCGAAAAACTGGCAGAATACCACCTGGTAGCCACAGGCACCACCGGTAAACTCTTGCAGGAGAAAGTGGGCCTGGAGGTGGAGTGTGTTCTATCAGGTCCGTACGGGGGTGATGCGCAGATCGCTGCCCGCGTAAGTGAAGGGTCAATAGATGGCGTTTTCTTCCTGGTGGATCCCCTCGATAAACACCCCCATGACCCCGACATTCAGACCCTCCTGCGGGCTTGCAATGTGCATAACGTGCCTATCGCCACTAACGTTGCCACCGCCGACCTGATCATTTCTACCAATGCCTTGTGAACGAATGTTGCATTAGGAGGCGTCTCAGATGCTGAGAGAGAGGGTTGCCGACGACATCTACGTCTTCACCAGCGATCTGTATGTCAAGGTAACGGCTGGAGTTATCTTCACCTCGCAAGGGGTAGTCGTTATTGATACCCAACTCTTTCTTCAGGAAACGAGCGAGCTTTTGGACCTCGTGCGTCGAAGGAGCAAAAATGGGGTGCGCTATGTGATCAATACTCATTCTCACTCCGATCACGTCTACGGCACTTATCTTTTTGATGGGGCCGAGGTGATAAGCCATGAGCTCTGCCGCCAGACTCTACAAAAGCATGGTGAGAAAGATCTGGAGGAAGCCAAGGACCGAATCCCTGAGCTGGCCGAGGTGCAACTGCGTCTGCCCTCTATTACCTTCACCGAGGAGTTGACCCTTCGGCTGGGCAACAAAACCCTGCGGTTGATGCACACGCCAGGCGCCACGCCCGATTCGATAGTGGTGTACGTGAGAGAGGACAAAGTGCTCTTTGCTGGCGACACCGTGATGCCTGTGCCCTACATAGTGGATGGTGATCGGTTGGAGTTGATGGAATCTTTGCGAGCCGTCGGAAAGCTGAGCCTGGATAACATTGTGCAGGGACACGGCGGGGTACTCCTGAGAGGCGAGATCAAGGCGACCCTGAGGAGTAGCATCGCTTACCTGGATACTATCTACGAAAAAGTGCAGGAGAAGATAGAGGCCGGAGCGCCGCGGGATGAGCTCAGGCGGATAGGCATTGAGAGTTGTGGCAAGTCTCGTATCCCCCTCGACGGCTTGGTGCAGGACCTGCACCAGGCTAACTTAGAGGCCCTCTACGATCAACTGATTTCTGGAGAGAAATGAGAGGCTAGCGATGAAGGCCGTGGACGAGATTTTAGCAGCTATTTCCGCCTTGAGCGAGGCGGAGAAGGTAGAGCTTTTTGAAGAGCTTGCCGCTACGGAAGGATTCAAAGATCCAGGGGGGCTGTCTGGAGCTCGCAAACCCACGTTGGTCTTTGATGCTGGTCAGTTAGAGGGCCAGCCCGATTATGTTTTGGTCTTCGATGGGGGGAGCCTGGGCAACCCGGGCCCTGGCTATGGCAGTTACGCCTTGATCAGGGCCAGCGATGGCAAGAAGCGGGTGGTGCGGCTCGATTTCGGTGGAGAGATGACCAACAACGAGGCGGAGTACGACACGCTGATCGCTGGCCTGAGTGACCTGATCCAGAGGCTGACGGAGGCCAAACGGAGCCCCTCGGAATTCTCTATCGAAGTGAGGGGTGATAGCAGCTTAGTCATCAATCAGGTGAGCGGGGTCTGGAAGGCCAAAGATGAGCGCATGAGGGCGCGACGCAACCAGGTGCGGGAGCTGCTAAATCGTTTTGCTGCTTACGGGCTGAGGCTTCAATCCCGCCAGGAGAGTGTGAGGATATTGGGGCATTGATTTGACAATTCGCCGTTTCTATGCTATATTCTCCTCAGAGGCTATGATGGAGACGAGTAGGTGAGGGATAACGCCCAGAGAGTCCGGATGAGGTGGGAGCCGGATGCGGGAACCTCGCCGAAAATCCCTCCGGAGCTGCCAACCGAAAGCTAGCATATGGCAGATAGCATTTAGCTTATGGCAAGTTGCTTTGTGAATTGAGATGAGCCATAAGCGATCAGTTGTAGGCCATAAGCCAGTTAGTAGACTTGGCCGGGCTCGTCCTCCGTTAGATGGACGGGGGTATGAACACATACTCCACAGAGTGGGCGGCAACGCTAATTAGGGTGGTACCGCGGGAGTCTAAGCTCTCGTCCCTTAGGGATGAGGGCTTTTTGTTTATGGGGGAGGTGAATGGTGACCGAGCTGCTGTATCTGACCGATTGCTATCTGAAGGAGTTCGAAGCCACGGTGGTGGTGGCTGAGGGCGACCGGGTGACGCTGGATCGCACGGCCTTCTATCCCGGCGGCGGAGGGCAGCCAGCCGATAGGGGCACGCTGTTGTGGGAGAGCGGCGAGGCCCAGGTCGTCAAGGTCAAGAAGCAGGGCGACCTCGTGTGGCACAAGCTGGACGCCGAGCCGCCGCCCGTGGGCACGCCGATCAGGGGCGTGCTGGATTGGGAGCATCGCTACCAGTTGATGCGCACCCACACAGCGCTGCACATCCTCTGCGGTGTCATCTGGCGCGACTACGGGGCCCTGGTGACCGGAGGCAACATGAAGCCGTTGGCGGCTCGAATGGACTTCGAGCTGGAGCACATGAGCGCCGACTTCGCCCAGGAGGTGGAGGAGAAGATCAACGCCGAGGTGGCCGCCGCCCGGCCGGTAAAAATCTGCATCCTGCCCCGCGAGGAGGCCTTCCAAATCCCCGATCTCATCCGCACCAAGATCAACCTGCTGCCGGAGGGCATCCAGGAAGTGCGCGTCGTGGAGATCGAGGGTTTGGACATGCAGGCCGACGGCGGCACCCACGTGGCCAACACGAGCGAAGTGGGGACGATACACGTAGTGGGCCACGAGAGCAAAGGCCGCATCAACAAGCGGTTGCGGATTGCGCTGGAAAGGTAGATAGAGTTGGAGTGCTGTGAAATGAACAAAGAGATGCTTGATCTCCGTGTATGGGACGTTAGAAGTCGCTTGCAAGGAGATTACGTACCGACAGAGACTAGGAGCATAGGATACTGCCAAATTGGTGAAGAGGATGGGAGCTATTACATTAGCACCATCGTTGAAGCAAGCAGCTCTGATTCAGCTAGAGAAGAAGCACACAGCCGCTTTAGAAACGTATGTTTAGCTTTGACCTTGTCCACTGGATCAGGTTATGACTATAGCCCCATTTTTCAGGCTAGAGAGGTTACACCTGGTGTAAAGGTGAGAAGAGGTGAGTCATCTATTGGTGTCAACGCTTACATCGTGGCACCGTTGCGTTCAGAGCGAGTCAAAGATGCTGAATGCATTCTACAGATATTGGAAAGCGCTGAAGTGGATTTGCCCCTGCAAATCGCGCTCGAACTGTACCGAGCATCTTTCTTCGAAAAGAGTGATCGCAGTAGGTTCTTGACATTTATCTCATCGCTTGAAGCGCTTGCTCCTAGTGCTGAAAAGATCAAAGACCTTAATAAAGTTCTCCCTGACATCCAGAGGTTTGCAGGAAAGGTAACCCGTTCGCTGCCCCCAGAAAAACGACAACAGTTCCTTTCGAGATTAGGCAACTTGAAACGAGAGAGCATCACAGGCACTATCAAACGACTGGTGGGGCAAGTAAACCAAGGATTAGCGGACAGGGCAGGGAAGCTATACGATGACCGAGGCTCGATGACACATGGAAAGCAAGTGGCTCCTGGAGACATCAAACAGAAGACCGACGAAATCGAATCTATCGTTGCTCGTGTTTTGAGATACGAATTATTCAAGTACTTAACGTAATTTTCTTTAAAAGGAGCGATCATGTTCAAAGAGGTTAGCAGCAAAGTCAACTTTCCCGAGATGGAGGAGAGTATCCTCCGCTTCTGGAAAGAAAACAAAGTCTTCGAGAAAAGCCTGGAGGTGCGCCGGGATGCCCCTCGCTATGTCTTCTACGAAGGGCCTCCCACGGCCAATGGCCTGCCCGGAACTCACCACGTCCTGGCCCGGGTCTTCAAAGACCTCTTCCCCCGCTACAAGA
>Ga0209986_10005841_pt1 | contig 10140 bp, 7 predicted proteins | sample BlataG_FD_183168 | JGI IMG/M metagenome (GOLD analysis project Ga0209986, IMG submission 183168) | Deep subsurface microbial communities from Black Sea to uncover new lineages of life (NeLLi) - Black_00105 metaG (SPAdes) (version 2) | ecosystem: Environmental > Aquatic > Marine > Oceanic >...
GGCATATCAAGGGCGGCCAGACGTCGGGCGCGCAATCCCGGGCCATACGCTTCAACCATCCGTGAGATCACCTCCGTCCCCCAACCAAGGGCGCGCGAACCCTCCTCAATGACCAGCAGCCGCCCCGTTCGGGCGAGGCTCTCGACCAGCGGATCTAAGTCTAACGGGCTGAGCTCGGTAATTACCACCAACTCGGCAAAGACCTCGCGCTCGAAAGCCAAGCGCTGGACGGCCTGACGCGCTAGTTCAGCCATGTAACCGTATGCTGCTAGGGTCAGACTAGGAGGTGGAGTTCCGGCAACGGTCAGGTTGTACGCCGGGTAGCGATCCCCCATGTGTTGAACGCTAAACTCAGACGAATCCCCAATCGGAATGACAGGACATGAATAGAGCAGTTTATGCTCAACAAAAAGCACCGGATCGTCGTCATCCAAAACCGCCCTTCGCAGTAAGCCTGCCGGGTCATCAAGCGCCGATACAGCGACGACACGCAATCCTGGAACGCCCAAGAAGTGCTTCTCTAACGTCTGGCTGTGGGTTGGGCCATAACCGCGCCGCCCACCCATCGGTGTACGGACCACCAGGGGAACTCGCACTGCGTCGCCGCTTATCCAGCGAAATTTTGCGGCGTGGTTGATCAACTGGTCAGCAGCCAGGATGACGAAATCACCAAACATGATCTCAACCACTGTTCGCAGACCGCGCACCGCCATACCAACACCTAAACCGACAATGCCCGCCTCGGAAACCGGCGTGGTTATCACCCGGTCGGGGAAGGCAGTTGATAGACCCCGCGAGACCTTGAAAGCACCACCGTAAGGATCGAGGATGTCCTCACCGAGAAAATATACCTGCTCGCATTCAGCTAGACATGTGTATAGGGCGTCGCTCAAAGCATCGAGAACAGTTGTCATCAGGCTATGTCCACAGGTGAGGTAAGGGTGGTTGGATCTGCCAGCGGATCGGCTTGAGCCTGAGAAAAGGCCTTGTCCACTTCAGCCTCGACCTCGGAATCGATCTGACGGCGAATGTCAGAGGCGAGACGTTTAGCGTGGAGCGGGAGTGGGTCGCGTTTCCGGTATCGAGCAACCTCCTGCGGATCACGCGTGTCGTCACCTTTGGAGTGCGGTGAGTAGCGATAGGTGTGCAAAACCAGGGCGCGTGGTCCCTCGCCGGCGCGCACGCTCGCTTCCGCCAGTCGCGCCATCGAATAGATCTCAAGTACATCAACCGTGTCAGCTTCGTCAGTCGGAATAGCAAAGGCTTGAAATCGTTCCGATATGCCACCAGCTAGGTTGATCTGGATTGGGGTAGTCTGAGCATAGCGGTTGTTTTCGAGGATGAAGAGCACCGGTAGCCGCCAAAGTGAGGCCATATTGAGGCTTTCATAGACCACCCCCTGGCCAAGGGTGCCATCACCTAGAAAGGCAAACACGATCCCACCTGTTCGACGGGCCTTCTCAGCATAGGCCATACCGACGGCTAACGGGATTGTGCCGCCCAGGATACCACTGGCATAGAAATCCTTCCACATTACATGCTGGCTTCCTCCACGACCTCCAGTCACACCGGTTTCGCGGCCAATTAACTCCGCCGCCAAAGCATGCATCGATCCGCCATAGGCAAGGAAGTGCCCGTGGCAGCGATGGTTGCTGACCACAACATCTCCCTCGTTCAGGCAGGTCAGAACGCCAACAGCGTCCGCTTCCTGACCAATGTAGGTGTGGGTTGTGCCGTAGAACATACCGCTCGAGTAGGAAGCCAGCACCTTCTCCTCGAAGCGGCGGATGCGTATCATTTGACGGTAGAGTTCTTGATTATCGGCTGGCGGATGACTAACCAAGGGTTACCTCGCTCTCGATGTGATGATTACTCATACTAATACATAGAAATGATACCATCAGACTGCCAATACCACGCAAGATCGCCAACCTAAAATATACAGGCCGCCCAAGGATATGGGCGGCCCATGAGATCGAGTGAAACTCTGCCGCTACATATTTGCGGTGGCGAAGTCCTTGCTCACGATACGCCAAGCTTCGTGTGAGCCACCGGGAGCCTTGGCCACCGCGAAATAGCGCGTCCTACCCTTTGCTTCTCTCGTCTCGATCCGCCAATCCGAACTCTTGAATTTGGTGCGAGTCTTGACATCGAAGAATTCAATTGTTTCTTTCATTCGTTTCCTCCTCGGTTTTTCCCTCTCAAGCCTAAGTCTCGCCTATCATACTATCCGTCTTCTTTCATTCACGCAAGTCTGACTCTGGTTCATTTCCAGCCATAAAAACTTGTCTTCGGACCCTGTTAACCCTCCTCACTTCCCATGAACTCCTCCGCGGTCGCATACCCGGGCTGGCTGATCCCCTCACGCTTGAGTACCCTCCAGAAAGTGAGCAATAGGATTTTGACATCCAACCATAAGGACCAATTGTCAACATACCAAACGTCGAATCGGAACTTATCCTCCCAGGTAAGCACATTCCGCCCATTGACCTGAGCCCAGCCGGTTATCCCGGGGAGCACATCGTGCCGTCGTGCCTGTTCCGGTGTGTATCGATCAAGGTACTGCATTAAGAGCGGTCGCGGTCCCACAAGGCTCATCTCTCCTCGTAGCACGTTGATCAATTCGGGCAACTCGTCAAGGCTGAATGATCGCAGAAGACGCCCCAGACCAGTCAACCGTTCCGAGTCGGGAAGCAGGTTACCCTCTGCGTCGTGCGAAACCTTCATTGTGCGGAACTTGTAGTTGGTAAAGGGTTTTCCCTGATATCCCGGGCGAACCTGGCGAAAGAGCACCTGCCGACCGAGGTTCGACCGCACTAATAGGGCGATCAACCCAAGCAACGGGCTGATCAGGATCGCGCCAGGTATCGTCAGCGCCAGGTCAAACAGACGCTTGCCCGTGGGGACACCCTCAGGAAATAATTGTCCGCTCATCCCGTTTCATCCCCACCCCGATGCACGGCTTCCATAACCCGGGCCATCTTCCCTGCCAGCTCTGGGCGGTTGAAGTGTTGTGTCACGTAGGTGCGTCCAGCCAGACCCATGTGTTTTCCCCCCTCCGGATCCGCGACCAGCCGGTGTATGGCTGCGGCCAGAGCCTCGGGGTCTCCTGGTGGTACAAATACTCCAGCACCGGCATCCTCCACTACATCCCGGATAACGCCATCGACCGCCAGCACTACCGCACGTCCAGCGGCCATGTAGTCGAAGACCTTGTTGGGATATGTGGTTTTATAAGCCTCAACCGGTTTCAGTATAGCAATACAGGCGTCAGCGGCAGCTAACACCTCCGGCATCCCTATTTTAGCCACCGTTGGTAAAAAAAACACATTCGGTAAAGCCATAGTCTCAGACCGGGCAATCAGATTTGGCTTCTCTTTACCATCACCGACGAAGACGAAGACAACCTCTGGAAGTTCGCTCAGCTGTTCCGCTGCTCTGAGAACTACTTCAAGATCGTTGGACATCCCATGTGCCCCAGCGTACAGGACTATGAATTTGCCTTCTAGGCCATGAGCTTGTCGAAAAGCCGCTCCGTCAGCCTGAGGATCGAACATCGAGACATCGACCCCATTGGGTACCAGATCGACAGCCCTCGCCCCGCGCACTTGCACGTGCTCAACGTAGCCCGGAGAATTTACCACAACGTGATCTGCCTTGCGGTAAATGAAACGCTCCAACCATTCAGATAGGCGAATCAGCAGAGGTTGACGAAGTACACCCACTGCTACGGCGAAGTGTGGCCACAGATCACGCACCTCAAACAGAAACCGCGCTCGCTTCAAGCGAGCCAGAAGCCAAGCAGTGAGGCCCTGGAAAATTGGCGGCGAGGTACCCCATACCAGGTCGACCTCGCGCACTCTTATGCCATTCACCAAGGATGAGATCATAAAGCTGAAGAAGCTTAACATGCGGTGGATGAATGAACGATGCCATGCTGGGTATGTATAGCAGCGCCAGATCACTACGCCGAGGTCATCGACCTCGCGCTGCACCCAGCCACTTACCGTGCGTTGCCCGGTCAGATAGCTCACCTGCCCGGCCAGCACGGTCACCCGATGGCCTAAGGCCACAAGATGGCGGGCTAGTTCGTGGTGTCGAGTGCCTCCCGGCTCACTCAGCGTGGCGAAGGCCTGATGGACCAGTAAAATGTGCATCGTTTATGTCCAGGCGCTCGGTCCCAATTTCCAGCCAGGCGAGAGCCACCAGACCTTCACCAGGATCGCGCCAACCAATCGACAGTTTATGCGGATCGGCATCATTGAACAACCACCATGTTTCCATACGGAGCGGAAGAGAGCCCTCGATCTCGGTCACCAAGCGAAGCGCCGGCTCTAACACAGCATAGGACCTCGAACGCCATCCCCAAAGAGAACCACCGCTTCCGGCTTCCTCACCCCTAGCCAACACGCCAGCCCGATATACACCCACCGGCCCCTCGGAACCTCCGAAACCCACCTTCAACCGACCCCGCACCAATTTCAAGCCCAGGTAGCGCCCTTCCAACTGCCACTGCCCATCCGGGAGCAGCCATCCAGTATGGGCTACATGGAGGCCATCACCACTTAGATCGTCCACTACCAGCCAGAGATCATCCCCAGCACGCACTATCGTCCGACGGTGAACGACCCCCATACGACAGTATCCGTGGTGTTCAGCAACCAAGACCTCCAACCTGCCCTTCGTCGATCGCCAGCGGCCCAGTACGCGGCCTTGAGCCCAATTAAGCCATAGGAAACGACCGGCACGACGCATCGGGTCCTGCCTGTCGACGACGAGCGTATTATGCACCCCCGCACCGGCCAAGCCGTTGTCCCACGGCGGAGCGCCGTTGTAAAGGTATGTGCCAGGGTCACAGGCGACGTTCTGACCACGCCACCAGAGGTCGAAATGCAGCTGATCGGAATGACCTGGGCGAGAGCTAAACTGGGCACAGCGCAACATCCCCCATGCACGATGACCTCGCATAAAGTAGAGCCCGGCGTGGGGAAATTCATCCCGTGATTTCGCATCCACTCCCTCTCTCCCCCTTGTGGGGAGAGAGTAGGGGTGAGGGGACTTCTCCCTAGGAAACTCATCCTCGCCCAAACACTCCCTCTGATAGGGAGAGACCGCACCTTTTATCCTCTTGGATGAAGGGATGATGAATGATGATACTCCCTCATCCAATATAAAATGTGAAACGAGTTGTGTATCGCTGGGTGTCGATTCTCCCCATTCTAGTCCCAACCAAACACATGCCTCATCCCACGGCCCAGGAGGGTAGGCTGGATAACCATGAAGAACTTCCGCTGCTACCTGGATCGCGGGACGAAAATCATCGGATGGACACGTGCTCAATGGCAAGATTAGGGCCCCATCGTTGGGTCCAAAGTTCGGCACCCGCCCGCTTTGCGGGTCTACCATCGCCGCCAGACATCCGGACATCTGGCGCAAGCTACTGAGCGCGGGAGTTGGCAACGGTTCACCATTGATCTCCGCCAGTCGGACCGCCCACAGTCCTGCCTGGAGTGCTAACCGATGGTAATTAGTCGAATGCTGTATATAACCTCCATCCGGGAAGACCTGACGGTCCAGGGCCTCGACCAGCCAGCGTCGACCCATCACCCGCCATCGAGCTGCCAGACGGAATTCAGGGAAGAGTAATCCTACTGTGTACAACGCAACCGCTTCGACAAGCAGATGATTGTTACCTTGCGCCCGGGCGTAGATCAACGTCGGAGGGATGCGGTTAGCGTGGACAGCGACCATCTCCGCCAGGCGAACTGCACGCTCAGGAACTTTCGTCATCTGCGGTGTGAGGGCGTAGGTGACAAAAACCAGAGCCATCAGGCGCAGTGCCACCTCCTGCGCGGACATCCAATGCGGCCCAGCGTTGGGTCGATTCGCCTCCCGCCAGGATTCAATCAGTATCCACAGCGCCTCTGCATAGCGCTCGTCTCTGCTTAACCATAGGGCGCGGGCCAGCGGATAGACCCATCCAAAGCGCGCCCCCTCCCAGAGCAACTTGACGTCGGCCGGGAAGGTATCGAGGTTATATGTCGCCCAATGGCGACTCAGGTCAAGGGGTGGGGCGCGCTCTCCACCTGCCATGGGCGCAAAAGCTGCCCAATTGTGCGGTAAGCCTATGTTAACCGGTTCCCCACCAAAGAGACGAAATCGGCCATGGAGGATCTCGTCCGCCTCTTTCAGGACGGTTGACTCACGATTGACCAGCACATGCTTTAGCTTGGCCACAAACTCAGAATTTCCTTCAAAGAAAAATCGAGGCGTCTGAGTTGCCCGGCGCTCAACATAGGCCTCCGGCTCCGCAGGAAAACCGGGGCGCAGCCAATCCGCTAACGGGCGCGCATCCCACTCGTAGATCGGGTTGCGATAACGCAACCATCCGGAGCGCAAAAAAACCTGATAGAAAGCATAAAGCGCCAGCGAACCAGGGTCGAGTTCACGAGCGGCATGGAGCGCCATCGTGAGCGAAGCCATTATTGTGTCTCCTGAAAAAAGCAGCCGGCAGCAGAAAAAAGGGGTCCCTTTCTTGCGTTTTAGCTTTTATTCAGTCCAGTCATTATTCTACTGAAGACGGCTTGAGGGTTACGATTTCGCCCGAGCGCAAGGATTCGACGGCGGCGAAAGAAGCCATTGTCACCGCCAACAAATGATCATAGGGGATCGGCGGTGGTCCCCCGGCGGCCACGGCAGCGGCGAAGGCTTCCCACTCTGCGTGGTGCCCTTTGTCCTGCCGCAGCCAAGCTCGGCGGAGATTACGACGCCCGCCGCTGAATGTCTCGAGGCGTCGAAAGTCGTCCATAACCGCCGCCCGTCCCCCTCCAAAAACTTCGATCCGCTCTTTGGGAAGCCCTCGATCCCCACCAGCAAGATAAGCAACCGTACCCAACGAGCCATCAGGGTACATGAGCGTCAAGATGACGTTGTCCTCCCGATAACGACCATCATCGGGCAAGCCCTGGCATTGTACCCGTACCGGCGGTGCGCCAACTAGAAAAGTCAGGAAGTCGATAAAGTGACAGGCTTCTCCTATGATCCTCCCGCCACCCTGAAACGGGTCATATAACCAATGGACAGCCGGTAGAGGACCGGCGTTGACCCGATAATGCATAACCAGTGGCTCGTGTACACCAGAAAAAAATGTCTTCAGATGAACCGCCATGGGGGCGAAACGGCGATTAAAACCGACCATCAGCATCCGGTCGCTGCCCTGCAGCGCGGCTGCTACTTCGACAAGCTCCTCCCGATTGAGAGCCAACGGCTTCTCACAGAAGACATGTTTGCCTGCACGTAGCCCATCGATCACCTGGCGGGTATGAAGATGGTGGCGGGTGAGCACCGCGATCGCGTTGATCCGCTCATCTCCCAGGATCTCGGCCTCGTCCGTGGTGGCATACAGGAAACCATAACGCCGGCCAACCTGAGCCCCCCTCATCCCGGTTGCAGTCGCCAGGCCGATAAACTCAACCCCCCGCAATCGCCGTATGGTCGGAAAGAGCACCGTGGTGGCGAAATTCCCTGCTCCTAGTGCTCCTAGGCGGATAGGAGAGGAGGGTTCCGCTGGCCGTTCAGTTAGGCCGATCATACGCGGCACTGCCTCAAGCTTGATCTCACCTTCTGGATAGGTCATCATCACGCCTAAGAAGGGTTCTTCCGACTTACCGGTTATCATGTGGTAAGCATCGGCGGCGTGTTCGATCGGGAAACGATGGGTAATGAGAGGGTGGACATCGATATGCCCCTCGGCCAGCAAATCCACGAAGGCCGCTAGGTTTCGACCTTCCGTCCAGCGTACATAGCCTAGGGGATAGTCGTGACCACCCTCTTCGTATGCAGGATCATACCGACCAGGACCATAGGAGCGAGAGACGAGAAAGGTTAGTTCTTTCTCATAATAAATACGTCGCGGGATGGTCATTCCAACTGCACCGATGGCCACCACCCGAGCTCGGTCGCGGGCAATCGCGCCCGCCAGCTCGACCGGGTCATTAGACGATGTGTCGGCGCAGATCAAGACGACGTCGAAACCCTCCCCTCGGCTGAATACAACTGCGTCTTCCTCCGCTTCCCCCCGTACCACGGCCTCAGCCCCCATGCGTTGTGCCATATCGACCCGTACTGGATCGAGGTCGACGCCAAATACAATGCAGCCGGCGGCGCGTGCGACTCCGACCGCAAGCAAACCCAACACGCCAAGTCCAATCACCGCCACACGCTCACCCACCTGTGTCTCGGCCAGGCGGAAGCCATGAAGGGCGATGGCTCCCAGGGTGACGAAGGCTCCAGATTCGAAGTCAACCACATCGGGTAGAGAGGCGAGCAGGTTATGGGGCACTGTGGCGTACTCGGCGTGCACGGCGTAACCGCCACCGGCGCAGGCGACACGATCACCGACGCGGAAGCCGGTCAGTCCACCACCGACCGCTATGATCCTCCCGGCGGATGAATATCCCAACGGTATCGGCTGATCAAGACGGTTCTTAACCGCATCAAAGGTGGTTAACAGGCCCTCCCGACGGGCTTTATCCAGTACTTGCTGTACCAAGTCCGGCCGCGAACGGGCCTTTTCTAGCAGACTCTTCCCGGTGAACTCGACCAGCGCCCGTTCGGTTCCAACTGAGACTAGCGAAGCGGCGGTGCGCACCAATGCCATACCTGGTCCCGGCTTAGGGATTGGGACCTCAACCACGGTAGTTTCGCCAGTGCGTAAATCTTGGATAACTTGCTTCATGGCTAAAAGCAAAAGGTATCAGGGATTAGGGATCGGGGATTAGGAATCCTAGATACCGCTTACACTTTTCTCCGTATTTGCGTCGTGAGGATTATAGCACCAGGGTAGAGGACAAGGGTAGCACATGTCATTACCTTTGTGTTGACCACGGGTAAGGACGATGTTAGCCCCAGAGATACGAAGATGCGTATGCTGGTCCTCGAAACGTTCTTAAACTGAGCAGCCCTGAACTTGTCGAAGGCGAGGCACGAAGTCGAAGCATGTCCTGAGATCGCCGAAGGGTCCGTCGAAGACCGCCGTTCGCACCGGATGGTCTTACCGGTGTTCGTCCCGCGCCGCAGGTACCCGAAGGGTGCAGACGGGATCCTTAGAGCGAAGCGGAAAGGACTCCATGGAGATGTTTGGCGCGCTGACTATACTGTGTTTATGGATTAACTACCTCGACCAACTCGAAGTGAGTGGCTGTCATTTCGAAATCTGGCGTCAAATCGTAGTTTGGCCAACAATGACGGTGGGCTTTACGGAAATGATCTGCGCTACTACAGGCTTCACCCCGCCATAGCTTCTCGGGAATATGCCCAAACTGCACGTTGTATACTTCCGTAATCCTTACTATGCAACGAAGCCTTTGCTTCAAGTCATACACTTCAACCAACTCTCCAACCTGAAAGCCACCATCATCGTATTCGCCATCAGGTAGATTATATTCATCTGCTTTGCATACGGTCGCAGTTTTCTCCCTACGAATAATATCACCAACCAAGCTGTCGTCATTCTCATCCTCACCCCAGAACTGTATTCTCTTTCGTCGTTTCATCCTGTCTCTCCTAGATTACATCTACTTTCATTGGTTGGGTTTCATCCCTCGATCCCCCTTTTGGCCCGCTTAACATCCCGAGCTGCGAGCCCTGGAACAACACCAGGATCTTCGACCCTGGAGCCTGGTCTATTTCCAGATCTCCTCTTAGCTATTAGGCGTCGCCAACTCTCATCGCCATTATTCCACTTAACCCTCCCGCAGGTTTCGAACCTGCGGGAGGGTGTTTAATCCCAGACATACTTGACGATAAACTCAAGAGATCGTATCTCATCTTGATTATCGACCACAAACTGCTGGTACGCTTCGGGAGTCGGAAAGCGTTCGCGGATAAACACTTCATCCTTCAGATTTCAAGTTTGTTGACCGATCCATTCCAGGTAGTTTGAGTACGGCCAGTCCTGAACCCGAGTCACCAGTTTCGCTCTTACCGGGTTCAAGTGGATGTATCGACACAGGTGGGCTAGATACTCCTCACGATCTACCCACACATGGCGGAAGCGTCCCTCAAAAAGGGTGCCTTTGCGACCTTGTTGCCGGTTCACTGCCTGCACGTAGGCATTGAATAATACGTTGATGAATTTAG
>Ga0209986_10005842_pt1 | contig 10139 bp, 5 predicted proteins | sample BlataG_FD_183168 | JGI IMG/M metagenome (GOLD analysis project Ga0209986, IMG submission 183168) | Deep subsurface microbial communities from Black Sea to uncover new lineages of life (NeLLi) - Black_00105 metaG (SPAdes) (version 2) | ecosystem: Environmental > Aquatic > Marine > Oceanic >...
CCCATCACGGACACCTGCCTGGCATTAGGCGCCCACACGGCGAAAGAGCTTCCTTGCACGCCGTCCACGCTTAAGGGATGGGCTCCGAGCTTTTCGTACAGCCGATAGTGAGCGCCTTCATTAAAGAGAAAAAGGTCGTCATCGCTGAGCATGCTTATGTCATAACGTACCGGCTGAGCATTTGTCCTATCCTTTGAGGACACGACTTTCCTTCTGCCTTTTCCAGGTGTCATTTCCAGATGATAGTTCCTAATCGAATTGTTGTGCTCAGGCGGTTATAGCGACTACTTAGGCCTCCCGAGGAATATCTCCGGCATGCGTTGCTCAGTCTCCATCCCTATCAATTGTAGTATGCCCTGAAGAGGCACCTTCAACCAGTCGGGACGATTATCGAGCTCATAGCCGATTTCATAGATGGCCTTTTCTAAGAGATAGGCATCTAGGAGAATCCTCAGTTGTTCAGGGTCATCAGGAAGCAGCCGGGCCTGCTCAACGCCGTTGAGATAGGACATAAGGAAAGACGATGATACCCAGACGTACCAGAATTGTGCCCAGTGTTCCAACGCGGGTAAGTCCTCCGGCTTGAGTGCCAGTGAGGATTGGTGAAGCAAGGCGCTGTGGGCCGCATAATGGAAAGAACGTATCATGCCGGCAACGTCTGACAGAGGTGACCGCTTGATTCGGCGCTCGCTCAAGGAGCGTGCAGGTTCGCCCTCAAAATCAATTATGACGAAATCCTTGCCGGTATAGAGCACCTGACCTAGATGGTAGTCCCCGTGGCAACGTATTCGCGTCGCCGATATCTTTCGATTGCGAATCAAGCGAAAGCTTCTCATGATGCTTTCTTCGGAGTCCAGTATCTGTTGAGCGTTTTGCCGGAGCTCCTCAGGGAGCTCTTTTGACCGCTCTCCCAACATCTGCAGTGTCTGGGTAGCAGAGCTCCTCATGGCATGAGAAAGTGAGTTCTGATAAATGAGAGAGAATGGCTCCGGGGCAAAGTCCGGATCGTCTCGTGCCGAGGCCAGCGCCACATGGAGTTCAGCAGTGCGGCTTCCCAGAAGCTGTGCTGAGAGCAGATAGGGTCCGATAGTCTCCTGGGCTAGAGCGGTTGGCTCTTTGAGTAAGGACAACAGGTGTTTCTGGGAAATCGACGGCACCTGCACTGTAGGATGTGCCAGAACATACTGGAAATAGCGATTCAGAGTATCCAGGGTGTACTGCCAGGCATCTCCTTCATTCGGTACAAAGCTCTGCAGGATGGCCAGGGTCATTGTCTTGCCCTTTCTGCGCTGGTACTCAAGGGCGCCGGCCACCCGTGAAACATGGGCGAAGGAAGTCCGTTCGGTGAGAAACCGGCCGATTTCCAGTTCAGGGTTAACTCCCTCCTCAATGCGCCGAAATAGCTTGAGGATCAGGCGATCTCCGTAGACCACAGATGTGTTGATCTGATCTGCCTTAACGGGAACAGGTTCCAGCGAGACTTCAGTCCCTCCCTGGAGACTGCGGAAGACCCGTGTGCGGGAGGCTATGACTTCGCCAGTCCTGCCCTTGAAGCTATGGCGTCGGTCGATGGCTTTTGTCAGGAATGTGCAGAATTCCTTGTCTACCAGGGCATCAATGAGTAAGCTCTCTTTGTCGCCGTCCTTCCCTCTAGGTTTCAGGCGGGCGATAACAGCATGAGGATACTCAGCTATAATCTCTTCTGCCCGGTCGGCAGGGGTGCTGGTGAGGGGGAGGATATAGGTCTCCGGGTCACCCTGAGTATATACCACGTCAATGAAGACAAGGTTGGCAGTAAACTTCGGGGAATTCACAGGTATGATATCCAGAATCTGCAGCGCCCACGACTCGCGCGTTTGCCCGCGGAACCACTGGCGGCCCCTTATGTAATCCAGCAGAACGGCTTCCAGGACAAACCAATTCTCTTTTCTGAAGAGCGCTGCCTCTGTCTCAGCCAGAGTGGGAAGGGCGATCACGGCTTCTGGAGACAGGGCGCGAAAGCGAAGCCTCTCCACGCGTTCCGATTCCAGTGAAAACCAGTAGAAAGCATGCGGGCCGAGGGTAAAGTAGTATTTGCCGTCGCCAATGGGCGCGAACTCCGCCCGTCCGAAGAGCTCAACCGGCACCCTTCCCTGGAATTCGGCAAGGTCGAGCTGAGCTTGCTGGGCGGCATGGGAAAGGTTGGCCACAACCAGGATGGTCTCGTCTTTGTAACGGCGAAGGAAAGCCAGGACTTTGCGGTTCCTGGGTTGAAGAAACTCGAGGCTTCCTCGCCCAAAAGCCTTAAACCGCTTCCTGAGGGCAATAGTGCGCCTCATCCACCGGAGAAGAGAGTCGGGATTATTCTGCTGGTTTTCTACATTAACGGACTCATAGAGATACTCAGGGTCGATAATCGGTGGGAGGTAAAGCTTCTGGGGATTAGCTTGAGAGAACCCTGCGTTCCGATCAGGGCTCCATTGCATCGGCGTACGCACCCCATTGCGGTCCCCGAGATAGAAGTTGTCCCCCATGCCGATTTCGTCGCCGTAGTAGATGACCGGCGTTCCAGGCAGGGAAAAGAGCAAGCCGTTCATCAGCTCTATCTTCTTACGGTCATTATTCAGGAGGGGAGCTAAGCGTCGGCGGATGCCGAGATTGAGCCGGGCAGCAGGATCGCTAGCGTACATCCGGTACATGTAATCCCGCTCTTCATCTGTAACCATCTCAAGGGTTAACTCATCGTGGTTGCGCAGAAAAACGGCCCACTGACAGGTCTCCGGAATTGCCGGCGTCTCCTGGATGATATCAATGAGGGGGAAGTGGTCCTCCATACGGATAGCCATAAACATACGGGGCATAAGCGGAAAATGAAAAGCCATATGGAACTCATCGCCGCTGCCGAAATAGGCGGCCGCATCCTCAGGCCATTGGTTAGCTTCTGCCAGAAGCACACGGTTCTTGAAATTCGCATCAACGTGGCTGCGCAGCTCCTTCAAGAACGCATGTGTTTCAGGCAAGTTTTCGCAATTAGTGCCCTCCCGCTCGTAGAGATAAGGCACGGCATCAGCCCGCAGTCCGTCAACTCCCAGCCTCAGCCAGAAATCTATGGTCCTGAATATGGCTCGCCTAACAGTCGCGTTGCCATAGTTCAAGTCAGGCTGGTGTGCATAGAAACGGTGCCAGTAATATGCCCGGGCTACGTGGTCCCATGTCCAGTTAGAGTATTCGGAATCTCTGAAAATGATGCGGGCCTCCTGGTAGCGTTCCGGCGTGTCACTCCAGACGTAAAAGTCACGCCAGCGACTTCCCGCTGCTGCCCGTCGGGCTCGCTGGAACCAGGGGTGCTGGTCAGAAGTGTGGTTGAGGACAAGCTCTGTAATGACACGGAGACCGCGCCGGTGGGCCTCATCTACGAAAGTCCTGAAATCGTGCATGCTCCCGTACACGGGCTGGATGCTGGTGTAGTCGGAGATATCATAGCCATCATCCTTCAGGGGTGAAGGATAAAAGGGAAGCAGCCAGAGGGTGGTAACCCCTAGATCTTCGAGGTAATCGAGCTTCTCTGTGAGCCCCAGAAAGTCGCCCACACCGTCGCCCTGGCTGTCCGAGAAGGCGCGAAGGTGAAGCTCATAGACTATAGCGTCCTTGTACCAAAGAGGATCATCACTGAACGGCGATGGTCTCGTTGGGCCTCGTTCCTTCATTGCCTAGTCGCCAAGCGCTGTATGTATATGCTCCAGCAAGTCCTTGAAGTCAAGCGGTTTGACCAGCAGTCCGCTGGCCCCGTGTTTCATGCTCTCTCGTTGTACAGCAGGGCTGCGCTGGGGCGAAATCACTATGCAAGGCGTCTTGAGCTTGCTCAGCTGTTCACAGCGCTCCCAGATATGCCGGTCGAACCCGGAGATGTCTATCAGTGAAAGGGCGATTTTCTCCTTCCCACGAATAGCCTGGTCAAGCTCCTCCAGGCTGGCAGCCGCAAGCGTTTCGTAGCCTGCTTGTTCCAGTTGCTGCGACAGAAGCTCCAGGTTACTGCGGTTACTGTCCACTAGCAGAACTATTGATTTGGCACTCATTCTTCAGTTAGCTTGGCTCTCGGCCCATCCTCTCATCTTCTGCCCATCAGGTTCAGGAGCACGATGGCCTACCTCTGTAATCAACCGAGCTCCTATCCGTGGTGAAGAACAATTGTGCCTCATCCGTGTGCCTCTGTCAAAGAACATGTGTGAAGATGGCTGGCTTCAGGCGTTCAGTTATGGTGCCGGCGAAGCCGGAAGGAGGGCCTTGCTGGCAAGCTCGTGCCAAACCGAGGACGATGATTACGGGCTGATGGTCATGACCCGTAAGTCTGAGATTCATTGCTTGCACGCAGGTAGACCTCTTCATATCTTCTGGCCGAAGCTTTCCATGAGAAATCTAGCTTCATATTGCGTCTCATCAGGTCTTGCCATTCAGCTCGGTGATAGAAGCTCTCCTCGGCTCTCTTTATCGCCTCCAGCATTTCCCGGACAGTGTAGTTTTGAAATACGAAGCCATTTCCGTTTCCTTCAGCTATATCCTGCACTGTGTCAGCCAGGCCCCCGGTGCGCCTGACCACAGGAACGGCGCCATAGCGCATTGCGATCAGCTGCCCCAATCCACAGGGCTCAAAACGTGAAGGCATAAGGAATATGTCGGAGCCGGCGTAGATAAGACGGGCCAATCGTTCATCATAAGTGATGAACGCCGAGAGGCGGTGGGGGTACTTCAGCGCTGCCTCGGCGATCAATCTATGGTAGTGCTCCCTTCCCTGGCCGAGGATAACCAGTTGTGCTCTTGTTTCATCGGTAAATGAGTCTATAGCCTGGAGCAGCAGATCAATGCCCTTTTGCTCCTCAAGACGGGATACCATGCCGAACAAAGCGATCTCAGGGTCTTGCGCCAGGCCGCTCCTTCTCTGCAAGGCGAGTTTGTTTTCAGCCCTTCCTTCTAACGCGGTGGAATCATAGTTCCTGGCCAGATGGGGATCGGTAGCCGGGTTATACTCATCATAGTCTATGCCATTGACTATGCCGCAAAGATCATTGTGTCGATAGCTTAGTAGTCGTTCCAGGCCCTCACCATATTGCGGTGTCAGTATCTCCGATGCATAGGTGGGGCTGACGGTGGTCACAACGTCAGCCAGCAGAACTCCCTGGCTAATGAAGTTCAGCCCCGGCTCGGGAGCACAGACAGGCACGTGTTCTTGCCATAGAGAAGAGAGCCCGGAGCGCAGGAGAAACTGCCGGTCAAACGAGCCCTGATAAGCCAGGTTATGGATGGTAAACACGCTGGGCACCCGCATGCCTGCATTTTTGAGCCACAGAAGGACTAAGGAAGTATGCCAATCATGACAATGGATGATATCGGGGCGAAGATCAAGCTCGGAGATGACGCCGGGGATGACTCGCGAAAAAAGGAGAAAGCGCTCCAATTCGTTCTCGTCATAGATCTCTCCTGTCCCGAAGTGACGGTCGTTTTCCAGTAAGTACACCGGCACCCTTCCTTTCAACGTTGCCGTTTTCAGGGCTACTTGCTCATGATGCCCCATGAAGCTGACAGCTACTTTCCCAGCGGGAACATCCTGGAGGGGAGCCTTTATGCTACCGTATCTAGGCAGTACCAAACACGGCTCGTGTCCCGACTCTTGGAGGGCTATGGCCAGAGAACTTGTGACATCAGCCAGGCCTCCTATCTTGGCCAAAGGGAAAGCCTCGGAGGCAACGAACAGGATTCTCATCTCCTGACATCAGTCCTGGAGAATCTTCTCTCCAGCTACGGAACTGCCGCTGGGAATAAGGAGGGTGGAGAAATCCTGCTCCTCTACGCCAGGATCAATTCTGCAGTTTCGCCCCACCTTCAATCCGGGAGGTAAAGTTGCTGCTTTGCCGATTACGGTGATGCCACAATTCAGGTAGGTGGGTTCGTCCTTATTGGGCGTGTAGTCATCGCCATAGCCAATACAGCATCCTGGCGCAATATAGCATTTCTTATCAATGATGGATCGGTGTACAACGGCATCTCTGGCAATAGTGGTATCATCGAAAACTATGGAGTCTACCACCTGAGCGCATTCCTCCACGTAAACATGGGGCGAAAGCACCGAATTAGACACGCTGCCGTTTATGATGCAACCATTACTGATCAGACTTCTGGTCGCTTGGGCCCTTGGCCCTAGCTTCACCGGCGGCATGTCTACGGAAGGTGTTCGTACGTAACTCTCGGGTTCGTAGAGATTGAGCGGGGGCAAATCAATGATGAGGTCCATATTGGCTTGCCAGTAGGCTTCAATTGTGCCGACATCGCGCCAGTAGCCTTCATACTTATGGCCATAGATGACGTATCTGTCTATCGCCTCCGGTATAATCTGGCTGCCGAAATCCCGCAGCCCGCGGCGATAAGCATCTTCCAGAACCTGGAAGAGGATGTCCTTTTTGAAGACGTAAATGCCCATGGAAGCCAGGTTGCCTCTTGGTTGTGATGGTTTTTCTTCAAAAGCAACCACTCTACCAGTGTCGTCGAGGAACACAATGCCAAAGCGCTCGGTCTCGTTCCAGGGCACCTCAGTGACTCCAATAGTAATATCAGCTCCCTGCTGGCGATGAAACTTGATCATCTCTTCATAATGCATGGTATATACGTGGTCTCCCGAGAGGATGAGAACCTCGTCAACACGGCTGTCCTGTATGAAACGCAGGTTCTGGTAGACAGCCTCGGCAGTCCCCCTGTACCAGTGCATCTCTCCATTGGTGCTCACAAAGGGGTAGAGTAGGGTGATCCCACCGATCACACGATCTAGGTCCCAGGGTTTGCCCACACCGATATGGCGGGCTAGCGAGCGAGGATTGTATTGTGGTACGACGGCTACCGCATTGATGCCGGAGTTAACGCAATTGCTTAGGGTAAAGTCAATGATACGATATTTGCCGGCGAAAGGGACTGCCGGCTTGGCACGCCTTTCTGCTAACACGCTCAGTCTCTTCCCCTCCCCGCCGGCGAGGATCATAGCCAATACCTTTTTCATCTATGCGCCACCTCTCTCAAACAGCCTCGTAGGCATTCTAACCCCTGGCGAGTGCCATGTCTAGTTGCATCAAACCGAGTTCGTTCTTGAGGTCAGGTCTGCCTCTGCGCCGCCGGTATGTACATTTGCTGGGCATATTCCTTCAACATGCGCCGGGTGCAGAAGAACGGTACAATTGAGCCAATCGCCTCTTTGACCACATGCACCCAGGCGTGAGGCACGCCGGCCCTGTCCCGTTGGTAGTAGAGAGGCACAATCTCCTCTTCCAGAAGACGGTAGAGCGCCTCAGCATCTGCCTTATCTTCTTCCGGGTCGTGTGCCTCGACCTCATCACCGATCGCCCAGCCATTAGTGCCGTTATAGCCTTCGTACCACCAGCCATCTCGCACGCTAAGATGCGGGACGCCGTTTAGCGCTGCCTTCATGCCGCTCGTGCCGCAAGCTTCGCAAAGGCGGCGCGGTGTATTCAGCCAGACATCCACCCCCTGGACCAGATAGTGAGCTATGTGCATATCGTAATCCTCAACAAAGGCTATTCGCCCCTGGAACCCGCGGTCCGTAGCCAGGGTATAGACATGGTGCAGGAGTTCCTTTGAAGGAAGGTCAGCGGGGTGGGACTTGCCAGCGAAGATTATCTGCACTGGGTGCCATCTGTCAGTGACAATCCGCTTGAGACGCTCTACGTCGTAGAAGATTAGCTCCGGCCGTTTATATGCGGCAAAACGGCGGACAAAGCCGATGGTCAAAACATTGGGGTCGAGCAAGGCCCCCATAGCCAGCACCTGCCGGGCCGCGCATTCACGTTCGGTGGAGCATTGCCGCGCTCGCTCTATCATGGCGCCGATAAGCTTGCGTTTGAGAATTTGACGCACTGACCAGAGTTCCTCGTCAGGGATACTGAGCAGACGTTCACTGAGATCGGCCTCGTCGTAGCTTTCTGAGACATTCGGACCCAGGTACTTCTGGTAGAGACGGCTCATCTCTCGAGCCGCCCAGGTAGGCACGTGAATCCCGTTGGTGATATGGGAGATGGGCGTTTCATCTTCCTTGCCTTCGGGCCAGAGTCCATGCCACATCCTTCGGGTAACTCTCCCGTGAAGCTGGCTGACCGCATTGCGATGCTCAGCCGTCTTTAGGGCCAACACGGTCATATTAAACATCTGGTCGCCTGTGCCGTGCTGTTGTCCCAGCTCCAGGAATTCTTCCCGGCCGATGCCCACGGACTCCCAGTAGTTGTGAAGGTATTTCTCCACAAGTGCAACAGGAAAGACGTCATGCCCTGCGGCAACCGGAGTATGAGTGGTGAAAACCGTAGTCGCCTGTACCTTCCGGAGGGCTTGAGCGAAGGTCGCACCTTGTTCTACCTCTTCCCTGACACGCTCCAACATCATGAAGGCAGTGTGACCCTCGTTAGCATGCCAGACTGAGGGTTTGATGCCAAGGGCTCGCAGGGCACGAACCCCGCCAATTCCCAGCACGATTTCCTGCTGGAGGCGCTGCTCTCGGTCAGCGGCGTAGAGGCGAGCACATAGCTGTTGGTCCTGGGCTGCATTACCTTCAACATCACAACATAGTAGATACAGATTCTCCCGGCCCAACCGCACCTGCCACACCCCGATATATAGGGGCCTATCACCCAGTTCAATCTGAAGCAGCGGGCCGCACCAGCTGGAGCGCGGCATCGGGTTGATCGGCTTGATAGGTGCTTCATCGAAATCCAGTTGCTCATAGACTTCTTCTTGCCAGCCCTCAGCGGAGATATGCTGGTGGAAATACCCTTGAGGATACATGAATCCAACTCCGACAAGGGGCAGCCCCAGGTCAGATGCCTCCTTGCACATGTCGCCGGCTAGAACTCCCAGTCCGCCGGCATATATAGGGAGGGAGTTATGTATGGCAAACTCCATTGAAAAGAAGGCAGCGGGGCCAGACAGACCTTCAGGATATCTGGCAGCAAACCAGCTGTTCTTGTCTGACATCTCAGCGTCGAAGGCAGACATCACAGAGTCATATAGGTTAAGAAAAGCGGGGTCGGTGGCGGCTGCTTCCAGCTTTTGGGTGCTTATCTCATGTAATTGCTTCACCGGGTTATGTCCGCTCAAACGCCATAGTGGATAATCGAGGGCCCGGAACAGGTCACGCGCCTGGGGATGCCAGCTCCACCACAGATTGTTAGCTAGCTCATCCAGTCTGCCTATTCGCTCAGGTAGTTGCACTCTGGCCAATATAGTTCCCCCTTATGCACCCATTCTCACCCTAACCTGTTGTGCCAACTCAGTATTTTCGCCATAGTTCATCCGGATACTATCAGGTGATCCGTCATCAGGTGCGACGCGTATTATAGCAGCATATGGATTGTGCTATCATATCAGTGACTACGGTCCTTGCAGGCTGAAATGGATGTCAAACTAATGCTGGCTGAAAGGCACAAGACGGTTCAGGAGGCAATAGCAGGCTTCTCAGGACTTCCGCTGGTATTCGCCATTGAGAGCGGCTCTTGCCAGGTCTGAGGAGGCGATGATGATACAGTGTGCACTCTATCTGACGCCGGATGGCAAACTCCTGGACCAACTAGGCCTGGAGCAGATGAGGAGCTTTCTGGCAACCGAGGAGGGATTGCTCTGGGTTGATATGGAGGACATGACTACGGAGGATGCCGAGTTACTACTGAATGTCTTCTGTTTTCATCCCCTGGCAGTGGCAGATTCCATTAGCAAGAACATACATCCACCCAAGATAGATGACTTCGAGGACTACCTGTTTATTGTCGTTCATGGCGTTAACTACCACATTGAGTCTGAGGTAGTGGAGACCACGGAACTCACTCTCTTTCTGGGCAAGAACTACGTTGTCACCACTCATGATGTGCCCATGAGGTCAGTTTCATCTGTTTTGGACAAGATTGGCAAGGATGAGCGCCTGATGCGCAAGGGAGCCGATTTTCTGGCTCACGATATCATCGATGCCATGGTGGATAATTTCATGCCCACCCTGGATGAGATGGATGAGAAGAATGATCAACTCGAGGCCGAGTCGCTTCACGAACCTAAGAGGGAAACATTGATGTCGATTATGCAACTTAAACGCAGCATACTGGCGTTGACGCGGGTCATATTGC
>Ga0209986_10005843_pt1 | contig 10138 bp, 9 predicted proteins | sample BlataG_FD_183168 | JGI IMG/M metagenome (GOLD analysis project Ga0209986, IMG submission 183168) | Deep subsurface microbial communities from Black Sea to uncover new lineages of life (NeLLi) - Black_00105 metaG (SPAdes) (version 2) | ecosystem: Environmental > Aquatic > Marine > Oceanic >...
CCAATAAGGGTAGCTGGGAATCAAAAGACCTGGGTGAGGTATTGACTTCCATCGATAATAAGCTGCTCACTTCGGAGAAGCATTCCCCTGCCGCAGCCGGGCCATATCTCCCTCACCACCCTAAGCAGGTGGCTGAGGATTTAGTCCGGTTAGCTCTACCTGATGGACACCAACAACTGCCTACTATTGAGCTATTAAATAAGGCTGGTATTCAGGTTGATGATTACCCATCAGCAGCAGGCAATCGCCGACCAACTACTAGCTTAGCCGGGGTCACCATTAAGGTGATTAGACCTCAGGATATGCCATTGCAGGTAGCTAATGGAAATTTCGATTTGGCTATTACGGGAAAGGATTGGCTTGCGGAGCATCTTTATCGGTTTCCATCTACTCCGGTAACCGAGCTTCTTGGCCTCAAATTTGGTAAGGTAAGAATAGTGGCGGTGGTAAGTAAGGATCTAGCTGTGGACGATGTCGATAGCTTGAGGCAACTTAGCGCTCAGCGAACGGCTCCATTAAGGGTAGCTTCAGAATATGTAAACATAGCCGATAAGTATGCTCGAGACAATCACCTCGGCATGTATAGGGCGGTTCCTACCTGGGGAGCCAGTGAAGCCTTTTTGCCTGAGGATGCTGACTTGCTAATTGAGAATACCAAGACAGGGCGAACCCTAGCCCGGCATAACCTCAAAATTATTGATACCCTCTTTGAATCAACAGCCTGCCTAATTGGCAATATCAATAGTGTATCCAGTCCTGGCAAGCAGGAAAGGATAAAGTCTATTACCAAAGCCCTGCGAACTGCAGTAGAGGACATCTAAATTGAAAATCGTCGAAGGTTTCCAGTCAGCAAAAGCTATCTTATCACGGCAAGCCCCGACTGAGTTTTATCCAGTTTCGCCGACAATAAGGCAAAGGATAAAACAAGTGTTTGGCACCGATGACCCAGAGCAAGCGGTTAGGCAAATCATCAACGAGGTGCGAAGTAGAGGGGATGCTGCCCTTTTTGATTATACTTTGAAGATTGATGGAATAAAGCTTACCTCGTTGGAGGTGAGCCAAGAGCAGGTAACCAGCGCTTACCGCGAGGTCGACGCTGAGCTGGTCTCGGCACTCAAACTGGCCGCCGAACGAATACGCTCTTTTCATCTTACCCAAAAAGATGATATTTGGCGTGGGCTTACTAGGCAGGGCTCAGAGCAGCTAATACGCCCGCTGGAGCGTATCGGCATCTATGTTCCCGGTGGTACCGCCTGTTACCCGTCAACAGTTTTGATGACAGCTATACCGCCTCGGGTGGCTGGGGTCAGTAAGGTTATTATGGCTACACCACCAAGATCAGGCGGGGTAGTCCCCCCGCCTACACTGGTAGCCGCCGACATTGCTCAGGTTGACCGCATCTTCTGCGTCGGAGGTGCTCAGGCAATTGCCGCCTTAGCCTTTGGCACCGAGTCTATTCCTAGAGTGGACAAAATCTGCGGCCCGGGGAATATCTTTGTCGTTCTGGCCAAGAAACTCGTATACGGACTAGTTGATATTGATGGGTTGCCGGGACCAAGTGAGGTACTAATCATAGCTGATGAAACAGCTAACCCTGAATATTGTGCTGCCGACCTTTTGGCTCAGGCGGAACACGACCCTTTAGCTTCAGCTATTTTGATAACTACCTCACCACGGCTGGCAGATGAAGTCAACAAGGAGATTGAACAACAATTAAAGGGTTTGCCCCGTCAAGTCATAGCCACCGAATCTCTAGAAAACAGGGGGATGATAGTAGTGGTGGCTAGTGTGGATGAGGCTATAGAATTAGCCAACCTCTATGCCCCTGAGCACCTCTGTCTGGTAGTAGACAGGGCTGCTTCATATATTGATAAGGTCACTAATGCCGGGTGCATATTCATAGGTGAAGACTCATCTGTAGTTCTGGGCGACTATGTCGCTGGCCCGAGTCATGTCCTACCCACAGGGGGGACTGCCCGGTTTGGCTCACCGCTTAATATAACTGACTTTATTAAGTTTATAAACCTGGTTACTATAGATGAGATTAGTTTACAGCCGCTGGGTCGAGCCGCATCCACTATAGCTAGAGCCGAAGGATTTGATGCTCATGCTCGGGCAGTGGAAAAGCGGCTTAAGGCTGATTAGCTTTGCCGTACTTCTTATCCTAGATCGAGATTTTTGTTGACCTCACCCCGTCATCCCCCTTTTGGGGAGACGGGATTCGCCCGTCTCTTACCTACTCCCCCATTCCCTTATTAAGGGAAGGGGGTCAGGGGGATAGGTAACCCAGTAATTTCATAATAGATTGTCCTTTAACATAAATGCATGCTAAAATGTGTCGATGCCCAAATAGATTAAGGAGGTAGTTCATAGTGACTCCTGAAGGAATAGAGAAGTTAATACGGCCTGATGTGGTCACTTTCAGTGGCTACCGTGCCGCCAAGTCTCCCGACACATTAGTCGGGAAGGTCGAAGTTCCCGTAGAAAGTATTATCAAGCTGGATGCTAATGAAAATCTCTACGGCTGTTCGCCGAGGGTAAACCAGGCTCTGGCTACCTATCCTGACTTAAATATTTATCCTGACTCAGGGCAAACCCAGCTCAGAAAACTGGTGCAAGAATATACTGGTATCAGTGCCGAACATATCGTGGCTAGTAGCGGCAGTAGCCAACTCATCGACCTTGTTTTGTGCTTATTTGTTGGGCCGGGTGATGAGGTGATAAATTGTGTTCCTACCTTTGCTATGTATCAATTCTATACGCAGCTGCGTGGCGGCACTTTGGTTGAAGTGCCTAGAGATGAAAGCTTCGCCGTTAATGTAAATGCAGTAAAAGCAGCTATAAGTAAAAAAACCAAAATCATATTTGTGGCTAATCCCAATAACCCGACGGGAACGATTACACCCTGGCAAGATATACTGGAGCTGGTGGATACCGGACTGCCAGTGTTAGTTGATGAGGCATACTATGAATTTAGCGGAGAGACAGTGGCACCACTGGTTAGCCAATACAAAAATTTGATGGTGTTACGAACATTTAGCAAATGGGCTGGGCTGGCCGGTCTGAGAATTGGTTATGGCATTTTCCCGCCCAAAATCGCTGATTATCTGTTGAGAATTAAGCCTCCGTATAATGTAAATGCCGCCGCCATGGTTGCGGTGAAGGAATCGCTGAAGGATATTGACTACTTGCTAGGCAGGGTAAAAGCTATAGTTGCTGAAAGGGAGAGGCTTTTTGGCAAGTTGGAGAAGCTGAAATGGTTAAAACCTTACCCCTCGCAGGCAAACTTTATTTTCTGCTCGGTTCTAGTTGGTGAAGCCAGTGAGCTCCAGCAAAAATTACAGAATAAAGGAATACTGGTTCGTTACTTTGACCTGCCGTTTTGGAGAAATGGCATCCGTATTAGCGTGGGTAAACCAGAACATACCGATGCCTTGATTAAAGCACTCCAAAAAATAGGAGAGGAAATGTGAGATTGCTTAACAACCTATCCCCCTAACCCCCTTCCCTTCATAAGGGAAGGGGGCGTGGAAGTAAGAGAGGGGCTTTGCCCCTCTCTAAATCTCCTCCCCCTCATGCTAAGAGTACATCTCCCTATATCGGAGAGGGGGATAAAGGGGGTGAGGTTGTTAAACGACCTCAGAAATAGGAGGCGAGATAAATGTCGAGTAGGCTGTCTGTAGTCAAAAGAAAGACTAAAGAGACCGATATCAGCTTGGAGCTTAACCTTGATGGTAGCGGTAAATGTGATATAAATACTGGGATTGGGATGTTCGACCACCTGTTGGCGCAGGTGGCTCAACACGGGGTATTTGATATTAAGATTTCAGCTACCGGAGGTGACCAGCATCACCTGGTAGAAGATGTTGCCATTTGTTTAGGTAGAGCCCTGGGTGAAGCCTTGGGAGAGAAGCGAGGTATCGTCCGAATGGCTAATGCCTTTGTGCCTATGGATGATACTCTGGCTATGGTGGCGGTGGACATCAGCGGGCGGGGGTATACTGTATTAGACCTGCCGTTTAACAAGAACGATATGGCTGGATTTGCCACCGACCTTGTCCGCCACTTCCTTGAGTCATTTGCTGCCGAAGCCAGACTTAATCTCCATGCCAAGATTCTATATGGCGTCAACGACCACCACAAGGCAGAAGCCCTGTTTAAAGCCCTGGGCAGGGCCCTGGACACGGCTACCAGAATTGACCAGCGGATTAGTGGCGAACTGCCCAGCACCAAGGAATTGTTAGAGGGTTAAGACTCCTTATCAACCTCACCCCCTCGTTCCCCCTCTCCTTTAAAGGAGAGGGGGACTAATTTTCTTGAAGGGGCTTCGCCCCTTCAACCCTACTTATGTTCGGATAACCTCTCGTCTTTATTGGCTATTACATTTCCATCTTTATCTTTAACGACTTCTGTGTAGTGATCACTATCTCTGTCAATAACACGCTCAATCAATACCAATTTACCATCTTTCCCAATTCTCTCGCCTTTCTCTAGCGTGTAATAGCTTCCATGCCTGTGCTTCTTCGTGGGGTCATATCTCTTCTCCTTCGCACCCTCATGCCCCTTACCTCTGTCGCCTGTTTTTAATTTAACGTCAAGTGAACCGCATCTTGGGCATGGTTGGCCCACTTCCTCACTGCTCTTGAAGATAAAGCCACAGTTAGCACACTGGGCAGCCATTATCTCAACCTCCTCCCCGTTAACCTCTCGTAAGCCCCTCGGTATCTCTTGGTAGTAGCCTCAATGACCTCTGGGGGGAGCATGGGGGCGGGGGGCTCTTTATTCCACCCTGACTGAACCAGCCAGTCCCGAACCGGTTGCTTATCATAGCTGGGCTGGGACTCGCCAACTCTATATAGCTCGGCATCCCAAAAGCGTGATGAGTCAGGGGTTAATAATTCATCAATCAGTATAAGTCGGTCGCCATCCATACCAAACTCGAACTTGGTATCAGCAATGATTATGCCCCGGCTTCGAGCGTATTCACGGGCATAGCTATATATAGCCAGGCTTTTCTCTTTTATCTCCTCAGCCAGAGCTTCACCTACCAGCGTCTTCATCTCATCCATAGTCACCGGCTGGTCATGCCCGGTCTCTGCCTTGGTAGTCGGGGTAAATAAGGGCTGGGGGAGTTCCTGGCTTTCCCGCAAGCCCTTAGCTACCGGCAGCCCGGAAATAGTGCCATAATTCTGATATTCTGCCCAAGCCGAGCCAGAGAGGTAGCCACGCACCACACATTCAATGGGAATACGCTTCACCTTTCTAACAACCATAGACCGACCAGATAGGTAGGAGGGGTAAGGAAAACGGCTTTCGGCAGAAAGGTAGGAATCAAGACAACGAATATCGCCAACTACTTCTATCAAGTGGTTGGGGGCCAGATTTTTAGTCTTTCTAAACCAGAAGGCGGAGAGCTGATTAAGCACCAAACCCTTATCAGGGATGCCGCAGGGTAGAACCGAGTCAAAGGCTGAGATTCGGTCAGTAGCGACGATGAGCAGCAGGTTACCCAGCTCGTAGGTATCCCGCACCTTGCCACGGATAAATGATGGTAGTGGCAGGTCTGTATCTATCAAAACTGATGGGCTAATAGTCATCGGATACCACCAAAATCAGCACCTATTATTGTAGCATTTGCTATTTGCCCAGTAAACCATAACCGTCCCGGTCATCCCCCAACCCCTTCAACTGCCGGCTCTTTACCCTGCTTGAGGTCGTTTAGCAACCTATTCCCCTGACCCCCTTCCCTTAATAAGGGAAGGGGGAGTGTAGGTAAGAGAGGGGCTTCGCCCCTCTCTAAAGTGTCTCCCCTCTCCTTCCCAAGGAGAGGGGGATTAAGGGGGTGAGGTTAGTAAATAATCTCACTGCTCGTTCCTTGACATGGCTGGGGCAGGTTGTTAAACTAGCGCTACAATAGCCTTGGTATTCAGTTATTCTGCACCGTTTCCCGCCAGGAGTTTTAATTGGGAGAAGGAGCGACAGAACCCTTGAAGCGAGGGCTGGTTTACATCTTCACCGGTGACGGGAAGGGTAAGACTTCAGCAGCCCTAGGTGTAGTCCTTCGAGCCCTGGGGCACGGGATGAGAGTACATATCACTTACTTTATGAAGGGCGATTACCCCTATGGTGAACGTGCTATCCTATCTAAGCTACCTAATGTCACTGTGGCTAGCTTTGGCAGTGGAGAATTCGTTTACCCAGCCAATGTCAAGCCCACGGAAATAGAGCAGGCAAAACTAGCTCTAGCCACTGCCCGTGAGGCTATGCTCACTGGTAACTATGACCTGGTAGTGCTGGATGAGGTGAATGTAGCGGTAGCTTTTAAGCTGGTTGAACTGGATGAGGTAGTTAGGCTTATTGAGGATAAGCCAAAGCATGTGGAGCTTATCCTTACCGGTCGCCAGGCTGATACCAAGCTAGTTCAAATGGCAGACCTGGTTACTGAGATGTTGAAGATTAAGCATCCCTATGACGAAGGGGTGCGGGCGCGAAAGGGGGTTGATTATTAGATAAGGAGGGAATCATGAGTATCACGCTGAGTGTAATCAAGGCTGACGTTGGGGGCTATGTGGGGCATTCCGAGTCTCATCCTGATGTCATCGCCAAAGCAAAGGAGTGCATAGCTAAAGCCAAAAGAGATGGGTTACTGGTTGACTATCATGTAACCAAATGCGGGGATGACCTGCAACTGATTATGACCCATCAGCACGGTGTAGATAGTGAGAAAATCCACAAATTAGCCTGGGATACCTTTGTTGACTGCACCGAGGTGGCTAAAACCTTAAAGCTTCATGGTGCTGGGCAGGATTTACTGACCGATGCTTTCTCAGGTAATGTCAGGGGAATGGGCCCAGGAGTAGCTGAGATGGAACTTGAGGAGCGGAAGGCTGAGACCATTATTATTTTCATGGCTGATAAGACCTCATCCGGGGCATGGAATATGCCGCTATATAAGATGTTTGCTGACCCATTTAACACCATTGGTCTGGTCATCGCTGAAAATATGCACCAAGGTTTCTCCTTCGAGGTACATGATATTAAGGAGCATAAGAAGATAACCTTTAATGCACCTGAGGAAATTTATGACCTGCTGGTCTTTATCGGGGCACCGGCCCGCTACATGGTAAAGTCAGTTTATCATCGGGAAACCAAAGAAATAGCTGCTGTATCCTCTACGCAGCGTTTGGCTTTAATTGCTGGACGATATGTGGGCAAGGATGACCCGGTGTGCATTGTTCGCTCCCAGGGTGAGTTCCCGGCGGTAGGCGAGGTGCTTGAACCGTTCACCTTACCCTTACTGGTAGAGGGTTGGATGCGGGGCTCGCATCACGGTCCTCTTATGCCGGTAGCTATTGAGGATAGCACGCCGACTCGCTTTGATGGACCACCCAGGGTAGTGGCGGCTGGCTTTCAGCTTTCCGGGGGTAAACTGGTGGGACCTCGGGATATGTTTGCTGATAAGTCCTTTGATAACGCCCGCCAGCAGGCAAATGATGTCGCTGATTTTTTGCGGCGCCACGGTCCCTTTGAGCCGCACCGCCTGCCCCTAGAGGAGATGGAATATACCACTATGCCTCAAGTGATGAAAAAACTGGAGGGAAGGTTTACCAACCTAGATTAAGAGCATGTCCAAGCTCCTCCTGGCGACAAACAATCAAGCTAAGGTGCGCGAGTACACAAGTCTACTCGAGAACATTCCCTTTGAGCTGGTTACTCTGGCCGAAGAGGGAATTACTGCTACAGTTAGTGAGGTAGGGGAAAGCCTGGAGGAGAATGCCAGATTAAAGGCAACGGTGTTAGCCACCCAGAGCCAGCTACTGACTCTGGCTGATGATTCCGGACTGGAGGTTGATGCTTTAGGCGGTGAACCCGGTCGGCTTTCGGCTCGCTATGCCGGTGAGGGTGCTTCAGATAGAGACAGGGTTGATTACCTGCTGTCGCGGCTTAAGGGCGTGCCATGGGAGGAGCGGTCGGCCCGTTTCCGGTGTGTGATTGCTATAGCTACACCTGACGGAGAAGTGGAGCTTTGTTCTGGCGAGTGTCGAGGGTTTATAACCTTTGAGCCGAGGGGTGAGCAGGGCTTTGGCTATGACCCAGTATTTTACCTTCCTGAGTTAGATAAGACGATGGCTGAGTTGCCTCTGGAAACAAAAAATCAGGTTAGCCATCGGGGGCAGGCAGCCAGGAAAGTGCCTCAGGTGCTGGAGAGGTTAAGTGTAAAATGATTGTTAACAAAATAGAAGTAGGACCATTTGCTGCTAATTGCTACATTGTCGGCTCTGAATCTAATAAAGAGGGAATGATAATTGACCCCGGGGATGAGGCTAAGGAAATCTTAAAGAGCATTAAGGATTCGGGGCTTGATATAAAGCTTATCATCTTAACCCACGGGCATATAGACCACATCGGAGCCGCAAAAGAAGTCAAGGAGGCAACCGGGGCTGAGCTGGCTATTCATACTGATGATGCTGATGCTCTCCACGACCAGTCTTTTGCCAGAGCGTTTGGTCTTTCCTACCCACCCCCACCTCCCCCCGACCGGCTGCTCAAAGGTGGGGATAGTATCGACGTCGGCGACTTACATTTTCTGGTTATTCATACTCCAGGTCACAGCCCGGGCGGTATTTGCCTTCTGGGGCAAGGGGTAGTGTTCAGCGGGGACACCCTGTTTAACTATGGTATAGGTAGATACGATTTGCCTGGGGGTAGCGGTAGTCAACTGATGAATAGCATTCACACCAAGCTTATGTTATTGCCCGATAATACCATTGTCTACCCCGGTCATGGTCCTGAGACTACTATCGGCACCGAGCGTCGAAGCAATCCCTTCCTCGGCGGTTAACCTACTAGATAAACAGCGGGCACATAACCAAGGTTATGGTGGCTAAGAGCTTGACCAAGACATGCAGCGACGGTCCGGCGCAATCCTTGAGCGGGTCACCTACCGTGTCACCGACGACAGCAGCAGCATGAAGCGGTGAGCCTTTGCCAATAACGCTGCCGTCCGCAGCCTTGACCTGACCATCCTCAATATACTTCTTGGCATTGTCCCAGGCACCACCACTATTGTTCATAAAGGAAGCCATCAAGATACCAGCAATTGTGCCCACCATCAGCAAGGCAGCTACCACCATCGCCGCGTCATATTGCGCTGAAAGCCTGAAAAGCACACCTATAATCACTGGGACAAGTACTGGCAGCAATCCCGGAGCAATCATTCCTCTTAGTGATGCCCTGGCGGTAATATCAACGGCTTGGGCATAATCCGGTCTTGTTTCGCCGGTAAGAATTCCGGGAAACTGACGAAACTGCCGCCTGACCTCCTCAATAACCTTGCTGGCAGTGCTGCTCACGGCTCGTATTGCCAACGAGCTGAAGAGAAAGACCAACGCCACGGCTAAAAGAGCACCAACGAAAACCTCTACTCTGGCCAGATTTACCACATCGAAGCTTTCTAGCCCTCGGAGGAAGGCTACCCTATCCAGATATGCCTGAAACAAGAGGAAAGCAGCCAGACCGGCGGAGACCATGGCGTAACCCTTAGTTAATGCCTTGGTGGTGTTACCCACAGCATCAAGGCGGTCAGTGACACGGCGCACCTTTTCCCCAGCCCCTGCCATCTGGTTAATACCATTGGCATTATCGGTTATTGGCCCAAAGGTGTCCTCGGACAGAATAAAGGGGCAGGTCATTAGCATACCCATAGTAGCTACCGCTGTACCAAAACCACCACCACCTACCAATCCGGTCATTGTGCCCAGCCAGTAGGCAAGAAGCAGAGCCACGCCAATGGTAACCGCTGTGGCCAGGGTAGTCTCAAAGCCGACGGCAGTGCCCATAACAATATTAGTCGCTGGGCCTGTCTTTGAGGCATTGACAATGGATCTGACCGGTCTGAATCTAGCATCAGTATAATACTGGGTGATATAAACTACAGCGACACAGGTAAGGATGCCGACAACTCCGGCAGCGAACAGCCAATTGCTGCCCAGCATGTTGGCTACGGTAATGAACATACCTACAATACATAAGGCAATAGCTATAAAAAAACCACGGTTTAAGGCATTCATAGGGTTCTCATCGCCACGAATGCGCACGCAAAGTATGCCTATCATACTGGCAATAATACCAAAGGCAC
>Ga0209986_10005845_pt1 | contig 10137 bp, 6 predicted proteins | sample BlataG_FD_183168 | JGI IMG/M metagenome (GOLD analysis project Ga0209986, IMG submission 183168) | Deep subsurface microbial communities from Black Sea to uncover new lineages of life (NeLLi) - Black_00105 metaG (SPAdes) (version 2) | ecosystem: Environmental > Aquatic > Marine > Oceanic >...
TGATTGAGCTGTTCGAAGACGCGGGTTTCAGCGGAACGAATCTGAACCAGATCATCCGAAGGGCCCGTGTCACCCCCGGCGCTTTCTACTACCACTTCGCCTCTAAGGAGGAGGTTGCGCGGGCCATCATTGATCAGGTTGCGCAACGGATGGCCGAACTCCGAACCGCTTTCGTGGGGGCCGCCGGGTCCGGACTGGAGAACGTCATCGAGATGACCTTCCAGTTGAGCCTGCTGTTGGGTCAGGACCGGTCATATCGGGTCGCCGCCCACCTCGAGCACACCGTGATCCGCCACTCTCGGCAGGGAATTCACGATGTAGCCGAACGGATCGAAGTACTCGTCGCCGGCGTCGCCGAGGCCATCAGGGCTGCGCCGCTTCGGGATGGAGTCCTCCCCGAGGAAGCAGCCCGGACGATGGTGGGCGTGATCTACGGCTGCCTGGCGATGACGGACCTCATGACGGGCGACATCGCAACCCGGTTGGACGAATGCTGGCGACTTCTGTTGCCCGGGGTGGTCGCGCCGGATTCGCTGGCTCACTTCCAGAACGCCCTCTCGGGCGCATTCACACGGTCTCTGCAAGCGGGCGCCGTCGGGGGCCTGACCCCGCGCCACCGCTAGGCGCGGCGGCAGACCGGCCGCGGGTGAGATAAAGAACAAATCTCTGTTTTGTTTTACGCACTTTGCGATTCGCGGATCAGCTCCGATGGCGATACTTCGACCGACGGGCAAGCAAATCCCATCAAGGAGTCGGTGCTATGAGCGTTGGTAAGAAAAGCGTTGGCAAGAAAAAAGCTGCTAAGAAAACTGCTCAGGTGGGGGCGGCTGCCTTCGCATTGGGGTTGTCGCTGGCCGGCCCACAGCTCGGCGCGGCCTCGGCCGACAGCCCCAACGACAGCTCTAACGACACGGTCTCGTCCAGCGCCGCCGATGCGGGGCCGGCGGCACCCGCTTCGCGTCGCGGGGCGGAGCGGTCGAAGGCGCCGACCGCCGGTCGCGCCGATGTGGCGGCCCGCTCCGGTGTTCGGCGGGGCGCGGTGCCGGCCGCGCCGCCAGGACCGGCACAAGCCACGGTAGGCCCGAGGGCTTCGGCGGCGGCGTCCGCGCCGGCGCGCCGAAGTGCGACCAAGACCGCCGACACGGCGTTGCCCAGGGCTTCGGCGCCAAAGACGCCCACAGCCGCGAACGCCGTTGTTGCGGCGGCCGAGGTGCTCCGCGATTCAGCCCCGGGCCAGGATGCGGTTCCGACCCCGGCGGCCCCCGACGTCGTGCGGTCCGCCGTTCAATCAGTCGCCGCTACCGCGACGGCCGGCCCGTCAGCCCGGGCGGTCCGCCAGGACAGGGTCGACACCGTCGTCGGGCCCACCGGCGCGGCGACAGCGCCGCCGGCCCAGTCGATCCAGGAGAGGGTCGACCAAGCGGTGCGGCAAGTCCTCAACACCCTGGGGAACTTCGTGGTCAACCTTCCGTCCGGGAACGTCGCCTCGTTCCTGGAGGGTGGGTTATTGATGGTGCGCCGGTCGTTGTTCAACCAGGCCCCGCGGATCACCCCATCCCCGCAGACGACCTCCGAAGATGGCAACGTGAGCGGCCGGATCGGGGCATCTGATCTCGAGGGTGACACGCTGAGCTACACCGTGACCGGTGATCCGCAGCACGGCACGGTCAAGGTCGACGAAAGCGGTATTTACAGCTACACCCCGGGTCCGACCTATCTCGGAACGGACAGCTTCACCGTGCGGATCGCTCCGCCGAACCGCTCACTGAATATCCTCAACTGGGGCAGCGACGGATCCCGGGATGTCACGATCAACATCGGAGCCCCGAACGTCTACGACGCCCCCGACGTCGCGGTCAACCTTTCCGATACCGCGGGCCGGATAACCCTCAACCGGGGCTTCTTTGGACAGATCAACGGCACCGTCACCCTCACCAACCTCACCGACGACACCGCTGGTGTCTGGTTGGACACAGCGGGAGCCTTCGGCGGCATCACCGTCAAGGAACTGGCGCAGAACTACGCGGCGTTCAAGGCCAGGGCTGCCGAGAATGGAGCGACAGTAGATCTGCACCTGGCATTCGCCGGTGCCGACGACACCCCGATGGCCCTCGTCCTGAACAACGTCGAGGCGAAGGTCGACGCCGCCGGCCAGTACGTGTTCACCGGTCAGGTGGCCCCCGACCCGGAGATTGAAGCAGCCGAGGTCGACGCGTGGGACGTCGCCGGCAAACCCTTCAAGTCGATGTATGAAATGTTCCGCAAGACCTACGGCCTCGATGGCAGTCAACCCTGGACGTTCAGGCCAGTCGAACTCGATTTCACCGGGGCCGACCTGTATGTCGACACCATCACGCCGCACAGCTATGAGCAGCATGGGCTGTACGCGCAAGACAGCGAGTCCAGGCCGGCAACCACCCCGCCGGCCGCCCCGGCGGCGCTCGCTCCGATGGGTGATTTGCTCACCGCTGCCTCAGTGGCCCGGTCCGCTCCTTCCGGGGTGACAGCCGCTCTGTCGGTAGGGCAATCCGTATACATCGGCCGCCAGAACGGCACGGTGGAGGTGTGGACCGCCGGAAGTTCCGAGAAGCAGGTGCTGGCGGGATTGACTGCCGGAGCGCCCCCGTGGGGCTGGGTGGATGAAGCCAAGGGCCAGGCGGTTGAGGTGACCACCCTGACCCGGTACGACCGGGTGCTGACGGACCAGGCGGGCGAGTCCCTCGCCAGCACGTTCACCGGTTACATCCGCGGCGACGAGCTGACCGTGACCGGATTGGGGGCCGGCAGCACCGTGCTGGTCGGCAGTGAGATCACCGCGCCGGGCGTGGCGAAGGGCACGATCATCACCGGATTCGTCCCGCGAAACGCATCCCAGGCGAACTGCGACGCAAACACCAACACGTGTAATGGAAGCACCGCAGCGGGCGGGGTCGAGGGGTCAAAAGGTACCTACAAAGTAAGCATTTCCCAGACTGTCGGAAGCAGTGTTCCCGCACCGGGGGATCAGGCGGGAGTTGCGGACGCTGCTGGGATCGTAATGACCCAGAAGACGCTGTCCGGCGATGTCATTCCGGCGTCCGCGCCCGCGGTGATCGTCGGCTTGTCCAACGGGTCGATACAGATGTACTCGCCCAGCGTCAGTTCAGCGGGTGTCGGGAAGGGCGGCTGGACGCAACTGCACGGCTTCGAGCCCGGTTGGGGCGGAGTGAAGTCGATCATGCCCTACCTCGACGGCTTCGTCGTTGGCCTCGACAACGGATACGTGCGCCAGTGGATAGGCCCGACCACGAACGCGACGACGGGTTCAGATGCCAATGATCCGAGCACCTGGACGAAGAACTGGGAGGTCCTCTACCAGCCTGGGACCCTGGCGCCTAAGTACGACGGCGCGGCGCTGACGGCCTTCAGGGAGGACGCGGCCGTCACGACGATGATGTCCTTCCGGGACCGACCGGACATCTGTTCCGGCGGCTCCGGAAAGGGGGCGTGCGCCGGATTTCTCGTCGGCCGGGCAGACGGCTCGGTGTTGAAGTACAACGAAGGCGCGGGCGGTGTGGGCGTGCCGGGATGGCAGACCCTCTACGACGGGTCACAGAACTCACCCGTGGTGGGTTTCGTCGAATACAAGAAGCTCATCAGCGGCAATAGCTACCTGCCCTCTTTCGCTTTCGGACTGCAGAACGGGTATGTCGGGGAGTGGAAGTGGGAGCCGAAGAACGACAGCGGCCAGTCTCAGTCAAATAAATACGGCGTCGAGAGATTGCGCCAACCGGGCGATTGGGGAAATCAAGCCAGGATTACGTCGATGACCCAGTTGGAGAGGGGATTCGTTGTCGGACTGAATAATTCGTCGGTGCAGTTGCGAGACGCGAGCGACAATCAGTGGATCGAGTTGCGCGATTCGGGTTGGAGCGGTAGCACCACTCAATTCAAGTCGAACCCCGTGACCTCAATCATTTCCTTCCGGTCCGCCGGGGTCACCGCATCCGGCAAGGAGGGTGTGATCGTCGGATTGAACAGCGGGGCGGTGGAGGCGTGGACGGGCGCCATTTCCGGAAACACTGGCCAGAACGACTGGATTCAACTGCACGGCAACAATTGGCGGAGCCAGGTCAAGGCTATAGCCCCAGTGGTCGGCAGTGCTATCAACCTTAACGGCGACGCGGTTACCCGAGATGGCATAATTATCGGCCTTGAAAACGGCTCGGTGCAGCAGTGGTCCGGGACAGTCACGAAACAACAGCCCCTCGGATACATCAGCAACGGCAGCCAGCCTGCCGTGTTCACCGGAAGCATCAGCGGCACCACGTTGACCGTTAGCGAAGTCGAAAGCGGCAACATTACCGGCGGGTTCGTGGTGGGCGGCCCGGCCAACAACACATCGATTGAACGTTTCGGTACCGGTACCGGCGGGGCCGGCACGTATGTTGTGAACCCTTCGCAGACCTGGCCCAGCGGTGGTGGCACCGGCAGGATGACGGCCGGTACCGGCGGTCAAACTCTGATTCTCAGCCTGCCCGCCGCATATCTGTCCAGCAATGGCGGATTGAACCCCACGGATCTGGTGGGCGCAACCGTGACGGGAACCAACGTCGCGGCGGGGACCAAGATCACGAAATACGAAGGCACACAGGGCCTGCCTCTCGGCCAGGCCAAGTACACCGTCAACACCTTCAATCTGGTGGGGGCTGGGCAGCTGACGATTTCGAGCTTGGCGAAAGATGGCGAACGCGACTGGACGCAGCTTGAAGCGGCCCCCCCGCTCAGCGCCCAGGGCGTTCTCGGGTCTGCGCCTGCACTGTCAGACTTCGCATGCGACTCGAATTGGCGGTGTACCCAGAAAGGCACACTCCAGGAAGCCGTGGACTTCGGTAAGGAACTTGCCCTCCAAGACACCCAGTGGAAGGGAAATACTGGAGGATTCGGAAATCAGGTTGGTGTCGGAAGCGCGGCCGACCCGATCTTCGGCAACCGGTCCCTGTATCCAAATCCCACGGGCGGGACGACGTACACCCTGGCCTTCAGGCAGGAATTCAGCCCAAGCGCTCTCAACTACATCGTGGGCGGCACCGACCCGATCGAATTCAAGGGCTCGGTCAGCCTGTCCAGCAGCTGCGGCACGACCGGCAAGTCGCAGTGCACGATACTGACAGTCGACTCGGTCACGACTGCCAACAAGACCGTTGCCGACATCAAGGAGGGAATGCTCCTCGATCCTGGCTTCAAGTACCAGATCGCGGGGATGAAGTCCGACACCGAGATAGGCGCACCGGTCACGACCGGCGACGAAACCTCCGACTCCTTTGTCAACCAGGGCAAGTTCTTTATCGACGGCTACGTCCCAACCACCAGCACCCGGGAAATGTCAGCCCAATCGCCACCGAAGTTGAAGGTGGGGATCGACGTGAACCCTCTCGGATACGGCTATGTGGTGGTGCCCGATGGTTTCTTCGCCAAGTTCAAGCCGGGCCAATGGTCGCTGGGGGTGCTGATTGCCACCGAGATCGGCCCCAGCCTGCGGGTGCAAGCCGAAGTCACAGCCCCGGAACAGGACTTCCAGTTGGCCTCGATCCGCACTCCGGGGCCTCTGGGATTCGACAGCTTCGTCCTCAGTGCCGGCGCCAAACTCAGCGCGAAGGTCACCGTGAACGGTCTCGGCGACAACACCTCCGCCGTCGCCTACGCCTACGCCGTTCCCGGCATGCTGTTCACGTACAACACAGCAGGGGCCCAGGGCAAAGCCGAAGTGGCGTTCAATTACTACCTCGATGCCAACGCGTCGGACTTCAAGTCCCTCACGGGGGCTACTGCCAACGCCACCCTGACCCCGTACATCAATCTCCTGTACGGCATCCTGATGCCGACTTCGATACCACTCGTCGGCGGATGGTCGCTCTTCTCCGTCAGCGGGGGGTTCGAAAACCCGATCACCGCCTCGCTGTGCGTCGACGCGTCAAGCTCCTGCCCGACGACTGACGCCAAAACCGGCAGTACCGCGAGCCTTACCTTCGGCTCATCGGGAGCATTGAACTTCCGTGCGGGTCTTCTGGACGGGATCACCAGTGCCCTGACCTACGAGAAGAAGGTGTCCCTTTACCAGATCCCCGACTACACGAAGGTGCTCGTCTAGATGGTGCGTCCCATCGAGGGTCCGCGCTAAGGTACGCGCGTGGATATTCTGGACATGCCGCCCCTGGGTTCGGAGCCGCCTGAGCCGCAGCCCATTCTCACCTTCGAGAACAGGCAATACGACTTCAACGGGCTCTCCGATGAGATGAAGGAACTGGTGCACGGCCTGCAGGTTGCGGACGCCCAGATTCAGTTGCAGCAGGACAACCTCAAGGTGCTGGCAATCGGGCGCCAGGCCATTGCGGTGCAGCTCAACGAACGGCTGCAGTCGGTGAACCCCATCGGTTATAACGAGCCGCGGGGCTGAGACCGGAGTTCGCGGCATCGGACTGCACTAACCACGGGCGGACAGCAGCCGCTCAACGTATTTCGCGATCACATCGACCTCGAGATTCACCGTGGTCCCGGGCGCAGCCCGGCCCAAGGTCGTCAATCCGAGCGTGGTCGGGATCAGCGAGACCTCGAAGAAGTCGTCGCCGATCGCCGACACCGTCAGCGACACCCCGTCGACGGTGATCGACCCCTTCTCCACGACATAGCGGGACAACTCCGGCGGCAGCGAGACGCGCACCACCTCCCAGTGCTGCGACGGCGACCGGGAGATCACCTCCCCGGTGCCGTCGACGTGGCCCTGGACGATATGGCCGCCCAGTCGGCTGTTGACCGCGGCGGCGCGCTCCAGATTGACCGGGCCACCCACGTCGACAGCTCGCAGGCTCGAACGGTTCAGCGTCTCGGCCATCACGTCGGCGGTAAACCGATCCCCCGCGACCTCGACCACGGTCAGGCAGACCCCGTTGACGGCGATCGAATCGCCGTGGCGGGCATCGGAGGTGACGACCGGGCCGCGGATGGTCAGCCGTGCCGAGTCACCGAGATCCTCCACGCCGGTGACCTCGCCGAGTTCTTCCACGATTCCGGTGAACATTCCGCCCAATCTAGCGGGCCGTCCAACAGACCTATGCCAGCCGCTTCTCCCCATGGAACGCCGCAGCCGGATTGTTGTTGAAGTTACCCACCCGTCGGTAGCCGACCGACTCGTAGAACGCCTGCGCATGCGGTTGCCGCGAGCCGGTGTCGAGCCGGGCGATCGGGTAGCCCAAACCGCGGGCGGCATCCTCCAGGGCCGCCAGCAGCGCCCGCGCCACACCGGCCCGCCTGGCTTGGGGCACCACGTACATGCGCTTGATCTCGCAGGCACCGTCGGGCAGCGCCTTGATCCCCCCACCGCACACCGGGACGCCGTCGCGGTAGCCGACCAGGAACGTTCCGCCGGGCGGACCGAGTTCGGCGGGGCCGGCCTTGGGCATATCGGGGCCGTCGAGATCCAGGCCGTCGTACAGAACGCGCATCTCGGCGACCATGGCGGACACCAGAACGGCGGCGTCACCGGTATCCACCGGGACATGCCGAAATTCCAGGTCACGTTCCAGGTCACTGGGCATAGACACACTCATACCGATCCGGTGACACCGGCACAACCCCGGCCTCGCGAGCAGGGTGCGGGCGAGCAGACCCACTACGATGCAGCTATGTCGACGTTCCGCCGAATCTTTGCCATGCTTGCCGCGCTCCTCGCCGCCGCCCTGTTGGTCTCGGGTTGCTCGAAGACGCCGTCGGAACCGCTGCCGGACGCGGCGGGCCTGATCCAGCAGTCCATCGCCACCACCAAGACCCTCAAGAGCGCGCACCTGGAGATCGCCGTCAACGGCAAGATCGACGGCTTGCCGGTCAAGACGCTCTCCGGTGACCTGACCAACGTGCCGAGCGTGGCCATCAAGGGCAGCTCGACGATCTCGATGGGCGGCTCCGACGTCGATATCGAGCTGGTCGTTCTCGACGGCACGCTCTACGCAGCGCTGACCCCGAACAGCTGGCTGGACATGGGTCCGGCCGTCGAGGTGTACGACCCCTCGGTGATCCTCAACCCCGACACCGGGCTGGCCAACATGCTGGCCAGCGTCAGCGACGCCACGTCGGCCGGATTCGAGACCATCGGTGGCGTGCCCACCGTGAAGATCACCGGCAAGGTCGCCGCGGATGCGGTCAACAAGCTCATCCCCCAGATCAAGGCGACCGGCCCGCTGCCGGCCACGATGTGGATCGAGAAGGATGCCCCGAACCAGCTGGTGCAGGCTCAGATTGATCCGAGCGCGGGCAACAATGTGCAGCTGACGCTGTCCGAGTGGGATAAGCCGGTCACCGTCACCAAGCCCGCGGTCTGATGCCGGAGGCGGCGGTCACCGACGCGGTAGCGGTCCCCGGCCGCAGCCGGCGGATCGCGATCGGCGCGGGCAGCCTCGCCGTGCTGCTCGGGGCGCTGGACACCTATGTCGTCGTCACGATCATGGTCGACATCATGCGTGACATCGGTATCCCGATTAACAAGCTTCAGCAGGTCACGCCGATCATCACCTGGTACCTGCTGGGCTATATCGCGGCAATGCCGCTGCTGGGCCGGCTGTCCGACCGGTTCGGCCGCAAGCTGGTGCTGCAGCTGAGCCTGGCCGGTTTCGCGGTCGGCTCGGTGGTGACTGCGCTGTCCGGTGACCTCACCACGATGGTGATCGGCCGGGTGATCCAGGGCATGGCCAGCGGCGCCCTCTTGCCGGTGACGCTGGCGCTGGCCGCGGACCTGTGGTCGGCCCGCAACCGGGCGGCCGTTCTCGGTGGGATCGGGGCCGCCCAGGAACTGGGCAGCGTGCTGGGGCCGCTGTACGGCATCGGTGTGGTGTGGCTGCTCAACACCTGGCGCGACGTGTTCTGGATCAACGTGCCGCTGAGCCTGATCGCGATGCTGCTCATCCATATCAGCCTGCCCGCCCACGAACGCAGTGCCAAGCGCGAGCGGGTCGACGTCGTCGGTGGTGTCCTGCTCGCAGTCGCACTGGGTCTGGCCGTCCAGGGCCTGTACAACCCCGCCCCGGACGGCGAGCAGATACTGCCGAGCTACGGCCTGCCCCTGCTGGTTGGCGCGGTGGTTGCCGCGATCGCGTTCGTCCTATGGGAACGGTTCGCCCGCACCCGGCTCATCGAACCCCGAGGTGTTCGGGTGGTTCCGTTCCTGGCCGCGCTGGGCACCTCGATGTGCGCGGGTGCGGCCCTGATGGTGACACTGGTGGACGTCGAGCTGTTCGGCCAGGGTGTCCTCGGCAAGGACCAGACCGGCGCGGCGTTCCTGTTGCTGCATTTCCTGGCCGCGCTGCCGGTCGGCGCGCTGGCGGGCGGCTGGCTGGCCACCCGGGTGGGCGATCGGCCGGTCGCGGTGGTGGGCATGCTGATCGCGGCGTTCGCCTACTGGCTGGTCTCGTATTGGGGCGTGGACGTGCTCTCGGCGCGGCATCACATCGGGCCGGTGTCGCTGCCGGCCTTCGGGACCGACCTCGCCCTGGCCGGGATTGGGTTGGGCCTGGTGATCGGCCCGCTGACCTCGGCAGCGTTGCGGGTGGTGCCGGCGGCCCAGCACGGCATCGCCTCGGCGCTGGTGGTGGTCGCACGGATGACCGGCATGCTGATCGGCGTCGCCGCCCTGACCGCGTGGGGCCTCTACCGGTTCAACCAGATTCTGGCCACCCTGCCCAGCACCCAGGCCGACACCCTGGCCGCCAAGGTCGCCGCCGAGGCCGAGCGCTATCGCACCGCGTTCGCCATGCAGTACGGCTCGATCTTCTTCATCACCATGATCGTCTGCCTGGCGGGGGCGGCGATCGCCTTGTTCATCGGCGGCCGCGACGCACATGCCATCGAGGAGACCGCAGCCGATGCACCCCGTTGAGATGAATTGGCGCCTGCCGTCGCCGAGCAGCCCTACGGGTCGGTAACCTCTCCCCCATGCCGGGAACGACGTGCTGACCGCGGCGCTGCGCGACCTGCAATGGCGCAAGCGCCGGTTCGTCATCGCGATCGTCGGCACCGGACTGGTGTTCGCGATGACGATGGTCCTGACCGGGCTGGCCAACGGCTTCCGGGTGGAGGCCACCCGCACCGTGGACTCCCTGGGCCTGGATG
>Ga0209986_10005848_pt1 | contig 10134 bp, 10 predicted proteins | sample BlataG_FD_183168 | JGI IMG/M metagenome (GOLD analysis project Ga0209986, IMG submission 183168) | Deep subsurface microbial communities from Black Sea to uncover new lineages of life (NeLLi) - Black_00105 metaG (SPAdes) (version 2) | ecosystem: Environmental > Aquatic > Marine > Oceanic >...
AAAGATATCATAAAATAGCCCTCCATCTGTTTTATGATATCTTTTATCAAATCCTCTTCAGGAGAAAAGAGACTGCTTACCAGCTTTACCTTTGGTGATTCTTTCGGAATGCTCATGACTCGTTGCCGGTTACTTATTTCTCGTCAACTCTTTCTGCTTACCTCCCCCCTGCTGCTTACTGCTGTTAAGATGAGAGGCAACTAACTCCTTGAGATCATCTAACCTGACCGTAGATGTGCCTATCTCGCCAACCACTAAGCCTGCCGCCAGATTAGAGAGATAGGCGGAGGTTCTGAGATCCAACCCTGCAGTAATGCCGAGGGTAAGCATCGCGACGACTGTATCTCCGGCACCAGTCACGTCATATACCTTTCTGGCCACTGACTTTATATGTGTTATGCTGCCATCTTCCTCAAAGAGGGTCATCCCATCAGGTCCTCTCGTGATCAACAGTGCCCTGCAGTTCTCGTTACTGAGTAGTTTTTTTCCGCTTTGTAGCAAACCCTCCTCGTCTTCTATCTCCATGCCTGCTATTGCTGCTGCCTCATTATGGTTGGGTGTGATGATCGTTACCTCTTTATATAGGGGGAAATTCTTCACGTAAGGATCTACTGTCACCGGCAAATTACACTCTGAAATCACGCTTCTAAGGCCATCCATAAGTTGGGAAGACACGACACCTTTTCCATAATCTGACACAATAATGCCAGAGAGATCCTTCCTTGTTTTATGAATGAAATCAAGGATACGATTAGTTGTCTCTGGTTTTACTAAACTTGTTTTCTCCCGGTCGTACCTCACAACCTGTTGGGCATGAGCAATAATTCTTGTCTTGACGGTTGTAGGTCTACCATGCTCCACAATGATTCCATCAACATTAGCACCTAATTCCTCTAACTTTGCGATAAGTTCTCTTCCTCTAGAATCATCGCCCACAACGCCGCATAAGAGAACATTTCCACCTGAAGCAACAATGTTATGCACAACATTGGCAGCGCCTCCGAGCATCGTGGTCTCATGTTCAACCCCAACCACAGGTACCGGCGCCTCAGGGGAAATCCTTGAAACCTTTCCCCAGATAAATTGATCTAATATAATATCGCCAACAACCAGTATCCTTGATCTGCCGAAATTATCAATCCCCTTATTAAGATACTCTCTATCAATGTTTTCCATGCCCAGGTTCCACCATTCTATTTCTTGCTGACCCAAAACTCATTATCAATACATAGCATACATCATCGACGCCACGCCCATAACATATGATCACGTATTCTAAGGTTGAACCCGTGGCCCTTAAGATACTCGGCCAGGGTTTGAATATTCTCTCTTGAACTAGACCCCTTGTGCACTTCAGTTACCATCTGCATAATTCTTCTTAAGTAATCAGGGTGGCAATTGTAGAGAATAGAATATTCCGCTCCTTCGCAATCCATTTTCAGGACATCGCAGTTCGTCAAATCATTTTCTTCAAATATCTGCGGGAGTGTCACACACGGCACCTGAATCGTCATGTCCTCCTCGTTGAATTCCCCAAAAACAGTAGCGGATGTGGTAAAGGTATCTGTGGATGAAAAGCTTAAAGAGATCTTACCATTGTGACCAAACACAGCCTTTGGAAAACATGAGATAAGGCAAGCCTTATTCAAGTCGCAATTCCTCTGCAACTGCCTGAAATTACATTCAATAGGTTCAAAGGATAGAATATTTGCCTTTGGAAAACGCGAAGCGGCGAATAGTGAAAAAAAACCAGCGTTTGCGCCGATATCGATAATTGTTGGACTACCCGTAATATCTTTTCTTAAGAATCTCATATAGCATTCCTCCATGAAAATCTCTTTGAACTCATGGAGAAGCCTTCGGGGAACCTCAACAAGTATGTTATTTCGTGTTTTGAATAAAAGGGGATCAGCATCGGTCAAGGAGAATTTAACAGCTAAGTATAGGGGCCAGTTGGATATATTTCGAAAAAGACGGAGGTATCTCATAAGGGCATTTCATAGCCGTTGTCTGTTTTCAAACTAATACCATATCCATGTTTCGGGATAAAGGGAAAAGGAGGTGAGCCCCAATTTTAATTGACTGGCTCGCGGCTCTCCCCTATACTCCGCAAGAAACTTGGCAACCCAAAATGGTCCGTAACATCGGCAAACTCACATGACCATATCCGTTTGTGTTATTTGTTTTAACGAGGAACAGAATATTAGAAGGTGTCTTGAGAGCTCAACATGGGCAGACGAGATAGTAGTTGTTGACTCGATGAGCCAGGATAGAACAGTAGCGATTGCAAGTGAATATACAGATAAGGTGTATCAGCAAGCATGGCCTGGCTATATGGAACAAAAGAACTTTGCCCTTTCAAAGGCCCGTGGAGACTGGGTATTGAGTTTGGATGCCGATGAAGAGATAAATGCTGACCTGCGGGAGGAAATTTTGACTGAGATTGGTAGGCCCGACGCCAGAGATGGGTACCGAATTCCTCGCCGATCTTTTTACCAGGGGAGGTGGATAGATCACAGCGGTTTCTATCCTGATAGACAGCTTCGCCTTTTCAGATCTGACCGTGGTCGCTGGACAGGAGGGCGCGTGCATGAAAGGGTGGCGATAAAAGGGATCGTCGGTGATCTGAAAAATGACCTTTTGCACTATCCCTATAAGGGCACCATCTCTGGACAGCTTCAAACTGTGAACAGCTTTTCCAGCCTCCTGGCACAAGACATGTATGAGAAAGGAAAGCGGTACCATCTCTGGCTGCTTGTGTTCCGTCCCGCATTCAAGTTTCTGGAGGTCTATGTGCTTAAGCTGGGTTTTTTGGATGGCCTTGCCGGCTTCATCATAGCGACTACGTCTGCGTACGCTCTGTTTGTCCGGTATGTCAAGCTGAGGGAGATAGAGAAAAGGCTTGGAAATCAGCCCCTCTCTTGTTAGGAAATAAACAACCACGCCCAGAGGACGTGGTATTGCTTTAGACCCCTACAAGGGGGCTGGGGTGCCTTGCATCTGAAAACCGAATACATAAAACCCTCAGGCCTTGAAAATATTCCTTTCGGAGCTGCAATATTCTTGAACCAAAGTCAAACATTCCAACGCTCAAACACTCTATCATCCCTGGGTAGCATAGCATTACAAGCAAAGCCGTCAGACTCTGACCACGCCCAGATGACGTGGTTTTCCAAGACCAAAAAAATTATTACTGCACAATGATAAAAATCGCATTGGCAATTGAGAATTTTAGCAAGTATAAAGGCGGAGCAGAGTCATATGCTGTCTCACTTGCTTCTACGCTCGTTGAAAATGGCTGGGAGACACATCTTTTCGGCCTAAGCTGGGATGGTGAACCACATGCCGCTTTCTTCCACAGAATAAAGATTCCAAGATTCTTGCCATCTTGGGCTAAGATGATTTTGTTTGCCCTGAAACACAAAAAGATGGTAAAGAGTCAAACCTTTGATGTCATTCTGGGTTTTGGGAATACGATTTACATGAACGTATATCAAAGCCACGGTGGAGTGCATCGGTTTTCTACCGCCAGAAAGGTTTATGCTGAGAGAAGCAGAATTCTGCGTCTGATAAAACGTTTGCTTATTTTCCTTTCCGTCAAAGACAAGGTTAGGCACTGGATAGAATCTGCGCCATTCAGACTCAGCTCAAGGCCAAAAATCATAGCAATATCTCAAATGGTCAGAGAAGATATGGCTTCATTCTACGGCATAAGCGAGAAAGAAATAGGACTTATATATAATGGCGTCGACACCGAAAAATACAATACTAACATGCGAGAACGCCTGAGAGGTCCGATGCGACAGCAATTGGGGATTAATGACGATGATATAGCCTTTCTTTTCATATCTTATGACCTAAAAAAGAAGGGCATAGTGCCTTTGATTGAAGCCTCAGCAGAGTTGAAAACATCTAGTGTCTATAACTTGAAAGTATTAGTGGTAGGAGAGCGCCCTTACCATTCTGTTTTAAGGCTGGTATCTGAAGTAGGCCTCAAAGATACCGTCTTATTCATGGGTCCTACGACGAATCCAGAGGAGTATTATGCAAATTGCGATGTGCTGGTTCTCCCCACATATTATGACGCATGTTCGCTGGTGGTAATAGAGGCAATGTGCTGCGGTCTTCCAGCTATCACAACGGTGTGTAACGGAGCAGCAGGAATAATTACAAACGGCAAGGATGGATATGTTATTTCTCATCCTCCTGTACACACCGAGTTGGCCCAAGGAATGAAAGCGTTTATGTCGCAAGAAAGGCTCAAAGAGATGTCAAGAGAAGCATCCTCGAATGGGGAAAAATACTCCATAAGAAAGAATCACCTGGAAATGATGATGGCATTTAATCGACTGACAGAGTCAAGGCACGGAACCCATTAAATGAAAGATTTGAATTCCCGATCATATCATTCAAGTCACCCGACCGATTTCTTGCCCCTCATTAACACCTAAACCTTAGTTTAGATCCGTTTCTTATAGGACTCGAAGGAATTCTCAAATAAGTTCGCATATTGCAATGCTATTGTCTTCGCATCAAAAGAGCCATCAAGTGATTTTCTTCCTTCCATTCCAATAGACCGGCGTTTCTCTGAGTTTTGTATGAGCAATTTCAACTTTTTCAGCCATTCGGAGGCAGTGGATGCAAGATGCCCATTAATTCCATCTCTGACAATATGGGATGTTACATCTGTTGTGGAAGATACGGAAGCTACTCCACAAGACATATATTGAAGGAGCTTCAACGCGCATTTTCCTCTTGTCCACTTATCTTCTAGGAGCGGAAAAACTCCGATATCGAAACTCTGAATATCTTTTACCTCATCATCTTTTTTCCATAATTTTTTTTCAACAGAGCATTCGAAACCGTCAATAAAGTCGTCACATACGATCTTTAGTCTAAAATATTTTGTCATTGCATAAAGCTTATTTAGGGGTTCAATGAGTTGCTTCAAATAAATGAGGTTTGGCTTTGATCCGATCCACCCTATTGTGAAAGGCAGGCGGTTATTATGCAAAGGCTTTTGAGTATAGACCTGAGTATCTATCCCTGTTGGTATAACAAAGACCTTTTTTGCAAAGGGCAAGGCTAATTTTCTTAGATATTCATTACCCGATATGACAAGGTCAGTATGTTTCAAGGTGTATTTAAACCTCTTAAATCCTGAAGGGGAATGAAAACCTGGTGCATTTGAGTCTCGGAACAACACAGCATCGTCAAAGTCATATATCAATACCTTGGATTTTTTCCTGATATACCATAATGTCCACCATTGAAAGAGTTTTCTCTGTAACAGGACTATGTCGTAAGATGAGAGAGAGTCAAAAAGCTTCAGCCTTGAAGAGACTTTTTGTGGTATCTCCTTTACAGTCAAATCAAAGCTTCGTTTGCTTAAATGGGGAACATATTGAAGCACCCTGAAGCGCGTACTAGGGGAATCAAAGGGCTCGGTCAAAAAAATTATTCTTGTCCCGATGGTTAATCCCATCTTTACTAAAACTCCTTTGGAGCCATTCTCTGGACGCCGTCAGAAAGGATAAGCTTCATGGGGGCAATCTCCCTTCTTTAAGGCATTTGATCACCATGAGATATCAGTGCCTAAGAGAGTTCAACTTCCGACCTGAGATCGTTTGCCAATAGCCCTCCCCTTTTTGCCAATTTTGGCTTCTTTCCTATCAGGACCTACTTCGGAATTTCCACAAGGAGTCCGATATCCTCAGCACCTAATCAGCTCGATAAGATTCATTCTCGATCGCGTGAAATATAGGAAAAGTGTCGTTGCATGTCAACAAGGATGATTCTAACCATTCTTAATTAACATTGACCGACTGCTCTGGCTCCACTATAATTTGTTTGTTTAAGCAATTCACTGCTGGTTTGCATTGCACTACCTTGCAAAGGCTATGAGGTATCGAAACTTTTAGCTGAACGCAGCAAGCTGAGGGAATGAAATCCATATTTTGCTAAAAATAATCCGGTTTGAAAATGGAAAGAGCTCCAGGTTCTTGCATCCTATGTAGCAATAAAGAAAGAATACTGCTCATGAAGAAAGAACCGTGGTTTGTCTATCGGTGTGCTTCTTGTGGTCTGGGATTCTTAGACCCGAGGCCTTCCAAAGAAGATATTGCGAAACTCTACGACAAAGAGTACTGCGAGGATCAATTCGTTGAGGGAGGAGAACCTGGATCGCCTGAATTTAGGAAAAGGCTTAGCCTTGAAACCCACCGTATACGGTTTTTCAGGGGAATAAAAAGAAAAGGCAGAATCCTAGATATTGGGTGCGGATATGGATATTTCCTAGCGGCGTGCCGCAATAGTTATGGTTATGACGTCCATGGACTTGATATATCAGACTGGGCAGCACAATACGCTGCTGAAAGACTTGGCCTTTCTGTAACAGTTGGAGAGATAGATAAAGTAAAGCTGCCACCTAATAGTTTCGACATAATTACCATGTGGCATTTTCTGGAGCACACGCGTGACCCGCGAGAGGCAATCTTAAAGGCTATGGATTGGCTGAAAAAGAGTGGTATACTGGTAATAGACGTGCCCAACTACGATGGGACCGATGCTCGCAAGAACTGGGGCAATTGGGTGGGATGGCAACCACCTTACCACTTCTATCATTTTACCCCTCACACATTGAAAAGGCTACTCAAGCTATGCGGCCTTCGTGTGCTGAAGGTAAAAGACTACCATTCCGAAATAGTAAAAGTAGCACTAAAACGTATTCCCGTGGTCAACATCTTTGCAAGGCTCATCTCAAAGATGTACTCGGGTCACAGCATAGCTATTGTAGCCAAGCTGGGGGAAAAGGCTGAACTCTAACCAAATATGGAGACTTATTTGATTTCGAAAATGAGTTAGACCGTTCATATGGTCTCATTAAGCTGATCCTCAACTAACGGTATGATCTCTTCTGGTTCTAACTCACTAAGACACCGGCTTACTTCACTGTTATTACACCCCTTTTGCCTGCACGGTACACATGGCAAATCTTTCTGAATAATGCGATGCTGCTTACCACGGGGAGCCCAGTTTACCGGAGAAGATGGCCCGAATATCGTTATGGTAGGTGTACCAACGGCTGCGGCAATATGTACAGCGGCACTATCTATCCCGATCAGTAAACTACATTTCTTGAGAACGGCTGACAGCTCACCAAGAGACGTCTTCCCTGCCAAGTTATATGCATCTACACTGCTCCCCGATACTATCTCACTTATCCTATCCCTTTCTTTAGGGGCACCGGTTACTACGATAGACACCGGGTACCGAGTGCCTATATGATTGATGAGTCTGACATAATTTTGAATGAGCCATTCCTTATAACTCCAGCGGGAAAAGGGATGCAGGGCAAGTATTGGTTTGTGAGGAGGCACTTTTTCTCTTCTCAGTATCTCTAATGCGCTTTTTTCTTTTTCGAGTGTGACCTCCAACGCCGGAGACGTATCTCTGATCTCTAATTCGAGAGGAGCCAAAATATTCAGACTATGGAGCGAAGAATATTGCTCCAATTCATTCTCGGGTCTGATCAAATGGGTAAAAAGCCTGTTCCTCCACAATGTTCCGTTGTCAGAATATCGCCCTATCCTCACCCTCGCCCCACTCAAAAAAGAGACAATGGCACCCCTGGTTCCGGTCCGGAGGTCAATAGTTAGTTCACATCTCTTCCTTCGTAGCTCTGAAAGAAAATCCCTCTGATAGGCGATCTCCTCTCTCAGGTTCCTCTTATCCTTGTTCACCGAAATCACGCCATTCACCCACGGACAGTCCTCTACCAATTCCCTTGTATGCTCTCTTACAAAAACAAAGATCTCGCTATAAGGACAATTCTCCCTGAGTGTTCTCATGGTAGGGGTAGTAAGCACCACATCCCCTATATCTCCCAGTTGTATCAAAAGCATCCTGGCAATACCCTCTGGTGAGAACGTTTCACCTTTAACCAACATGGGCCTTCATTTTCCCCTTTCCTGGGCGCATCCCTTGAGATGCCACACAACTAAACGGATATATATGACAAATCTCTTTTTTATCGAAGTCTCAAAGCCGAGGGTAAACACCATACCTATGAGAGAGAGAATGACATTGATCAATAACCTAAAAAAAATAATCAAATAGAATACGGGATAGGAGCGGGTATGCCACTTTCTAAAAAAGAGATACCGTGACCTATAAAACATAATCCTTGAATTCACACCACTCCCTACTGTCTTCCCTTGGGCATGAACTATCCGTGCCGATGGCACGAAATATATAGCCCACCCGCCCTGTTTCATCCTGTAGGCCCAGTCAGTCTCCTCAAACAAAAAGAAATATCTCTCATCAAAATACCCCACATCATCCATAGCCGCCTTTCGAACTATCAAACAGGCACCAATACCTGAATCTACTTTTATGGGGGATACATAGTCTCTTCTTTTGCTTGGAAATCTGTTGGGCATTAAGATCCTGAGAACAGTCTCGTTACTCAAGAGCGTGAGGAGGCAAGGAAAATTGGCGATAGAGTTCTGTTTGGAACCATCCTGGTTCGACAACTGCCCACATGCCATACCCGCCTCAGGGGTTGATTCCATAAACTCATAGAGCTCTTTTACCGCCCCGTCAGTCAATACGGTATCGCTATTGAGCAACAGAGCATACCGTCCATTCATCTGCTTGAAGGCCTGGTTATTTGCGCGAGCGAAACCTAAGTTTTGCTTGTTTCCTATGATAGTGACATCAGGATATTCTTCTCTTACGGCCTCCACTGTTCCATCACTTGAATTATTGTCCACAAGCCACACCTCGAAAGAAACCCCTTTGATGGTTTTGTTGATGGAGGCCAGACACTCAAGCACGAGTTCTTTGGTATTGAAGCTAACAACAATAATAGAGAGATCCAATTAATCCCCTTGTAGAGGCTTTGCCTCATCTATGAGCATGATAGGTATGTCATCCTTAATTTCGTATAAAAGCTTGCAGTTATCACAAATGAGCCCGTCTCTTGCTTCAGTCAGGTAGATATCGCCCTTACACTTGGGGCATACTAAAATTTCCAGCAGTTCCTTGCTGATAGCCATAGCTAACCCTCCTCAGTTTTAAATGAGCTAAAGTGCCTGCCTGCTCGCCAGGCCCGCCTGCCGCTGCGAGGCAGACGGGCCTAAAGCCCGCCCTGGCGCTATTTGCTATGATCAGCCTACTAAGTTTGTAAGCCACTATGTGCTTGAATTAGCTTACTAAATCTATAGTCTAGGTCCGGGCCAGGGTTGAAAGTGAGCTAAAGTTTGAAGGAATCTATCCCTCACAACCTCTACAAGAGGCAGACTGGGAACAACATCACCAATTGCGCTCAATTTGATGATTAAGATATGAGGCTTTGTGTTATTCACCTCACCTCTCCTCTGCAATCATTTACCGTTGGGCTGGAGGAAATAGGCCCAGCCCCGTCAAAAGCTACTATACTGTTTCAAGATCCATGTTACAGCCCTTAATAGATCTTCTGCCACAAAGGTGGGCTTTAACCTTTTATGAGGCACAATGTGTTCTAGATCCCCCCTGCCGTAGCCGGTTAATACCAAGATACCAGGTAGACTTGCGTTATGTGCGAAGTCTATATCAAGCCAGCGGTCACCGATTACGTATGACGTTTGCATATCGATATCTAATTCAACCCTGGCCCTTTCTATGAGACCTGTTCCTGGTTTTCTACACCCGCACTCTTTCTTATACTCAGAAACTGCACCATGAGGATGGTGAGGGCAGAAATAGACTCCATCCAGGTAAGCGCTATCTTTAGCTAGCTCCCTTTTCATTAACCCATGGATCTCATGTACCAATTTTTCAGGGAAATAGCCCTGTGCAACACCAGACTGGTTCGAGGTTACAACCACAAGGTGGTTATTCTTGTTTAAGAGTGATATGGCTTCCCCTACCCCGGGCAAAAGCGCAAAGCGGCTTATATGATTTATATACCCCCGCTGCTCATTGATAGTCCCGTCTCTGTCTATAAATACCGCTGGTCTCATCCTTCAATTTTCGATGTTGCTATTCAGCCACAAATTATCACTAATTATCACGAACAATTATTTATCAAAAGTCTTTATACAGAATTTCATTTTTATTTGTGTCCATTTGTGTCCATTCGTGGCTAAACTG
>Ga0209986_10005849_pt1 | contig 10133 bp, 7 predicted proteins | sample BlataG_FD_183168 | JGI IMG/M metagenome (GOLD analysis project Ga0209986, IMG submission 183168) | Deep subsurface microbial communities from Black Sea to uncover new lineages of life (NeLLi) - Black_00105 metaG (SPAdes) (version 2) | ecosystem: Environmental > Aquatic > Marine > Oceanic >...
TATATCGCCTTGCTCAGCATCTGGTTGTTGAGAGGCTATTACATAATCTCCATCTAAGATGCCAGCATTAATCATACTATCACCCTTAACTCTTAAAGCAAAAATTCCGTTAGATTTTTTTATGATCGATTTATCAATAACGATATTTCCTTCTATATTTTCCTGGGCAAGAATTGGTCTACCTGCTGAGATCTCTCCGACTATAGGTATTTCGATTGCATTATTTTTATTATTTTCATTTGATACAGTATGAACTAAAACTTCAATGCCTCTTGCTTTATGTGCACGGCGAGAAATATAACCTTTTCGCTCGAGTGCTTCGAGATGATCTTGAACAGCGTTAGGGGATTTAAAAGAAAATCTTTCTTGAATCTCTGGAATAGATGGAGGGTATCCAAATTTTTCTTTACTTAATATGATGAATTTCAATATATCACTTTGACGTTCTGTAAGCATTAGTTTTTTCATGTGTTTTACCTCTAATTGTTTATGTCAAAATAATACTATAAATATTTACAGTTGTCAATCTATATTTGAAACTTCATTTAACACAAACAATACATAGATTTCTTTTAAATCTTTTACAATATTTTATTTACAATAATTTCAATAGAAAATAAAAATCTAAACTTCAATATTAATTATTATGCCCTCTTCTTTCCATTCCTCCTATTCGAGGTTGGTTATTTCTGGTAATTGGGTATGGCTTTGGGGTCTTTAAGTCCTCCAAGTTCTTCTCTTAGAGTAATTATCTTTGAGTAAGAGGTACACTTATTTTTAGTTTATCGTTCTTGGTTTACAGTTTATAAGTAAGAAAAAAGGCTAGAAAAAGTTTGTATATTTAAATTTTAACAAGATTGATGTTCTGTGCGGCTGATTATTTCGTCCTGCAAAGTCTTGCTGAGGTCACAGAAATAATCACTGTAGCCAGCTACTCGAACTATAAGGTCTCTGTACTTCTCCGGTTCTCTCTGGGCAGCCCTTAGAGTATCGGCATTCACCACATTAAACTGGATATGATGGCCATCGAGTCGAAAATAGGCTCTGATTAAATACATTAAAGCAGTGATACCTTCTTCGCCTTCCAGTAATTTCGGAGTGAATTTCTGATTTAAGAGGGTCCCTCCGGTCTTGATATGGTCCATCTTGGCTGCTGATTTAATTACCGCCGTAGGTCCCAAACGGTCTGCCCCCTGAACTGGAGAAATTCCTTCCGAGAGGGGTTCTCCTGCTTTTCTTCCATCAGGAGTGGCTCCCACCACTGAACCAAAGTAAATATGACAGGTAGTAGGAAGCATATTTATTCTATAGACTCCACCCTTGGTATTTTTTCTCCCATCTACCTCCTGATAGAAAGCCTCAAATACTGACTTCATAATATCATCGGCATAATCATCATCATTACCGTATCTGGGCGTCTTATTTAAAAATAATTGTCGAATCTGTTCATCTCCAGAAAAATTATCTTTCAATATTTCCAGTAATTGTTTGACGGTTAGATTATGATTATCAAAGATATGATATTTTATTGAAGATAAGCTATCAGTTATTGTTCCAATGCCCACACCCTGAATATAATCGGTATTATATCTTGCCCCTCCAGCATTATAATCTTTCCCTTTTTTAATACAGTCATCAATGATGAGGGAAAGAAATGGTGCTGGCATATAGGTGGCATATAACCTTTCAATTATATTATTACCCTGTATCTTTATATCGATAAAATGGTGAAGCTGCTTTTTAAAAGCTCCCCATAATTCTTCAAAAGAATTAAACTCAGTTGGGTCTCCTGTCTTAATTCCGATTAGTTTACCTGTACGCGGATCTATCCCATCGTTTAAGGTAATCTCTAATACTTTGACTAAATTAAAATAACCGGTTAAGATATAACTCTCTTTACCAAAAGCACCAGTCTCTACACAACCACTGGTACCACCACAGCGCGCATCTTCTAATGATTTACCCTGTCTTAACATTTCCTGGATAACCTCATCGGCATTAAATACCGAAGGCTGCCCCCAACCCTTTCGGATTATCTCACAGGCCCGCCTTAAAAACCTATCTGGACTCTTCTTGCTCAATTGAATATTGGTGCTGGGTTGTAATAATCTCATCTCATCAATTACATCAAGTATTAAAAAGGTTAGTTCATTAACTCCATCTGAACCATCCCTTTTTAATCCCCCCATATTAATATTGGCAAAATCGGTATAAGTTCCGCTTTCGGCTAATGTTACTCCAACCTTGGGGGGAGCAGGTTGATTATTGAATTTTATCCAGAAACACTCTAAAAGTTCCTGGGCGTCCTCAGAGGTTAAGGTCCCCTCTTCGATTCCCTTTTTATAAAAAGGATAAAGATGCTGATCTAACCTGCCAGGATTAAAGGAATCCCAGGTATTAAGCTCGGTAATAACCCCCACATGAACAAACCAATACATCTGAAGGGCTTCCCAAAAATCTCGGGGCGGATGAGCGGGAACATAAGCACAGACTTCTGCAATTTTTTTTAATTCCTTTTTCCTTTGAAGATTTTTTTCTTTTCTGGCCTTCTCTAAAGCCTTCTGAGCATAAAGGTTAGCAAAGCTGATTAGCGCCTCGGCGCAGATGAGCATAGCTTTTAATTCTTCCTGTTTATCATAAGCCTCGGGATCATTTAAATAATCAAGATTCTGCAGGCTCTTTTTAATATCTTTCTGAAGATCTAAAAATCCCTTATAATAGATTTTATCATCGGCTACAGTATGGCCAGGGGCTCTCTGTTCCATAAATTCAGTAAATATGCCTGACTCATAACAATCCCTCCATTGCTCGGTCATTTCTTTAAAAATCATTTCTCGTATAGAACGGTTTTTCCAATAAGGAATTATTTTCTTTTTTTGAATTTCTTTGACTTCTTCACTTACCTTAAAGGCAATTTTTTCACGATTATTTATCAAATTGAGGTCTTCGATGCTATGACAGCACAATTCAGGATAGGTCGGAGTAGCCCTGGGAGCTTCTCCCCGCTCTCCTACAATAAGCTCTCCTTCATTGATACAGATAGCTTTATTTTCCAGGACATATTTAAAGGTTAAGGCTCGAAGTATCGGAAAAGAAACTTTTCCAGTATATTTCTGATAGGCTTCGGTTACCAATTGGGCCCGTTCAAGAGACATATAAGGCTGGGTATTTATACTCTTTTCTCTTAATTTTCTTACTCTTTCTTTCATAATCTAAATTACCCTCCGATCTTTACTTTCAACCCATATCCCCTTAGAATTTCTGATATTTTAGCTAAAATTTCCTCCGAAGGAGGTTTGGTTCGGCATAATCGGTAAGATTTATTTAATCTCTGATATTTATCTATGCCAATATTATGATAGGGTAGAAGATTTATCTGAACAATATTTAGTGAAGATAAAAATATACCTAATTCTCTTATGTCTTGAAAATCATCATTTATTCCACTGATAAGGGGAAGACGAATATATATATTATGATGTTTTAAGGAAAGCCTTTTTAAATTTTCCAGGATAATATCATTGGTTACACCGGTACAATTTTGGTGTTTTTTGCTATCCATCAGTTTAAGATCATATAAAAACAGATCTACTTTCGGAGAAACTTTTTCTAAGAATTTCCAGGAAAGATGGCCGCAAGTATCAATAGCTGTATGAATTCCTCTTTGCTTACAACAGTCAAGTAAATCATTTAAAAATTCCGTTTGCCTTAAGGGCTCACCACCCGAGAAGGTCACTCCCCCGCCAGATTCTTCATAAAATATCGAATCTTTCTCTATTTCTTTTATAACTTCACCTACGGTCATTTTCTTTCCCAATATCTCTCTGGCTTGAGCAGGACAGACCTGAACACATCTGCCGCAAAGTGTGCATTTGGTCTCATCAGTAACTGGCTTTTTATCCTTCATTTGGATAGCCTCGAAAGGACAGTGCTCAGAACATTTACCACAACCCAGGCACCTATTTTCCCAAAATATAATTTCCTGCCCCTCCTGTTGACCTTCTGGGTTATGACACCACCAGCAACTAAGTGGACACCCTTTTAAAAAGACTGTAGTTCGAATTCCTGGTCCATCATGAATCGAATATCTTTGGATATTAAAAATTACCCCTGTAGTCATAAGTACAGAATTTATCAAAGACCTTCCTCCTGTCAAATCTGTCAAGTTTATCAAATGACCGTGCCATGACAAAGTTTAATAATCTTTTGAGCTATTCTTTCAGGAGTAAAACCGAAATCATTGGCCAATTGCTGAGCTGGGGCACTCTTGCCAAAAGAATTTATAAATACTGTACAATAAGAGCCATTTAAAAGCTGATGCCACCCCTGACCAGTACTCGCCTCAATCACTACTCGAAAAACATCTTTAGGTCCTAAGACCTCTTCTATATATTTCTCTCCTTGTATGATAAATTCTTCCCGGTCAGAGATAGATGCTATTCGAGTAGAAATATTTTTCTCTTTTAAGATATTACTTACTTCTACTGCTAATGAAACTTCGCTGCCACTGGCCATCAGTACTACCTCAGGTTTTTCACCTTTTTCTTTGGTTATTATATAGCCACCTTTAGAAAAACCTTTTAAACCATTAAATTTTTTTAAATGGGGTAAGTTCTGTCGGGATAAAATTAGAGCAGTTGGTCCATCTGTTCTTTGAAGAATTTCTTTCCAGGCTTCTTTAGTCTCTTCTCCATCTGCAGGTCTGATGACTTTTAAGTTTGGTATTGTTCTTAAGGATTCAAGTTGTTCTACGGGCTGATGAGTCGGACCATCTTCCCCCACGAATATAGAATCATGAGTAAAAATATAAATTACCGGAAGTTTCATTAAAGCTGCCATTCTAATGGCTGGACGCATATAGTCAGAAAAAACAAAAAAGGTGGCACAATAAGGTCTGAATCCCCGATGAGCAGCAATGCCGTTAGTAATTGCCCCCATAGCATGTTCTCTAACTCCGAACCTGAGGTTTCTACCATCAAAATTACCTTTTTGCACATCCTTATATTTATTAAGATAGGCCTTTGTAGAAGGGGCTAAATCTGCTGAGCCACCGATAAGATAAGGAATCTTATCGGCAAGTTTATTCAAGACTATCGATGAAGCTGCTCGAGTAGCTATGGGAGATTTTATTTCTAAACTATCCAACTCCAAATCCTGAGGAATAATTAAATTAAATGCCTTATCCCATTGCTCTTTTAGTTCGGGATATTTTTGAGCCCATCCCGCAAATCTATTTTCCCATTCTTCTCTCCGCTTAACAAGCTGTTTCTTTCTATTTTTAAAAAATTCTCTTGCTTCAGATGGAACATAAAACTTTTCATCTAAGGGTAATCCTAAATTTTTCTTTAAACCTTTAGTCTCTTCTTCTCCTAAAGGTGACCCATGACAGGTACTGGAATCCTGTTGGGTAGGGGCACCATAGCCAATATGGGTCCTGGCTATAATTAAAGTAGGTTTGTCTTCGGTTTCTTTAGTCTTAATGATAGCTGCTTTAAGCTCTTCAATACTGTGACCATTAATATAATCAATTACTTTCCAGTTATAAGCCCTAAATCTATCGGCTACTGATTCGGTAAAAGTATCTTTGGTCTCTCCAGCAAGACAGATACCATTATCATCATAGATGGCGATTAATTTTCCCAGACCCAGATGCCCGGCTAAAGAAGCGGCCTCTGATACAATCCCCTCCATCATACACCCATCACTTAAAAGGGTATAGGTATAATGATCAACAATTTTATAATCCTCAGTATTAAATCTGGCAGCTAACATCTTCTCGGCCAGAGCCATTCCTACAGCATTAGCAAAACCCTGCCCTAAGGGTCCGGTAGTAACTTCGACCCCGGGAGTTTCTCCATATTCAGGATGGCCCGGAGTCTTTGAATTAAGCTGTCTAAATTGTTTTAAATCATCAAGGGAAAAGTCATATCCCGAAAGATACAATAAAGAATATAGCCAACTTGAACCATGCCCCGCAGATAACACAAAACGATCTCGATCTGGCCAATCTGGTGTAGAAGAATCATATTTTAATACATCTCCAAACAGAACTGCTCCGATTTCTGCACAACCCAAAGGTAATCCGGGGTGACCAGAATTAGCAGTTTCTATTGCATCTACAGATAATCCTCTTATAATATTTGCCACTTTGTATAACAATTTACTCCTCCTCGATATATTGATATTAATTATTTTACACTTATTTTTTTCTATCTACAAACATTTTTTACTCTTTATATTTTTATCATAGGTATTGACAATATGTATATAAAAAGGAAATCTCTAAAGAATATCCCACAGATGTTTGGGTAGAGAAAGAAAAATGGAGGTTAATTTTAGATAGCATTATTCAAGGTGATCAAATAAGAACCATATCAAAAGAACGAATAATTAAAAAACTTAGCCACTTCAATGATGCAATTATAAGGAGAGTAGATAAAGTTATAAAGATTAGTCTGGGATTGTAAACATAGTCACAAACGGACTAAATGATTGAGGGGACCGTAGCCATGCCCTAAATCTAAAGAATGTTTAATTGCTAAGGTTATATATTTTTTGGCAATATCTACTGCTTCTTCTATTTTTTTGCCTTTAGCTAATTCTGCAGCAATAGCAGAGGAAAGGGTACAGCCTGTGCCATGAGTATTTTTAGTATCAATCCTTTCTGCCTTAAATTCTTTAAAATTCTCTCCATCATATAAAATATCTATTGCTTCATTAGATAATAGATGACCACCTTTAATTAGAACATTCTTTGCTCCCAATTTAAATATCCTTCGAGCTGCTTCTTTCATATCGGTAATATTTACAATTTTTAATTCAGATAAAACCTCTGCTTCCCCTAAATTAGGGGTAACTACCATTGCCAGGGGAATTAAATCTTCTTTTAATGCTTCTACAGCATCTTCTCTTAACAGGCGATCTCCTCCCTTAGCTACCATCACCGGGTCAATCACCAGATTTTTTACTTTATATTCTTTAATCTTCTTATTTATTATTTTAATAATTTTTTTATTAGATAACATCCCGGTCTTTACTGCATCAGCACCAATGTCACTCATTACCGAATCAATCTGCAACCCCACAAAATCAGGAGGAAGGTCATGGACACCCTGGACTCCTACAGTATTCTGAGCGGTAATGGAAGTTAAAACACTCATCCCATAAACTCCGAGGGCTGAAAAGGTCTTTAAATCTGCCTGGATACCTGCTCCTCCACCTGAATCCGACCCAGCAATAGTCAGTGCTATCTTCATTATAATCACTCCTTGTCTGATTCATGATACAGGGGACGGTTCTCTGCATCACAGAGAACCGTCCCCTGTTTTTCTAAAATGATTGTAGCCTTTTGCCTGAAGGTCAACCACTTTTCCCTGTAAATTTTCTAATTTAATACCTTCTTTTTTATCTTTAATCTCACCAACTATAGTTACTTTAGTTCCCAATTCTTTCTTCAATAATTTAATAATATCATCTGCTTTCTGGGTGGAGGTGGTAAATAATAATTTATAATCTTCTCCTCCATAGAGGGCAAAATCAAGAGGGTTTTTCTTTAATAATTTTGCCACCGATTCTGCTGCTGGCAGAAGAGGAATTTGAGAAGCATAGACCTTTGCCCCCACCCCACTTGCTTCACATATTCGAGTTAAATCACTGGACAAACCATCACTAATGTCAATCATCGCGGTGGCTAATTTATTTTGGGCAATGATTCTTCCTTCTTTTATTTCCGGAATAGGAGAAAGATGGGCTTCCTTAACCTCTCGTAAAATCCCTGGAGAAACCAGAGAAGATTTCCCCTCTCCTAACAATAAAACTAAACCCGCAGCAGAACCTCCCAGTTCTCCGGTAACCATTATCAAATCACCTGGATTGGCTGTATCTCTCCTAATTATTAAATCTGTCTCCACTTCTCCAATTAAAGTTATATTAATCACCAACCCTAAGGGTGAACGAACTGTATCTCCACCGACTATATTAATTTCAAATAACTTAGCTTCTTCTTTCATTCCATCAGTTAATTGATCAATAAACTCAACAGAAGTAGAAGAAGCAGCCCCCAAAGAAAATAAAGCCTGGCGAGGAATTCCTCCCATCGCCGCAATATCACTGATATTAACTGACATAGCCTTTCTACCCAATTGTCTGGGGGAACAAGTAGAAAGAGTAAAATGAATATTTTCCACCAACATATCACAAGTTGCCAGAACTATTTTATCTGGAGAGGTATAGTAAGCAGCACAGTCATCACCGATACCCAATATAATATTTTTAGGGTTAATAATAGTATTTTTACTTATTCGTTCAATTAATCCGAATTCACCAATCTCGGAAATTTTCATTTTTATTTTCCTAATCTCTTTTTAATGTATTCTATTTTATTTTTTAATTTTCGGCAAGCTCGGGTTATGTCAGGGGCACAAACTACCGCAGAAATAACCGCTACCCCATCAGCCCCTGCCTTCAGCACTTCTTCTAAATTATTCTCATTAATTCCACCAATGGCCACAAGCGGGAGGTTGACCGTCTTTTTAATCTCTCTTATCCTAGCTAACCCAAGGGGCTCTCCCGCATCAACTTTAGTAGCAGTTGGATATATAGGACCCACTCCTAAATAATCTGCACCTCCCTCAGTTGCTATTATAGCTTGCTCAATAGTCTCTACGGAAATTCCGATTATCTTATCTTTACCCAATATTTTTCTGGCAAAATCAAGGGGTGCGTCCTCTTGCCCCAGATGGACACCATCTGCTCCGACTACTTTGGCTACCTCAATCAGGTCATTTATTATAAAAGGTATGCCCTTTTTCCTGGTCAACTTATTAATCTTCCGGCAAACCTCAACAGCTTCTGTTTCGTTCATCTCCTTATCTCGAAACTGAAGGACTGTAGCTCCTCCAGCCAGAACCGCTTCCGCCACTTCCAAATGAGTCTTGCCATGAGAAATTCTCTGATCAGTAATTACATAGAGGTCATAATTCATAAATATTCACCTTTAAACCTTTACTAATTATTTCTTCGTTCAAGTTATATATTTCATCAAATAAATTTGATTTAAAAGTTCCAGGTCCTTTGGCTTTCAATACAGCTCTCTCTCCTGCTAAACCAAAACAGACTAAAGCTCCCGTAGAAGCTAAAACATAATCATCACATACCGCAGCAAAGCTTGCTATTAAAGAAGTTGCCATACACCCCGTTGCCGTAATTGTCCTTAACATAGGAGAACCATTATCTATTTCTACAACCATCTTCCCATCAGTAACTATATCTTTTTTCCCCGTAATTATAGCTACCTGATTACATTTTCGAGCTAAAGAACAGGCAATCTCTGCTGAATTTTTCTCACTACCTACTGATTCCACACCCTTTATATTTCCTTTTAGTCCAGCTAAGATAGAAATTTCGGCAAAATTACCCCTAACTATGTTAATCTTGACTTTTTCTTGAAGCTTTAGAGCACTCTCGGTACGAAGATTTGTAGCACCTGCTCCCACTGGATCAAGAATTACTGGTATTTTTAGACTATTTGCTACCTGACCCGCAATTATCATTGATTCAATCTGTTCTGGAGTCAAAGTACCGATATTTAATAACAAAGCACCCGCTGCCTTCACCATCTCCCCTACTTCTTCTTGTGCGTGAGCCATTATCGGAAGAGCACCGATAGCTAAAATACTATTGGCAGTGTCATTCATAGCTACCATATTAGTAATATTATGAATTAGTGGTTTTTCTTTATGGATTCTTTCTAATATCTCAGATATTCTTTTTCCCACATTTGTATCTTTATTACTTTTCATTATTCGTTCTCCCTTTTTATCTTTTTCATAATGATTAGATAGACAATTCCTGAAACAAACATACTTGGAATAGATGAGCCTATCCACAAACCATATTTAATACATTGTTGATATAATATTACTCCTATAATCCAGGATACCACTGCCTTCACATTTACTCCCTGATAATACCAGTACTCTCCTTTTTTATAAATATCAGAAAGAGAATATTTTCTCTTGCGAAGAATAAAATAATCAGTCAAAACAATACCGAAGAGGGGGCAGAACATTGCTCCAATAAAGAGTAAAAAATTCTCATACTGTTCTATAGGAAATACCAGAGCTACTAAAGTA
>Ga0209986_10005851_pt1 | contig 10131 bp, 10 predicted proteins | sample BlataG_FD_183168 | JGI IMG/M metagenome (GOLD analysis project Ga0209986, IMG submission 183168) | Deep subsurface microbial communities from Black Sea to uncover new lineages of life (NeLLi) - Black_00105 metaG (SPAdes) (version 2) | ecosystem: Environmental > Aquatic > Marine > Oceanic >...
AAAAGGACACTTGGTGGAATGGGAAAAACAAACCCAAAACAAACCCAATACAAACCCAATCAAACCCAATTAAAGCCAATAAAATGCCAAAACAAACCCAATTCAAACCCAAACAAACCCAATTTCAGACGATGTCCCAAAACGCCGACAGTTTTGTGTACTTTTTTATTCAATTGCTGTATTACCATATTGACAATAACGATACGAAAAACGGAAAAAGCTTTGACCGGAAAAGGGTAATCTGCGATTATATCCTGCAGTTTGACCTCGTTTTATTATCGGAACCTTTTGGAGCTGTGTTGGTCTAAATGATAGGAAAAAACGTGACAGAAGCGGTAAATATCAATATTGACGATGCCGTATTGATAGAACGGTGCCGGCAGGGCGAATCTGCGGCGATAGAACGGCTTATACTTAAGTATCAAAACCGCATCTATAACGTCATATTGAGAATATGTGCAAATAACGACGATGCCGCGGAACTTACGCAGGACACGTTTGTCAAAATAATAGAAAAGATAAGTGAATTCGAGGGCAGAAGCAGCTTTTATACCTGGGCGTTTAGAATAGCTGTTAATCTGACTTTGAATTACTGCCAAAGAAGCGTCAGACTTGGGCGCACGAGTCTGGATACCGAAAATGACGAAAACACTCGGCAGGCAAAGCGGCAGTTGAAGGAGTTTTTGACCGATGAAAGCTGCCCCGACCCGGCGATGTTAGCTCAGAACAAAGAGATGTACGAGATACTTGGAAAAGCGTTGATGAAATTGGATGATGCGCATAGAGCAGTGGTTATCTTGCGGGATATTGAAGGTATGAATTATGCTCGTATTGCACAGGTGCTGGATGTCGAATTGGGTACGGTTAAGAGCAGACTGAGCAGAGCCAGAAGCAATCTAAGAAAGATTATGGAGGCCATGTTGCAATGAGCCAGGAAAAAAATCCGGATATCGAGGAATTGCTGAATAGCTTCATTGACGGAGAGCTGACAGAAAGAGAGCAGACCGAGGTTCAACGGCTGATATCAGATGATGAGCAGGTTGCGCAGCGGCTGCGGGAGCTTCAGAAGACACAGATGTTGGTTGGTTCATTACCTCGTGCCGAGGCCCCGGGCCAGCTTCTGGATGAGATAAAAGCTTCTCTGGAAAGAGAGAAGGTATCGGATGAGGCTGTCTGGAGCGCGGAGCGATTCGAAAAGCGAGTGGGTGCGAGGCATTTGCTGGCCCGTAAGGTTTTGACTGCCGCTGCTATGATTGGGTTGGTAGCCATTTTGGGAGGAGTGATTTATACGATTGTTGCCCCTGATGCTGATTATAAAGCAGGTGTACCCACAGTGGCATTTAGTGGCAGAGTTGAATTGAAGACGAGCGAGTTGATGGAGGTTGACGCATTTATCAACAGGGCGATTGAGGATAACGAGCTTTCAGATTCCGTTATTTTGAAAAGGAACGGGAACAAGAGAGTATATTCCATTACCTGCGGCCGGGAAGACTTAAATTTACTGTTAGCTGATTTGGCCAATATTTGGGAGAGGTTCGATTCGTCGACGCTATTTGTGGAGGCCAAACCGCCGGGTAAGCAGGTGGTTGTTGACGGTGTTAGTGCTGAGCAGATTGCAAAATTGATAACCATACCGAAGCCGGACTTGACTACGGGCGTAGAACCAAATGAAAAGCCGACTGGTAAACAGGTGTCCCAGAAGCAAGTGCATCTGAGCATTGTGGTCGCAGGCAGCGAATAATGGATTAGCTGTATGGAGCAAGCGTTATTTGGTGTAGTTGAGACCGCTGAGCATCCGCGTTTCAAACGAATCACGGAATTGATAAAGTAAGTTGGCTACGATGATTTTTTTTTGCCTTTAGTGTCTGGCTTGGTTTTATCGGCGGGTTTTGAGTCCTTGCTTTTGTCAACGGTTTTCTTTTTCGTGGTGTCCTTGTCCACGCTGCTTTTCTCGCTTTTTTCGGCTTTCTTATAGCTTTCGCTTCTGTAGTCGGTTTGATAGAATCCGGGGCCCTTGAAGATTATGCCTGCGCCGCTTCCTACCAGACGCTTCAGAGCCGACTTTCCGCACTCAGGACATTTACGCATAGGTCTGGCTGTTATGGATTGGAACCGTTCGAACTCGTATCCGCAATTTTGACATATATACTCATAAGTCGGCATAGCGGTTACTCCATCCCGGTTGTTTGCTCTGGCGACTCTGGTTTCTGTTTGGTCGGTTGTTTTGTTGTTAGCTTGTTGACAATTACTTTGCTCGGTCGAATGACTCGGCCATTGAGTTTATATCCCTTTTGGAATTCTTCGAGCACGATATTTTCCTGTTGTTCGGGGTCAGTTTTTTGCATCATCGCTTCGTGCAGGGCGGGTTCGAACGGCTCCCCCAGCGCTTTTATCAGCTCTACGTTATGTAACTTTAGGATGTCGAGCATCTGGTCGTAAATGATTTGAATGCCCTTGAGAAGCACATTGAAATTTTCAGCCGAGTGTACATTTTGGAGTGTATGTTCAAAATTGTCCAGCGCCGGCAGCAGCGTTTTTATAATCTTTTCCTTTTCGTAGCCGATCGTATCAGCAATTTGTTTGGATGTGCGTTTCTGTAAATTGTCGTAGTCGGCGCTGACTCGCTGCAATTTTGCAAAAAGCTCATCTTTTTCCTGCTGAAGCTCTTCTATTTGTTGGCGAAGTTCCTGCAGCTCATTCTTCTTAGGTAGAGGCTTTTTTTGGTCGCTTGGTGTTTCTGATTTTTTCTGTTTCATCGATTGTTACCAAAGTATTTTTTAAGTCTCTCGAAAAAGCGTTTTGATTGTGGAGAAACAGTTTTGTTTTCAGTTTTTGCGAACTCAGTCAGCAGTTCTTGTTGTTTTGCATTTAGTTTCGTCGGGGTTTCGATAATGATTTGCACAAGCTGGTCTCCGGTTCGTCTTGTCCGCATATCCGGCAGGCCCTGGCCCTTTATTCTAAAGATGCTGCCGTATTGTGTGCCAGGCGGGATTTTCAGGCCTTTTGTGCCGTTCAGGCTCGGCACATCAATAGTTGAGCCCAGAGCGGCCTGTGTAAAACTGATGGGGACGGCAGCAATCAGGTCGTTTCCATCACGCTGCAGGAATTCATGTGGTTTTATTCTGACGTAGCAATACAGGTCGCCTCTTGTCCCGCCACCCCGGCCTGGTTCGCCTTCTTTGGTGACTCTTATGCCTTGTCCTTCGTGGACACCTTGTGGAATTTTGATATTGACGATTCTCTTTTTAGGAACTCTGCCGGTGCCTTTACACTTTTTGCAGGGATTTGTGATGACTCGTCCGCTGCCTCTGCATTTCGGACAGGTTGAGACCATCTGGAAGAAGCCACCGCCTCTTACGATCTGGCCTGTTCCGGCGCAGGTAGAACAGCGACCCGGTTTTGTCCCTCTGGCACTGCCGCTGCCGCTGCATTCGGGGCAAAAATCCTGACGGGTGTACTCGATGGTTTTCTCAGTTCCTTTCGCGATGTCATTAAGCGTCAGTTCAACGGTGGTTTCCAAATCGTAGCCGCGCGTGGGTCCTGCCCGTCGGCTTGACTTTCTGCGACCTCCGAATATACCGCTGAAGAAATCATCGAGGCCGAACATACTGAAGATGTCCTCGACGTTCATCCGCGAGAAGTCGTGCATCCCGGCCCCGCGCAGACCATCGTGGCCGAGCTGGTCGTAGCGCTTACGCTTCTCCGAATCGCTGAGGACTTCGTACGCCTCGGCGCACTCCTTGAACTTCGCCTCGGCCTCTTTGTCATCCGGATTCTTGTCCGGGTGGTACTTCATCGCCATACGTCTGTATGCACGCTTGATATCGTCAGCCGAGGCGCTCTTGCCTACCCCTAAAACTTCATAATAATCCCGCTTGGCCATAATCTCGTGTTTCGTGACCGTCGCTCGTGACTCGGAGCTCATCGCACGATTCACACAGTCTTACCTTACAGAACCTGGTATTGCCGGTTCGTCTTTATCTTCGTCTTTTAAGTCTGTTACCAATACGTTAGTAGTTAACATTAGTCCGGCTATGGACGCGGCTGTTTCCAATGCGGTTCTGGCAACTTTTGCCGGGTCGATAATTCCGGCTTTGAACATATCAACGAACTGGCCTGTGTTGGCGTTGTAGCCGATGTTCTTGTCTTTCTCCGGTTTTTCGAGAAGTTTAGCAACGACCACATCGCCCTGGTCGCCGGAGTTATCCACTATCTGGTTTGTCGGCGCTTTAAGGGCGTTGCATATAATATCAAAGCCGATTTTTTCATCGCCCTTGGCCTTTGCTCTGGCTTTTTTTACCTGGCTGATGGCACGCAGGAACACTACACCACCGCCGACAACGACCCCTTCCTCTGTCGCTGCTCTTGTGGCGTGAAGCGCATCATCCAGCAGGTCTTTGCGTTCCTTCATTTCCGTTTCGGTTGCGGCACCGGCCTTGATGACAGCAACTCCGCCGGTCAGTTTTGCCAGCCGTTCCTGCAATTTCTCACGGTCGTAGTCGCTTGTTGTCTTTTCAATTTGATTGCGGATTTGGTCGCAGCGAGCAGTGATTTCCTTCTTTTTACCTGCCCCTTCGATTATTGTGGTTGTGTCCTTGTCGATAACTATCTTTTTGGCCTGTCCCAATTGTGAAAGCTCGATGCTTTCAAGCTTGATGCCCAGGTCTTCGGTGATTACCTGTCCTGCGGTTGATATTGCAATGTCTGCCAACATTGCTTTTCTGCGGTCGCCGAATCCGGGGGCTTTGACGGCGCAGGTTCTTAAGACACCTTGCAGGCGGTTGATAACCAGTGCTGCCAGCGCTTCACCCTCGATGTCTTCTGCGATAATCAATAGCGGCTTTGCGACTTGAGCGATTTTTTCGAGCAACGGTATAAGCTCGCGAACATTGGATATTTTCTTTTCGTGCAGCAGGATATAGGCGTCCTCAAGGACGGCTTCAAGGGTATCGGCGTTAGTCATAAAGTAGGGCGATATATAGCCCTTATCGAACTGCAGACCTTCGACGAAGCTCAGCTCGTTTCCCATTCCTTTGCCTTCCTCCACCTCGATGACGCCTTCTCTGCCGACCTTGTCGATTGCGTCAGCCAAGATTTCGCCGACCTCGGCGTCGTTGTTCGCACTGATGGCAGCAACTTTTGCGACATCGCTGTGGCCTTTTACGGGTACGCTGACTGATTGGATGAACCTGGTGACAACTTCAGCGGCCTTGCTGATTCCCCTTTGGATGGCCATCGGATTTGCGCCCACGGTCACGTGCTTTAGGCCCTCGAGGTAGATTGCTTCTGCGAGGACTGTCGAAGTAGTTGTTCCATCGCCGACAACATCGGAAGTTTTGCTTGCGACCTGGTTGACCATCTTTGCGCCCATATTTTTGAATGGTTCGGGCAGCTCGATTTCTTTGCTGACCGTGACACCGTCCTTTGTTACCTTTGGAGAGCCCCAGCTTTTGTGCAGGATGACGTTTTTGCCGGTCGGTCCGAGAGTGATTTTGACTGCATCGGCCAGTTGTGACAGGCCGTCCTTAAGCTCTGTTCGTGCTGTGTCGTCAAACATTAATTGTTTTGCCATTTTTTTACCCCTACAAATTCCTTCTACAAGATGTTAAAGGTGTTATTGTTTGCCTTTCGGTTTTACTTTTCAATAATCCCGAGGATATCACTTTCTCGCAGAATAACATATTTTTCTCTGTCGATTTCGATTTCACTTCCGATGTATTTACCGTAGACAACCTTGTGTTTTTTCTTTACAGACATTTTGGCTCTTTTGCCGTTGTCGAGAGTTTTGCCCGGCCCGACGGCTATTATTGTACCCATCTGTGGTTTTTCTTTCGCGGTATCGGGCAGAATGATGCCGCCTGTGGTTTTTTCCTCTGCATCTAATTGTTTTATCACAACTCTATCGTCCAAAGGTCTAAGTTTCATAACTCACTCCTTTTCTATCTGGGTTCCACTTTCTAACTACTCATTTACGGTACACATAAGAACGACTCTGTTTAATTTCTTATTTCCTGATTGGGACAAGCGTTACCGACTTTAGGTTCATAACCGCTCCGCGGGGCATAGTTTTGGGCTTAACGGAAAGGTTATATGTGCCGGGGCTGGAGAATTTCACCGTTCCAAGTTTTTCGGTGACAAAACTGGTCCAGCCGCCGGTGTCTTTGACTGTGCCTGCAAGCTCTTGTCCGCCGACCGTTAGAACGTACTTGCTGCCGCTCATGCCCGCTGCGCAGGCGAAGGTTACTTCGGCATTGAACGTCCCTGCTTTGGTAACATTGAAGCGCCAGGTGACATAATCGTCGGGATTCGTCCAGTAACCGATGTTGTCCTTGCCGCCGCCCGACTCGTACCTCGCGTTTGTTCCGCGAACAACGGCATTATTGGCCTTAAGAACAACCGTACCATCTTTTCCCTGCGGAGTAACAGCCGGTTCAGCCTCCATTTCCAACACTACGACAGTATCGATAGTGTCGGGCGTTTTTCGGGGTACCGTTACGACAAGATTGCCGCTCTCATCACTATCTATGAGTAGGTCAGCGCGGTCCTTGCGAGCAAGCAGATATGCCTTTTGGACGTCGTGTCTCGGCAGCGACACTTTTAATTCGCCGTCTTTTGGCCAATCGAACACGTGCAGGTACAGCTTGCCAGACTTTGCTGTACACCTTCCCCAGGGAAGTTTCTCAAACGGGCTGGCCGTTGTGCCATAAATGCTTTCGCTGTTCTTGGCCATCCATTCACCCATAGCTGCCAATCGCTCGACGCTGGGCTGAGGGATAAGGCCCTCGGCATTAGGCCCGACATTGAGCAGGAAATTGCCGCCTTTACTGGCAATATCCACGAGCTTGCGAAGCAGGTCTTCCGTTGACTTCCAGTTGTGGTCGTAGGACTTGAAGCCCCATGTGTTATTCATTGTCATACAGGTTTCCCAGTCGACGTCCGGCAGACCCGTGGCAGGTATTTGCTGTTCTGGCGTACCGAAGTCACCGGCGAAATACCCCTCTTTTGTCAGACCTTGCATACTCTTACGGCCCTTGCCAATGCGGTTGTTAATAATGATGTCCGGCTGAAGACTTCGGACATAATTGTAAAGGTCCCTGCCCTGCGGTTCAGTCCAGTCTTTTATCCATTCGCCGTCGAACCATAACACACCAAGCGGGCCGTAATTGGTTATGAGTTCCCGAAGTTGCGGCTTCATATATGTTTTGACGTATCGAGGGAACTTAGGATTCGAGCGGTCAGTGTCGTTATAGTTCGGATAAAAAGTCGCTTGTGCATCGGGATGGTGCCAGTCCATTATTGAATGGTAAAAGCATAGTCCGATGCCGTGCTTCTTACACGCGACAGACAGCTCCTTGAGTATGTCGCGTTTGAACGGCGAGGCATCCATAATGTCATAATTAGTAACTTTTGAATCCCACAGGCAGAAGCCGTCGTGGTGTTTGCTGGTGATGACGATGTACTTCATCCCCGCATTCCCGGCGATTTGCACCCACTGGTCGGCATTAAATTTGACGGGATTGAACTGTTTAGCAAATTGTTCATACTCTGCGGCGGGGATGTCGGCCCTTTCCATAATCCACTCCCCGATGCCCGGTATGCGTTTGCCCCTGTATGTGCCCGCAGGCACAGAGTAAACTCCCCAGTGGATGAACATGCCGAATCTCGCCTCGCGCCACCACTTCATCCGTTCGTCACGCTGCTTTTTGGTTTCAAGTAAGGTTGATTTGGCGGTTATCTGTGCACAGGCTGGGATTACTAAAAAGCTCAACACCATAATCACAATTGCCGGGCTTTTCCTACACCTATGTAAAGGTGTATAAGTTTGGGACGTGGTTGTTTTGTTACTCATTGTTTATCCTCTTTTACTTATCCGCTGGTAGTCATAGGCTTTCGGATGGTATTACATCATACCCATTCCGCCGCCCATACCTGGGCCTCCGGGTGGCATACCAGGCATCTCTTCTTTATCTTTGGGCTTTTCGGTAACCAGGCAATCTGTGGTCAGCAGCAAGCCGGCTATACTCACAGCATTTTGCAAAGCGATTCGTGTTACTTTTGACGGGTCGATGACGCCGGCGCCGAAAAGGTCCTCGTACTTGTCTTTGTCGGCGTTGTAGCCGAAGCCGCCTTTGCCCTCTATGACTTTATTGACCACAAGATTTGCTGTTGCACCGGCGTTGGCGGCGATGTAGTAGCAGGGCATCCTGAGGGCCTTTGCCGTTATATCGGCTCCGGTTTGCTCGTCGTCTTTGAGTTTTAATTGTTTGATTGCATCGATACAGCGGATGAGGGCCACTCCTCCGCCGGGCACGATACCTTCCTCAATGGCTGCTCTGGTGGCGTGCAGGGCGTCCTCGATTCGGGCTTTGCGTTCTTTCATTTCCGTTTCGCTTGCAGCGCCGACATTGATTTGTGCGACGCCGCCGGTTAGCTTGGCGAGCCGTTCCTGAAGTTTCTCGCGGTCATAATCACTGGTTGTGATTTCTATTTCGCTCTGGATTTGCTTGATTCTGCCGCTGATGCCGTCCTGGCCGCCGGCACCTTCAACGATGATTGTGTTATCGTTGTCGATGGTTACTTTTTTGGCCTGTCCGAGCTGCCTGATGCTGATGTTTTCCATCTCGATTCCCAAGTCTTTGAAAATCGGCTCAGCTCCTGTCAGGATTGCAATGTCGGCCAGCATTGCTTTTCTGCGGTCGCCGTAACCGGGCGCCTTTACTGCCGCGCACTGCAGGATGCCTTTTAGCTTGTTAACCACCAGCGTTGCTAACGCTTCGCTCTCGACATCTTCTGCGATAATCAGCAGGGGCCTTTTGGTTTTTGCAATTTTTTCAAGCAGGGGCACGAGCTTGGCTACATTGCTGATTTTTTCCTCGTGTATGAATATATATGGCTTTTCCAGTTCGCAGACCATATTTTCCGGGTCGGTTACGAAGTGGGGCGAAAGGTAGCCGCGGTCAAACTGCATCCCTTCCACAAAATCGACATTCGTCTCGAAGCCTTTACCCTCTTCGACGGTGATGACCCCGTCTTTTCCGACCCGCTGGAAGGCTTGAGCCATAATCTTTCCGATTTCCACGTCGTTGTTAGCTGATACCGAGGCGATATTGATTATGTCATCGATTTTAGTGATATCGATGGGCTTTGCCAAGGATGCGAGCTTTTTGGTTACCGCCTGCGCGGCCCTTTGCATACCGCGGTTCAGGGCCATAGCATCCGCCCCGGCTGCGAGGTTCTTGTAAGCTTCCCTGAATAGCGCTTCGGTGAGCACGGTAGCAGTTGTTGTTCCGTCGCCGGCGATTTTTGAGGTTTTGCTTGCGGCTTCCTTTACGAGTTTTGCACCGAGGTTTTCATTCTTGTCGATAAGGTCAATTTCTTCAGCCACCGTTACCCCGTCTTTGGTCACGGTTGGTCCGCCCCAGCTTTTGTCGATGATAGCGTTTCGGCCTCTTGGGCCAAGTGTTGGCTTTACCGCCGCTGCGAGCTTTTCGACGCCAGCCAGCAGCCCGGCTCTTGCATCGCCTTCAAATGCCAATTCTTTCACTGCCATAATTACTTGCCTCCTTACTGTGTTCAGTTCAAAAAGGGTTGACCGTTAATTTTACGTTTAATTTATAGCAAACAAGCAAAAAATATACCAGTTTTTATACAGAGTAAAGGCTATTTTAGGCTGATTGTGTGTAACTGTCTATAATTACTGTAATTATGTGATGCAAAAATCCCCTGTGCAGGCGGCTATACTGCATTTTTCGCAGGAAGAAATACAAATTTTGGCAAAGAGAAGGTGTTGACTCCGCCAAGTTGACAGGGAGCAGAAGTTCGAGAGACAAATGGCAAAATGCGAAAAGACTTGAAGAAACTGGGTTTTTGGGGCGTACGAACCCCGCACCAATTGGCGGTTGGCAACATGCCTGCCCTTCCGGAGGTATGGTGCGCCCAGAATCACGGGCAATTGGTGCGGGGTAACGCTGTCCGGTCAAAGAACCTGATAAGCGGCCTCCGTGTCTAATGAGGAGATTTTTCTATCGTGTCAATCCTGCTGTTGATTCGGCTGTCCGGGATTGACCGACTCCTGAAAGTCTGGAGAAGGTTCTTCCGAGGCTTCCGGCTGCTCGGAATGACCTTCAGGCC
>Ga0209986_10005852_pt1 | contig 10130 bp, 10 predicted proteins | sample BlataG_FD_183168 | JGI IMG/M metagenome (GOLD analysis project Ga0209986, IMG submission 183168) | Deep subsurface microbial communities from Black Sea to uncover new lineages of life (NeLLi) - Black_00105 metaG (SPAdes) (version 2) | ecosystem: Environmental > Aquatic > Marine > Oceanic >...
GGTCTTTCTCCATAGTGCAGGACTTTTCCAGCAGCACTGCGGAAGACACACTTCCGGCTATCTTCTGGAGAAATGTAAACTGAACGTCGTGAGTTGTTGTGCAGCGAATTAGGGAAACTAGGTCTAGGTCTTGACTATCTGTATTCCCATCAGCCTGACGCCCTTTTGGGTTCGCATCGACAGGGTCGCCGGCCCGGTGATGAGGCACTGTTTCTCCTTAAGTTCCGCCGTTGCCGAGTTTGCCGTTACGCTTACCTCGCCATCCAGGACATAGAAGATGACATGAGAAGCCATCTGGCAGGCGGGCATCTCCCCGCCCGGTGGCAGCTCCACAATCCTGGTCTTGAACTCCTTGACCTGGTAGAAGACGTTCTTCTCTCTACGCTCGTAGGGAAATGCCTTCATCTCGCCAAGATCAAACACTCTCATCTTGCTACCCTCTGTGAAACACCTATGCCCCTGTTGTCGGTCCACTCAATGACCTTTTCTATGAAGACACCCATAATAGCCACGAAGATTATGGTCAATATGAGCCTCGCCGCGGTTAAGTATAAACGTGGTTGATTTGCTCACGGCAATTTAACCCCTCATTTTCCTTGAACTCGCTTCTATAGTTTCGAAAATTGATGCATGGAAATTATATATGGGTAATAACTTATCAAAGAGATTTATCGCATGGTTCTCCAAAGACGAAATCTCGCCTGACATCTTATTTACTAGCCTGTCTATGTCGGCCTGAAATATATTCTTTATTAAGTTGGGAGGATATTCGCATAAGTGTATTTTGCCAACCATAGAAATGATGTCGAGCGTGTCTAATTCGTCCAACTTTAACAAATCGCCACCGTGAATGAATAAGTTACGTGGAACCTTAACGTGAGATGTTGCCTGTCTCAAGGTGCGAAGCGACTCGGAAACTCCAGTTGGCTTTACCCATAAATTCTCTTCTATACTAGACTGCTTCACTTGTTTCTCATCAATGCCAAGACGAAAAACACCATTTGTTAGTTTCAATGCAACGTCATACAAACCAACAATACTAACCATATAAACATGGTAATGATATTGAATCCAGTCATACTGAGTGATTCCTTGCTTGAGGTGACTTCTTGGTTTTGGAAAATCTTTTATATATATCGTAGTGTGATTTAGGCGCCTGAATAGCTTGACCATATTGTTCGCATACCAAAGCACATAATAATGGTAATTCTGTTCGTTAGACAGCTTCGGTGCTCTGGAATGTCGCACTTTGCTAGACTTAATCATCAAATCTTCGGTAGACACTGACTCTATCAGTGGTCTGAGCTTTTCAAGTAATTTATTAAACAGAGAATGCTCTTCTATACTCAATTCAGCAACACCTCACTTTCTAAGTGTTGTTACACTAGCCTGAATATACGCCCTCTGCTTCAAGCCTTTTGGCTTTACCCTCCTCGCCCCACGAAAGCAATGTCTGCTTAATACAGTCTTGGGTTTATTCGTATATATACCACCTTCAGGCAAACGATGTTTCTGCTTTTGTGACTTAGGTTCTTTGGCTATTTCAATCTTAACAGATGGTGCTACCTTTGCTTGGCCCACTACTGGCTGTTTTACTACCTCAGCCCAGTTCTTGAAAGGGATAGGTATTCCCATCTTCTGTGCTGGAGGGATATTGCCTAACGATTCGTGTTCCTTGAAAAAGTTATAGTGGACTAGCCAAGCATCGGTCAGTAGCTCGGTTGTCCTCATATTCTTGAAGCCACGCACAACCTTTGTCCTGTCCTTCAATCTCCCGTGAAATCGCTCAATGATGTTCGTTGAGTTTACATCTGTGAAGGGCTTGCTCCGGATATGCTTGGTATCACTCCCAAAGACAAGCTCTATCCCGTCTACATAGGCTGCCAGCTTGTCGGTGATAATCCTCTTCGGTGATTTGCCCGCCTTCCTCTTTGCCTCATTCATCACTAAGGCTGCCTCTTTGGTTGTTCTGCTTTCAGCCAACCGCGATGCTAACAGGTAGCGTGTCTTCTGGTCTATCACGTCGAAGAACCATATCTTCCTACCGCCCACCTTCAGAACTGTTTCATCTGCTATCCAAGTATCCCCGACAATAGGCTGAAAGTTCTTTATCCTGTCTACTGCCTCTTGTGAGAACCGCTTTATCCAGTTGTAGATACCCATTTCCGTGTAGTAATGGTGGTATTGCTGCTCTAGGTGTCTCTGTATAGCGTCTAGGGGCATACCGCCGAAGTAGCAACTCAGGGCAGAGGATATATGCGCAACGGGTGTCTTCATCCGAGGCAAGGCTTTGTTGTCCGCAAATTTCCGCCTGCAATCTTTGCACCAGTAACGCTGTATGCCTTGAAACGTGCCGAATTTCACTACGTTTGGCGAACCGCAATACTTGCACTTCATTATTCTTCCCGAAGCAATTCCTTTTCTATTAGCTTGGATATGCCTGTCAACAAAAGGCGGAGTCCTTGCTCTCTCTCCGCCCTTAATTCAGTGGTCGTTTTATTGAATGCTTGCATTATGAGGTTCGCACCTTTGGCAGGGAAAAAAGATATAAGCAACAACATACTATTCATTCCCAATGAGTACCACATGTATACCTTGATTGCGTTATTCAGTTCCTCTGTTGCTATCTTCGCCTGTAATCGGCTAACCAGCTTATACCTATCATCGTTTTCCCGTTGTGTCGAGATTCCTACTTGTTCGTCGTCCAAAACTCCAGCAGTATGTATCATAAACCTCATTGTCTCTTCGTTAACACTAGTGTCACATATACCCAATCTCTCGATGGTCTGATTTACTGCATCTTGCATCTCTTGCTTGGATAGATTCTCATGTATACTAGATGGTTGTACCTCCCAATCCTGTTGAAGCCGCCTCTGAATCCGCACTAACTTTGACCTTTTAATTTGCTTGTGTGCCAGTTTACGTGCTACCCTACTATCCAATTCACCTAAGTCGTGTAAGGCATCCCGCAGTCCGAGCAACGCTTCAGCTTTACCGTCCGTTATGACCCTTGTCACGTGTGCTTTATGGTCGTATCCCACAGCGCCTTCCGCATCTTTGAGTAGCTTGTTTCTAGCTTCATTTCGTTCCAACACGACTCTACGAAACGCCAAAAAGCTAAAGACAAAGAAGAGTGTCGCACCACCAATCACAAGAGCTGCAATCCACAAAGGTAGTGATGGGGTGGCTTTGCCAGCCCAGCGAATAAAGGCAGTAAGCCCTACTAGCAGCGGTATGAAGGTTAGGGAGACATTTATTATCACCTCCCACCACCTTCGGGGGACTCTGACGTACCACTCTTTAAGTGGCTCCCATACTTCTTTTGACATAATACTAGTGTATCACATCGCCAACCACGTTTATACTTAACCCTGTTGGGATCGCGGGACAGCGCAATGCGTTCCAGGTTAGCGGCGCTGAGTCACATCTCGGGATCTAGAGAGCTTCGTTCCCCGGCAGGAGGAAGAGGCGAACATTCTTGACATCCTATTCTATGGCTTTCTCCGCAATGTCGCGAGGCTGCACAATCGTCGGAAATGTTGGGCTGCAGCACACGCCCCTGAGACTTAGCTGCCGATAAGACATCCGTGGGTGTTCGGGATGCTGCGGCGTACTCAGGTTGCCTTGTGCAGCAGTATCCGGTTTGTGATGGGCATTACCAGCTATTGAGTTCCTGGAATTTCCCTTCGAAGTCCTTTCTTGAGCCTTCTACAAGACCCTTTGCCCTACCAACAACTCTCTCATATTCGTCATTCTTGAGAGCTCGCATGGTTTCCAAGGCGACTTCTGCTGCCGGTATGCCTCCGTGTGTTTGTTCCGCATCGCGACTTGAGCCTCTTCCCAGTTCCGTGTCAACTGCAGGAGGCACTATTTCGAATACCTTCACAGGGGTTCCTTCTAACTGATGCCTTAAAGACACGGTGAACATGTGGATTCCTGCCTTCGTAGCGCAGTAGACAGGCATAGCCGCTATCGGAACGAAAGCCAACCCCGAGGAAACGTTGATAATGGCTGCCTCTTTCTTTGCCATCAGCAACGGGGCAAGACAGGCCGATAGATGGATCGGGGCAATGAAGTTGACCTGGACCTCATCTTCGCCCCGGAGCAAATCAACTGCCCCTTTCTTGAAGTCGATAGCCCTTTGAATTCCGGCGTTATTCACTAAGATGTTGAGGTCTTGATATCGGTCTTTCACCCAATTGAAAAGGGATTCACGGTCCGCCTGTTTAGAAACGTCGCATTGTCGCACCTGTATCTGAGGTAGCTTCTGCTGCGCCTCTTCCAGCTTCGCTCTCCTTCTTCCGCAAATCAATACCCTATTATCCGCGTCGATGAAAGCTTCAGCTAGAGCGAAGCCGATTCCCGTAGCCCCTCCAGTTATCAGGACGGTGTTGCCATTAGTTTTCATGAGTTACTCCAATCTCAGAGCCTAATTGACGCATCAAGTATCATGCTAGGCAGGCATTGTGTACCTAGAGTGCAACTGATCTGAATCGTGTATCCGACATTTCCCGATTGGTCTTAGCCGAAGAAGAGCTTAGATCTTTATCCTCTAAGTGCATCCCTCGTCAGGATAATGCCTGTCTCAAGGCCGGTAACACCCACGGTGAGAAAATCATGCATAGTCCACCCAGGATCATGAATAGGCCCCAAAAGAGCGGACTTGTGGATGATTTCTTTCGCGTGTGCCAAGCCTTTAACAACTACGGTAATCCCCGACGGGAAAAGATAGCAGCCAGCGATAAACAGAATGTGGGAAATAACGAGTACAATGACTAATGCCATCTCTAGCCTCCCTTTTACGACTTATTCTCGGTGCGAGTTCACATTATAATCATGGAGCTGTTGCAGTGCCAATCTGGAAGGAGGCCCGCTTCTTGAAGCTGGCGTGACATTGTGGACGACTACTGGACAGCATTGAAAGCAAGTGTGCGATGAGAACACTCCATTAGTCGGCATGAAACGGAGCCATACCCATGCTATTCAGTTCTAGCCATCTCCAGAACAGCAAGGACGGGCCAGGGCTTGTCGGTCAGTTCCCCCGGTAAGTACACCGGCTGATTGTGGGCATCATAGGTCGCATTTATTGGATTACCGTTTTCGGGGAGATTTACGCGCGCCCAGGGTACTCCCCCAGCGACGGCAGCATTGACCATGTCCGTGGCATGCTTACACTGCCACCACGCGGGAGGTTGATGAAACATAGGTATCTCAGCTGGCATACTCGGAGGTTGCGCATGATCCCACTCCGCCTGCAATCTCAAATATCTGCCCCGGAATTCGCCAATGAACTTGTCCGCCTCTCGTTCTGACCAAAAGTCCTGATTTTCTGGAGAAGGGTCACGATAGATGCTGTAGCGCCCAAATCTCTCGTACACCTGTTCATATCTGTTATGGTGCGGGTGAGAAGGAGGGCTGTAGAGCGCCCACGGTTCATGAGCGGTAACGAAGCTGTTAGATGGCCCTTCACCATCTACAATATACTTGACGGGTATTTCCGGATAGCGGCCTACACAGCCTGCTGCCATGGTGATACCATAAGAAAGAGTCCTAATGCCGACATTGTCCGGTATGACGTAGTCCAGGCTGATGACATATTGCAGAAGCTTAGCGAGGCCATCTTGATGACGGAAGCCATTGAAGTCCTCGGTCCCCTCTGACGCAATATCATCAGGATGATTACTGACTCTACCTTCGGCATTGAAACAAACTACAAGCATTCCCGATTCAGCAAGGATCCTCGCTTCGGTACCCAGCGCATCTAACCTGCCAGGTCCAAGGCCGCCCGGGATCATGACCACAGCGGCAAAGGATAGCTTAGGATAGACTGCCGGGTCAGGCCGCCGTATCATTCCATAGACTCTGTTGCCAGAGGGCATCAGAAGGTCGAAATCCTCCACAATCGTTGCATAGGGATTTATGCCAGGTTCTTCATTGGGCAGGGTTTCAATGTAGCTGTCACTGCCCCCGCAGCCGGCTGTCACAAAAACACCGATCATAGCAATGGCAATCAAGATCCTCTTCATCTGCCCCTCCTACTTGTATAGACAGATTGGTGAAACCGGTACCAGGTCGCCTGCGGAACCCATTATGATGGCTGGCCAATAAGCAGTCAAGCGGCTGATCAGGCCCGATTGACCCGAGCGGTCTCAGTCCTGGAGGTTGAACAGACCGCCTCTGGACAGCGGCAGCAAGCTCTGCGCAGTGGTTAGGCTGGCGCTCTCTCGGGACGACAATGGTGCTTCAGGCTTTTCAACTGATAGGGAAGATATCTTCCTTGCCAGCGATAGAGGGGTTGAGGAGGGATGCAAGAATCGCGACAGGTGAGACGGGCGTTTTGCTTACGGGTCTTCTGAACTAGTTCAAAAGGGTCATTGACACTTCCTCAGGCACTGATACAATAGCGTTGCGAAGGGCATGCACGTGAGAAGAACTATCAGTTTCTTGTTTGTGGCAGCGCTAATCGCAGGAATGGTAGGCTGCGTTAGTGTTAAGTGTGACCTCACTATCGCCAGTACCGTCGGAGGGTCGGTAACCATACCTGGAGACGGGACCTCTGCTTATTACGAAGGTGAAGTGGTCGACCTGGTTGCGACCCCAGATGCTGGCTACCGATTTGTCAACTGGACTGGCAACGTAGGCACTGTTGTCGATGTCAACGCTGCTTCAACCACCGTTATCGTGGACGGCAACTACTCAATCACTGCTAACTTCGAGGAGATAACACCGGTTCAATATAACCTCAGCATCTCCGGTGCCGCCGGCGGTTCGGTCGCTCTGCCCGGTGAGGGGACTTTCACATATGACGCTGGCACGGTGATCAGTCTGGCCGCGACCCCGGCCACTGGCTACCAGTTTCTCAACTGGACCGGCGATGTGGGCGCTATTGCCAATGTGAACGCTGCCTCAACCACCGTCGCCATGAACGGCAACTATCTGATCAGCGCCAACTTTGAAGAGATCCCCCCCGACCAGTACAACCTGACCGTGTCCAGCACAGCCGGGGGTTCGATAGTCACTCCCGGCGAGGGGACGTTTACCTATGACGAAGGTGAGGCAGTCAACCTTGTGGCCACGCCGGATGCGGGCTACCAGTTTGTCACCTGGACTGGCGATGTGGACAGCATCGAGAATGTCGAGAATGCCTCGACCACCATCGCGATGAACGGAGGCTGCTCCATAACGGCCGATTTTGAGCCGATTCCAGCCATGCGGCACGACCTGACCGTCACCAGTACTGGTGGAGGATGGGTGATGACTCCTGGCAAGGGGACTTTTGCCTACAATGCTGGCACAGTGGTCAGCCTGGCGGCATTCCCAGCTAATGGTTATAGGTTTGTCAACTGGACAGGCAACGTAGGCACCGTCTTCGATGTCAACGCGGCCCTGACCACCATCACTATGAACGGAGACTACTCCATAAGGGCCAACTTCGAGCCGATTGCGCCCAGCTGGCACTATCTGGCTATCACCAGCACCGCAGGTGGCTCCGTTACCACCCCTGGTGAAGGCACCTACATATGCGTCGCCGGCACGGTGGTTAGTCTGGTTGCCAACCCAGCTAGCGGCTGCCAATTTGCCAACTGGACCGGCGATGTGGGCACCATTACCAATGTGAACGCCGCCTCAACCACCATCGCCGTGACGGGAGACTGCTCTATAACGGCCAACTTCGAGCAGATACCTTCGGGGCAATTCGGCCTCACCGCCTCCAGCACCACTGGTGGCTCGGTCACAGTACCGGGTGAGGGAACTTTCACATATGACGCTGGCATGGTGATTAGCCTGACGGCGACCCCAGCTAGTGGCTATCAGTTTGTCGGATGGACTGGCGATGTGGGCACCATCGGCAATGTGAACGCTTCCTCAACCACAATCACCATCAGCGGCAACTACTCGATACGGGCCAACTTCTCGACGGAATCGGTAAGCCCTCCCGGGATAGGCTATACTGCGACAGAAGCTGAGACACTGATAATCGTACTGGTCAATGACGAAAGACAGCAGTTTGGCTCATCCCCTCTTAGCGAAGACCCTCTCTTAACCAGTCTAGCTAGGGAACATAGCACCAGCATGGTCGTGAACGGCTTTTTCGGCCATGAGAGGTATCCAGGGGAGAGGAGTTTCGACTATGGTCAGCCTCCCGGAACCATACGGGGAGAAAACCTGGCCATGATCCCGACCAGACGGACGATTCCGGGCGATTACCTTTCTCTGCAGGAAGTATGTGAGTGGGCAGTCTCAGCCTGGATGAGTAGTTCAGGACACAGAGCCAACATACTAGAACCTCGCTACAACAAGACAGGTGTGGGAGTTTCATTTTCAGTGGGGGGAGACTACCTATATATAACTCAGATCTTCGAGGGTCCTTACTAGTAACGGGTAGTAATGGGAAATGGAAGCTTGCTTGGATATCCTGGTGGCAACAATGATAATGTGATAGCAGTTGCAGAACATCCAAGATAGTGAAACTAGACCCCAACCTCATTTATTGTGGCTATGATCCTGGAGTTGAGCCGTTTGGCAAGGGGGCCTAGCAACTCACTACATCATTATTATCGACATAGTCCTTTTATCTCTAGGCACAGGGCGCGAGGTTCATCAAAGGGCCAAAGATCAGAATGTCTGGCGCGCTTCGCGCATACCTATGATGTCAATTCACATTCTGGGTGAATGTGCAGGTAAGCGGGCTTCGGCTGTCCTCTCCGTTCATCCCCCAGGAGGTATCTCAATTGCCTGTTCCTCCGCAGGCTTGACAAGGTCGCCCATCATCCCCTCATCGCCAAGTGCAGCGCGCCATTGGAGCATGTCCCGCCGGAATGCTTCGTAATCTTTCTGGAGAATATCGTACGCTCTGAGATTCTCTAAGGCTACTGCACCAAGGTTGCCAATTGTCTCTACGAAATGTATGTCATCCTTGCTGAACCGGTATGGCTTTGTAGTGTAGACTCTCAATAGACCGATGACTTCTCCTCTAAGCCTCATGGGGACGGAAAGCATAGATGCGATCCCTTCTTTCTTGGCCTGTTCTCGGTATAGTACACGCTCGTCTGTAGTCGCATCCAGGACAGTCACCGGCTTGCCCTCAAGTACATCAGAGATGATCGTACCCACTGTTACCGGTCCTTTTCGGAGGTACCAGTCGCTGAGCCCATAGGCAACTGTATGCAGTAATACATCCCTTTCTGCTGTCAGCAACATGAGTGAGCAGGCTTTTGCCCCGATAGCTTTAGCTACACTTTCAACGATGGAACGAAGCAGGGCCCTTGAGTCACGCGCCGAATTCAGTATCCCTGCTATCTGATACACACTCTCATAATAGTCTCGTTTTTCTTTCGCCATCTCATCACCTCCGTGCCTTTAGTGATCACAGTCGCCTGCACATGTTCATTATCACCCAATATGCCGTGTTCGTCAACCAGTCTCACCGACAGATTAGCACAGGTTTTCAACGCCGCCAGAGACGCTAATAGAGATACGCTCCGTCGATCGGATCACCGACCTCGTTGGCATCTTTCAGTGCCAGGCGATCAAGCCTTGTCTGATTTGCGAGCTTGCGCATTCACCGATACCGGCAATGAGTTTGGCTGCCCTGAGATGCGCCCCCTTGCCTTAGCGGGTTCGCAGGTTGAATATTCCCGAGGGATGCTGGGTAGCGAGAAAAGCCAACATTGAGACGCGGGCACCGGCTGACACCAGGTGAAAGCACTCCCTGCTCAGGCGAAGAGTGGATCTACGTATCCTGTCTCGCTTTGCCCCTATATTTCAAAAGAATCACTCCCAGAAGCGCTGTAATCACGGAGATTGCGGCCAGGACCGGCAGAACAGCACGGTAGCTGCCCGTTGTATCGTACACATATCCGGCAAAGGGTGCCCCACCGGCACCACCGATGGTGCTGTAGAGCATGAGGGCGCCGATTACCATGCCCAGGGACTTTGTGCCGAAGAGCTCGGTCGGCACCAACGTGGCCAGAGGGATTACGCCGCCATAGGCCAGGCCGAAGGCGATGGCAAATATATAGAAGGCCCACATCTCCTGCGCGAAGATAAGCCAGGCGAGGGCCAGCGTTGACAGTATCAAGCACAGACTCAGTGCTTGCCTCGCCCCCAACCTATCGGCTATGAAACCC
>Ga0209986_10005853_pt1 | contig 10129 bp, 9 predicted proteins | sample BlataG_FD_183168 | JGI IMG/M metagenome (GOLD analysis project Ga0209986, IMG submission 183168) | Deep subsurface microbial communities from Black Sea to uncover new lineages of life (NeLLi) - Black_00105 metaG (SPAdes) (version 2) | ecosystem: Environmental > Aquatic > Marine > Oceanic >...
CCCACCTTATCCAAGCTATCGATATCAACACCATACTTGCTTACCCGATATGGGCTGTGGAAGTAGGCGTGAGCCAGTATGGCACTGCGTCCATCTAGGGTAACCAGCATGAAGCCTTGTCTTACCCCCTGGCTTCGTATTTCCTCGGTGTAAAACCCGCCAGCTTTGTCTTTCATCCCGGCTATGGCTTGTTTTATAAGGCTGGTTTTCCCTGTTCCCGGCTGCCCGGTGAGCAGATAGACTTGCTTCATAGGCTCTTACCGCCTTAGAGTCCTGTCTGAGCCTTCCTTTTTAGCTTCAGCTTCTTTCTCTTGCGCCGATGCTTCAGGTCAGCTACCCTTTTTCTCTTATTCATCGTTAGTAATATAACCTAAATCAGTTTTTCCTGCCACCTTTAGCTTTGTGGGAGAAGACCTCGACAAACTTGGCGAAAGAGCGGTTGTAGGTCTTCTCCACCTCAGGGGGGAAGACGCAGGCGGGGAGCTCATCGAACTGCAGATGGTAGGCGATGCACTCGCAGCACTTACCTTTTCTGGAGCACGGCTCATAAGTGCAGGGGCATTTAGCTTTATTGACTTCAATCTCACATTCCATCGTGTTAAAACTCCATTACATAACATACTTTTATATTTTTTTCGGGAAACAATTCAAAGCTAATTAGATAGGAGGAATTGTTTTAGAGTTATGTTAAGTTACGCGTTTTCTTACCTTTATTGACAACTCAGCCAGCAACTCAAGGGCTTGGGCGGCTGCCTCGGTGGTATTTAGTGATGCCAAGCCACAGCTAGGGGTGAGCAGTCCTTGCTGTATTAGCTGCTTGAAGGGGACGCCCTTTCTGGTGAAGGGTGCCATTGCTTCCTCCAGACGGTCTTTCAGGCTGGATGCTGTTTCCCTGGCTAGCGACTGTTCATCATTGGGGACAATTCCCCAGGCAATAGTGCCTTTTCTATCCAAGAAGCTTTTTATTTCAGAGGGATAGAGGCTCAGCGACTGAGCATAGTTGTAAGCGTCAAAGCTCAGGATATCAACATTGGTGCTTAATAAAATTGACCAGTCGGTATTGCCGCAGCAGTGGACTCCTTTTAGGCCGCTGAGCCCACCAAAGACCTCTTCCAGCAGGCTGATGACCTTCTCCTTGGACAGTGACATGGAGACTGAGCCAAAGGAAGCCATATAAGGCTCATCAACGAAGATAATGGTATTCTTGAAGAGTTGGCTCAGTGCCTTTTCCTGCCAGCTTGCCTTTAACCTGAGCAGCTTGACCATGGCATCACTCAGAACATCGTCATAGATTATAGCTCGGCGGCTGTCATCGGTGACGGTTAGCCCCCAGGTGACTGGCCCGGTGATTTGACCTTTGACTGCCATAGGCATCAGGTTCCTCTGGGCGAGGAAGCTGTGGAGACCAGCGGCATAATCAGGGTTGGTAGGGTATTTATCAATATCGTTTTCCAGGTAGGCGGCGTAGAGCTGTTCCAGCGGCTTGTCCAAGTCAAAGGAGCGGTCGATATAGATGCTGTCCTCCTTGATTATGGCTCCGGGGAAGCCCTGGCTGAACTGGACACACATATTTTCCAGGAAGGAGCGCTTAGGTAGCTGGGGCCAGGCTGGGATGTCTTTAAGGTAGTGGCTGACCTGTGAGCATGCCTCCGATGGGTTGGTATGGGGCATACTGCCAATAGCCGTGGGTAGGCAGCCAAATTCTATATTGGGCATAGTGCGTTAGTTGTCTCCTTTTAGATACTTGCCAATAAGCAGGTTTAGTTTTTTCTTCTGCTCAGCCGGTATCACCTTTGGGTCGGTAACAATGGCATTTTTCAGGGCTGTAGCGCACTCGCAATCGCGCTGCTCTGGTATTCTGGCGACTGTCAGCTTGATGATTCTCTTGATGGTATCAATATTGTGGCGCAAAATATCCAGAATGATTTCTACGGTAACTGGTTCCTTTTCTTTATGCCAACTGTCGTAATCACTGACACCGGCAATGGTAGCGTAGCAGATTTCTGCCTCCCGAGCCAGCTTGGCTTCGGGCAGTGCCGTCATGCCGATAATATCAGCTCCCCAGGAGCGGTGGAGTCTTGATTCAGCCCGGGTGGAGAAGGCGGGACCCTCCATAGTCACATAGGTGCCCTTGGGGTGGACTTTGGCCCCCACTTCCTTTGCTGCCTCAAATACAATCTGACTCAGCACAGGGCAGAAGGGCTCGGCAAAGGGGATATGGGCGACGATACCCTCGCCGAAGAAGGAGTTTACCCGGCTCTGGGTGCGGTCGATGAGCTGGTCGGGGATAACCAAATCGCCGGGCTTTATCTTTTCCTTAAAGCTTCCCACTGAATGGGTGGCGATAATGTATTCCACCCCGAGGAGTTTAAGGGCATAGATATTAGCTCTGGCCGGGAGTTCGGTGGGGGGGATGCGGTGTCCTTTGCCGTGCCGAGGGAGGAAGGCAATTCCCATGCCCTCCAGCTTGCCGATGATGATAGTATCACTCGGCTTACCGAAGGGCGTATCCAGGTTAACCTCTTCTACATCGGTCATTTCCTTCATCTTGTATAGTCCTGTCCCGCCAAGTACCCCGATTTTAGCCTGCGGCATTAAGAGACCTCCTTATGCGTCAATGCTATCTTGACAAAGCCAATATATTTATGTTAGATTTTTAATAGCGGGTAAGTCCTGCGGTAAGTGTGTTACCGGAAGGTAGCATAAACTAGCTGTAAGCTAGTCGCTCGCAGGGGCCGCTTTTTTATTTGCCAAAAAATAATCTCCTGTCGTTTTTCACTTTGTCTTGTATAATGTTGAACAGTTTATAGTTATTCGAGTTGTATTTCTTGAAGAGGCTGTTGCAAATAACATCAATTCCTTGGATAGCATAAGCCTCATGCGAATCTAGATGCTGAATCTCTAGATTGATGTCTTGCCTTTCTCTTTCATACCAGATTTTATATCGTAGATACTCATTGAAGTTGAAGCCAGAGGTTATAGAAATGACTCTCCTATCTACATTAATAACTACCTTTGCATCTTTCGGCTCCTCCAAAATTCGGTCGACCAATGACAACCCAACCATATAATTGTACAAAATATTTGAGTCTTTCCGTAGTTTAGGCTCTACATTTGCCTTTTTTACCGTTATGGCATGCACTTCTATATCCAACTTTGCAAACCTGTTGAGTAAGTCTTCCTTGATAATCTCTCTAGTAGTGTTTCCCTTTAGTTCCACATCCCGGGGAATATGATATTTTAGCTTTACTCTCTTAACACATCTTCTAAACGGAACAGGATTCTCTGTAGTAACAAAAGCAATGGTAAAATATCTGGTTCCTCCCTGCCCGAACCCCAAATCCCCCGATTCATCTAGGTAAACATACATTACACATTACCAACTAGCTTTCTTACTCTCCTTCAGTTATTTTCCTCTCTTCCTTAGTAAGTCCATATAGGTTATAGACAAGGTTATCTATTTCTTTATCTGTCCGCTCAATCTCTCTAAGAAGCTCATCGTGCTCATTACAAGGCGTTTTACGAATTGGTACTAGGCGTTTATTCAGCTCCAGCATCCTGTCCACCAGAGCTACCAAATTATCGTGGAGTTTCTTTTCCGCAGGGTTATCAAAGTCAATGCGGTGGATAGGGAGCTGTTCTATCATTTCTATGTCTGTCTGTGCCATTGTTCTGCCAAGTTCTAAGCTAATTAGATGGTAATAGTGATTCATTAGTTTGGAATTCAATATAGCTAATATATACTTTAGGCTATATCTATTATCCTTAATTATGACGGAGTGCAGATTGTTTAGATGGTAGTAACCATTGTTATCAAAAGTGGCAATTAGGCTATCTCCTGTTTGCCGTATAAGCAACTTTTGCTGTGAAATGATTTCTTTATCCCAACCACCACTATATAGAAGTGGTGGGTCAATATTTATATAGTTACCTTCATAATCTATAAGATATTTATTTATCTCTGCCCCAGATATAAGCCCTCTTTGCCAAGTTTTGCCTCTTCGCGTTCTACTCACAATATTCTTTTGTCCAATTTTTGAACGGACTCCAGTATGTATACTCACTACTTTGTCAGCTGTGACTGTTCCTATCTCAATTCTCTGCACTAACTCTTTGGACGATTTGTCAAAGAATAATCTAAACCTGTTATGCTTGGCCTCCTCAAAGTAGCTCTGTGAATATGAGAAGGCTTTGGAAAACTTGCCTGATTTAATGTCGTCTACTGAGCTACAGAGCTTCACGCTCACGGGGCTCTTCTTCCTAATAGAAGCGTCACTCATTTTTTGGAGGACAATAATAACCGGTCGTCCAATGGTTCCACTAGACCAGAAATCTTCTTCAAACAATACTATTTCTTTAATCAAACAAGTATCTAGGATGCTCTTACGAAGTTTGGAAAAGTATCTTCCTAGTAAAAAGCTATCAGGTAAGATATAGCTGAGATAACCTTCTTCTCTTAGCAATTGCAAACCTTGGTCTATAAAGAGAGCATATGTACTAAGCTTATACTCTGCTGAGTTTGGGAATTTATCTCTTGAATATTGGCCAAGAGCTTCCTCTATCCTTTCGGAGCCTCTCAATCCGAAGCTAACATACGGCGGATTGCCTATAACCACATCAAAGCCACCTTGAGCCATAATATCCTCAAATTCCTGTTCCCAGTTGAAGGGCTTTTTATCTCGCCAGCTGTCGCCGAAGTAGCCTTTAAGCTCATCTTCAGTGCCTGAAATAAGAGAGTTGCCTTGGCGGATATTGTTTACCAGGTCAGGGAGGCGTTGCCTTTGGTTGAGGGCTTTAAGCAATAGATTTAGCTGAGCGATTTCTATTGCTTGGGCATCAAGGTCAACTCCATATAGGTTCTGTTTAAGGAATTGAAACTTAGTTACGTAATCAAAGAAGTCTTTTTGTTTGACGTCTGCTTCTGAGATTGACTGGGGGAGCCATTTCTGTCGTTTCCAGTGCTGCTCTAAATAATCAAGGGCTTCTACTAGGAAAGAGCCTGAGCCACAGGCAGGGTCTAAGATTCTGATTTTCCTTGCTTCTTTTAGGAGCTTGTCTTTAAGTGCTGGTCCCAGCGTATTCTCCACAATATAGTGAACCACGAACTTCGGAGTATAGTAGATACCCTGGGCTTTGCGCTTGCCTCGCGCTGGAATTACTTCTATTTCCTTGCCAGCTCTCTTGATGAGGTGTTCTAGGTATTGCTCATAGACGCCACCCAGAACATCAGCATCAATAGCGTTGAAATCATATTCAATAGAGCCATCTTTAGTGGTATAAAGCTCATTGATTACTTCTCCAAAAGGAGTTGGTTCACATTCAAGCTCATCGGCAAGATGGAGCAGGAACAAGCGGCTGTCATAGCCTTCATCGAAATCACGCCATATATGTCTAAGCTCTCCAAGTAGGTTCTTTTGGGCGCCATTCTGCCACTGGCGGAGTAGGGGACGTAGAATGGGGGGTTCAATTTCTCTATCCTCACAGGCTCTGATAAAGATTAGGCGGTCAAGGATGCGCTGGACGGCTTCATCTATTAGATAGCTGGGACATTTCTTATTATATGCTGATAGATATTTATCCAGCAGTCTACGCCAAGAAACGAGGTCGGAAAAAAGCTGCTGTCCTACGGGGGTCTTTTTAGTCTTCTTAAACAGGTCTAGGGCTTTCTGGTCTAATAGGTTCTGTTCGCACGCTGGGCGGGAGAGGAGCCAAAGCCAGTCGAAACGGCTGAGATATTCATCATAGTTGAGTTTAAAGAATAAGGAACGGGTTACGATTGGCTCTTTCCACTCAGCGTTGAATACTTTTAAGCCCTCAAAATCAGTGAGAACTGCCCAGGCGGTTCCTTTATGATAGGCATAGTTGATGGCTTGCCTAGCGTATTCGGGATTATCTAGGTCTGCTTTTAAGGCTTTGGCTTCAAGGAAGAATTTGGGAATGCCTCGCAAGCGGAAGGCATAATCTACGCGTTTCCTAGATATACTCTCCTCTTCAGTAACTTCTTCTCTGCCAGACACACTCCAGCCTAATGCACTAAATAGAGGTAATATAAAAACCCTGCGAGTATCTGCCTCAGTAAATGTTTTAATTTTTCTCTCATCCAAGCTCTGATACTCGGCAACTAATTTGGCTATTTCTTGTCGAGCTTCTTCTTTTGTTATAGCCATATCTTAATCTGCCTACCTGTTGATTGAATCAAAATAGTTCAGGAAACTCGTCCCCTTTTATTATACCATTCTCGGTGATGATGGCGGTTATGTAGCGGTGGGGGGTGATGTCAAAGGCGGGGTTGGCGGCCTCAACGCCCTCGGGGGCAATGCTTATCCCCTGAATGTGGGTTACCTCTTCCGGGCTTCGCTGCTCAATGGGGATTTGAGTTCCGGAGGCAAGTGAGAGGTCAAAGGTGGTGGTGGGGGCGGCGACATAGAAGGGGATGCCATGCTCCTTAGCCAGCACGGCCAGGGTGTAGGTGCCTATTTTATTGGCAGTATCGCCATTGGCGGCAATCCTGTCGGCACCAACAATAACGCAATTGACCTCTCCACGGCTGATAAAGTAGCCGGCCATAGAGTCGGTGATAAGGGCGAATGGGATACCAGCTTTCTTTAGCTCCCAGGCAGTAATTCGGGCTCCCTGGAGGAGGGGGCGGGTCTCAGTGGCGAGAACCTTGAGCTTTTTGCCCTGCTCCCTGGCTTGCTTGATTACCCCAAGGGCAGTGCCATAGCCAGCGGTGGCAAGAGCACCGGTGTTGCAATGGGTCAGGATGGTAGAGCTGTCCTCAATTAGCTCAGCGCCAAGCTGGCTGAGCTTTCTGGTTGCCTCGGCCTCTTCATTATGTATTTTGATTGCTTCATTGACCAGTGCTGTCTTAATCTGCTCTATGTTCTCACCAGCTTGGGCTAGTTGCTGCATTCGGTCAATAGCACGGAACATGTTTCTGGCGGTGGGTCTGGTGTCGGCGAGGGTCTGGCTAACGCCTCGGAGCTTTTCCAGGAAATCGTCTCTGGACTTAGCCTTGATTTCCAGGGCACCGAGGGCAACTCCGTAGGCTGCAGCTACCCCAATGGCTGGAGCACCCCTGATTTTCAATTCTGTGATGGCTGAGGCTATATCCTGATAGTAGCTGAGCTCTAGATAGACCTCCTCGTGGGGAAGCCTGGTCTGGTCGAGGATTCTTACTTTATCACCCAGCCATTCAATAGCTTTCACGGGCATTTAGCTTCGCATGCTCCTTCTGAACAGAATAACGCCGAGGGCAAAGATAACTACCGTCCAACCAACCAAATACAGGAGGTCGTTAGTGATTGCTTCCAGTCCAGTTCCCAGGGTGATAATAGACCGCGTGGCATCCATAGCATGCAGGAAAGGCAGGGCGTCAGCAATACTTCTGATAACTGAAGGCATTTGCTCTACCGGCCACCAAGCACCAGAAATCATAACTATGGGGATTATAAATATCCAGGGAGCCCCCGATGCCTGCTCTTCGCTTTTGGCGAGGGTGCCAAGGAGCATGCCGATTCCCAGGCAGCAAATTCCGATGATGAACAGAATAAGAAAAGCTAAGCCAAGGTTGCCAATTATACTCAGACCCATCAGAACTCCCACTCCAAGATAGATGGCTACAGAGACGACGATTACCGGGACAAAGGGCAAGCTGTAGCCGAAGATAAAGTCCGAGGGTCTTGCCGGAGTGGTCATCAACCGAGATAGGAATCCCTTGGCTCTATCCCTTACCATGATGCCTCCCACTGATGGTATTAGAATCATTAGTCCGAAGACAGCCATCCCGGGTATCAGGTAATTGATATATTCATCTTTTATCTCCACTTCCGTCTCCCTTAATTCAATGTTCAAAGGGATGGGAATGTTTAGAAATTCAAGGGCAACGGCTCTAATCACAGGCACAGCCCGCTGGGGGAGCATAGGGTCGGCTTCGTTGTAGGCTAGCTCCAAATCGATGGCTTGACGATGCTCTACTGCCTCACCAAATCCACGGGGGATGAGCAGATAGATTGATAATTCGCCGGTGTCCAGCTCTTCTTCAGCTTGAGATTGGCTGTGGTATATGGGAGGAGCTACCTCAAGGGCGGGGATGCTTTCCAGGCAATTGACAAAGGCGGTTGATATTTGGCTCTGGTCTTCGTCGACTATCCCGATAGAGAGGGGGCGGGTGGCCTGTCCTCCGAAAGCGAAGCTGAAAATCAAAATGAAAACGAGGGGCATCCCGAGGAGAAATGCCAGGGCTACTGGGTCTCGATAGAGCTCTTTCAGGTTCCTTTTGCCTATTTCCCAGAATCTCATTCCCTTAATTCCTTTCCGGTTATGTGGAGGAAGACATCCTCAAGGGTTGGCTCTTTGATATAGGCAGAGCGAACTGTAGCCCCGGATGTGTGCAGGAGGTCAACAATTTCCTTGAAGTCGAGCTTTTGAGCACTGATGGTCATAGTGCCATTGGTTATCTCTACCTCAGCATATCTAGCTCTCATTTCCTTTATAACTTGCTGGGTGAGGTTCTGGACAGAGATAATCATGGTATGCTTTTCCAACATGCTTGTTTTGAGTTCGGCGCTGGTTCCCAGAGCGACAATCTTACCCTCGTCTATGATGCTTATGCGGTCGGCAAGGAAATCTGCCTCATCCATATAGTGGGTGGTGAGGAGGATGGTTTTATCTTCCTTTAGGCGGGCAATATATTCCCACATTACCCTTCTGGCTTGAGGGTCAAGACCAAGTGTTGGCTCATCAAGGAACAGTATCTCAGGATTATGGACTAGCGCCATCATTATACTGAGCCTTCGCTTCATACCACCGGAGAACTTTCTCACCTGGTCTTTAGCCCTATCGGCAAGCCCCATTGTCTCCAATAGCTGTTGTGACCGGCTCTTTAGCTCTCTGGGATTCATGCCGTGAAGCTCACCTATGAGATTGAGGTTTTCCTGAGGATTGAGGCGCTCGGAGATAGCTGTTTCCTGGGGTGATACGCCAATGATTTCCTTAATCTTGAACGGCTGTCGGTTAATATCGTAGCCCATTATTTGGGCGGTGCCGCTGGTTGGTTTGAGCAGGCAGCACAGCATATTGATGGTAGTAGTTTTGCCAGCGCCATTAGGACCAAGCAGGGCAAATAGCTCGCCCTTTTTGATATTGAGGTCAATACCATCTACTGCCACCAGACCATTAAAGGTTTTGGTCAGGTTGAAGGTCTGGATAGCAAAGTCACCATTCATCTCTTTCTCCTTTCAGGTGGTGTGATTATGATAACATACTAACATATTTTATTTGGGATTTGTGGGGTGGATGTTTTAACTGGATTATATTGCCATACTATTTTCGCTTACCAAACCTGGGAATAAACATAGGGACGCTTTTCTTGTATTTAAGGTATTCCTTGCCGAATTTCTTCTCCATCTCCTTTTCCTCAATAGTTCTGAGGTAGAGGATGTTTATCGCAGTGAAGAGCGGGGTAAAGATAAAAATGAGAGAGATTGAATTGAGCAATATTCCTACGCCGAATAGCAAGGTAATCCAGCCAAGAAGCATTGGATTTCTGAGCCGGGAGTATAGTCCGGTAGTTACCAGCTTTTGGGGTGGGTTGATGGGAACCGGGCTACCTCTGGCTTTAATAAAGGTGTAAGCTGTCCACAGAGCTAATGCAGTCCCAATTATCATCACTGGCACAGATACAAATATATTGGTAGGTGCTGCAAGGGATAGTTGTATTGGCGAAAGCTTATCTAGCCACAATGAAGCAAAAACAAAGAGTGCACTTAAGCCAAACCAAAAGATTACCCCTACCGGTGTCATTATAATCTTTAGCTTATTTTCAGTGGTGGCTATCCGGTATATAGTTTCAGCCCATCTATCGGCTAGGCTCATAGTTACTCCTTGCTACTTGGGTTAACTGTAGCCTAGCTTTGGGTCGGTCGTCAAGGGCAAGGCTTTGGCTTTCTGAGCTAGTTCAAATAGATTGGTGGCGCAGATTATCATGTTTCGTTTCTCCGCGGCATTGACCCCATCCCCCCTTGTGCAACCGGAGACATAGGTAACACTTTAGACCGGGCACATAGGTAACACTTCTCTCCCCTGTTTAATCAGCAGGGGTGTAATTCTATCGGTTAATTCATTGAAA
>Ga0209986_10005854_pt1 | contig 10129 bp, 7 predicted proteins | sample BlataG_FD_183168 | JGI IMG/M metagenome (GOLD analysis project Ga0209986, IMG submission 183168) | Deep subsurface microbial communities from Black Sea to uncover new lineages of life (NeLLi) - Black_00105 metaG (SPAdes) (version 2) | ecosystem: Environmental > Aquatic > Marine > Oceanic >...
TACCCGGGCGCTGGTTAGTGGGGAACTGCATATCGGCCTAGTTTGGGCGCTCGTGCTCATCCTGGTGCTGGGTGCCGCGTTCTTCTCTGCAGCGCTGGTGATGATGAGGCGCAGACTGACCACATAGGGGACTTCAGAGGCCGCGCCAGCTGGTTCTTCGCCCGTGGCTGGAGATGATTCTAGGGACTCTCAGGTGCGGTTCAGGAGGCTGCTCATGGCATCACGCCGTGCCTCCATGTTGGCGCCGGGGAGGCAGACCGCCGACCCAAAGCCAGGTCCAGGGCGCGGATGATTCTAGGCCTGGTCTCACGGGGGTCGATGACCTCATCGATATTGAAATGGCCTGCAGCCGGATAGGGGCCGCAGTATTTCTTGTAATCCTCTTCCAGTTGCTTTTGAAGAGCCTCTGGATTATCGGAGGCTGCCAACTGTGCGCCGTAGGCTGCCATAACTCCGCTCTCTGCGGGGATGGAGCCGAAATCGGCTGTTGGCCAGGCTAAGGTCAGTGTCTGACTGGCCCCGTAACCGCACATAGCGGATCCCCCGAAGCCGAATGCCTTGCGGATGACCACCGTGATTTTGGGGACATCGGCCCAGGCTAAGGCGTAGGCTACGGATAAGCCATACCGCAGGGCTCCTTCTTGCTCTGACTGAGGGCCTGTCATTACACCGGGCACGTCTACCAGGAATATGAGAGGTATGTGGTAAGCGCCGCACAGGTCGACGAAGTGGCGCTCCTTTTGGCCGGCTTTCGCCGTGATAGCACCGGCATTGACCATGGGTTGGTTGGCTATGATGCCCACCGCATGTCCGTTCATTCGGGCAAAGCCTGTGATCATCATGGGGGCGAAAAGCGGTTTGATTTCGAAGAAGCTATCTCTGTCTACGACGCAGTTTATGATGCGCTTCATGTCATAGACCCGGCGCGGGTTGTCCGTTGGCAGGATATCCAGTAGCTCGTCATCCATTCTCTTTGGGTCATCGTTGGGGGGTACTGATGGTGGATATTCCCACGCATTGCCTGGCAGGTATGACAGGTAACGTTTTGCCATGACTATGGCGTCTTTGTCATCTTCAGCGGGGTTATCGGCGACCCCGGATATGACGCAGTGGACTTCCACACCCCCGAGTTCTTCTTTGGTCACCTTCTCTCCTGTGGCGCTCAGCACCACTGGTGGGCCTCCCGCTGCCATCATCCCTGTGCCCTTGACCATAATGATGAACTCGAGCAGGCTGCCGACCAGTGAGGAATCACCGGCACTGGGCCCCATGACCACACCCACCTGTGGGGCAACGCCGGACATCTTGGCAATCATGAGGAAATGAAAGACCGCCGGCAGCCCCTCTCCGATGAACTCCTCGGCTCTGGCGCCAGCACCATCGAGCAACCAGACCAGGGGCACCCGTTCCTGGGTGGCGATGGTTACCATCCGCACGTTTTTCATGGCGTGGGTCATGCCTACTGAGCCTCCCAGTACAGTGAAGTCCTCGGCGATGACGCCAGCCCTTCGACCATCGATGCGACCGAACCCTGTTATAACAGCATCTGCTGGTGCAATCCTGTCAGCCATCTCTGCACGATGGCTCTGATGAGTTGCCAGCAGGCCATATTCCTGGAAGGTGCCGGGGTCCATTAGCAGCTCGATTCGTTCGCGAGCCGTGAGCTTGCCTTGCTGGTGCTGGCGCTGGACCCTCTCAGGCCCTCCCATCTGCAGGGCTTGCTGTCTTCGTTGCTCCAGCTCTTCCAGTTCTTTCTCGAATCCCATTTCACAACCTTACCGGCTGTTACTTCTGGTCGCCGCTTCCCCAGGGCAGGCGCTTGCCGTCTTCGGTGTAGCGATAGAAACCCTTGCCCGCCTTCCGGCCCAGGCGTCCCTCCTTAACCATTTGTGGAATAAGGTCGGAACGGGGGGCGAAGCCCTCCAGCCCCAGTGCTGCCATCGTTTGTCCTATCAGTACCTGCGTATCCAGTCCTGAGTTGTCCGCGATAACAAAGGGGCCAACATTCCATCCGTAACCCAGCTCCATACCCACGTCAATATCCTCGGGAGTTGCCACCCCATCGGCTACCAGGTTCACTGCCTCACGGAAAGCGGCCGAGAAGATGCGGTTGAGTGCGAAACCGGGGATATCCTTTTGCACTCGGATCGGGGTGTGCCCCAGTGACTGGACAAAAGCTACACCTGCCTCGAAGGCCTCGCGGGACGTCTTTTCTCCCTTTATTACTTCCACCATTCTCATAAGGGGCACAGGCCCAAAGAAATGCAGGCCCAGGACTCTCTCCGGGTGCTTCGTTGCCTGGGCGATACGGGTGGGTGGAATGAAGGAACTGTTGCTGGCGAGGGGAGTCTCTGGGGCGGCCAGCCGGTCGAGTTCCTTGAATATCTCCAGCTTGAGATGCACTGTCTCGAAGGCAGCCTCGATTACGCGCCCCACCTCGGCGGCGCTGCTGAGGTCCTTTTCAGGGGTTATTCGGTCGAGAACCGTTTGCGGAGAGTCCTTGAGGAGGCCCTTACTGCCGAGTTTTCCCAGTGACCACTGGATCTCGCCCATGGCTTTATCAAGTACTTCGGCCTTTATGTCCATCAGGTGGACTCGGTAGCCCGCCTGGGCGCATACCTGGCCGATACCGCAGCCCATATAACCGGCTCCTACGACTAAGACGCTTTCCATTTGTATCCTCCTGCTTGCGTTTTTTGCTTGGCCTGTCTCCTGTGTCAAGGATGTCTCGAAAGACCGTCGTCCTCGTGTGGCTCTTCGCCTGGGGGTTCTGCCGCTACGGTCCAAGCCGGTAGAACGACATGCCCTTGGGCAGATAGAATCGGCTCTGCCGGCCTATTTTACCTGCATTGCGCTTCAAGAGCAACGCATTGTACTTGTCCAGTAGATTAGTGACACATGGGCTCCTTTCTCTGATTCTGTTTCCAGTGCTCAAGATACTTGAGTGGTGTCAGATAACCCGGCGCTTAATGTGGCCTTACTGTACTATATCTCGCATTGAACAAAAATGAGCTTGTACCAAGAGGACTCTCTCTGCTGGATGAGCTGTCTGATGCGGAAAGGAAAAGCTCCACGAGAGATTCAAAACAAGGTGTCAGTTCCAGGCAATACTGCGGTACTGATTATGGTAGGAAGATGAAAATGTTGAAAAGGCTTGAGGCTAAACGGAAGATGCCTTACACCGGGCTACCCTTCGGGCGGCATTATCCACGACTTTTCAGATGGAGCCTTATGGTTACATGCCGCACCAGGTTGTTATGTTCTCGCTGGGTTCACGCTCGGCTTGAACTTTGTTTGCCGGAAAATCCCAATCGGGATAGCCAATCGTGAGGCAGATGACTATCAGTTTCGATTCGGGGATGCCGGTGAATTTCCTGACTACACCGGGATACATGATTCCCTGCCCCTGAATACAGGTGCCTAGCCCATAATTCAGCGCCGTCAGGGCAATGGTCTGGGAGATGACGCCGCAATCAAACTCACCTCCTGAGCCAACTGACTTATCCATTGAGATGATGATGGCTGCCGGAGCGTCAAAGAAGCGGAATCCTTTCCTCATCCATTCGGTTCTTTTCTCTTTATCCTCTCTGGTAATACCCATCAGTTTGAAGAGTTGCACGGCTAAGGCTACCTGGCGCTCTCGGTACTCGTCCGTGTACTTCTCCCCCCTGGGTACGTCCATACGGGGCAATTCTGCGGCGTTGAACTTCTCTATGTTAGCCTGCTTGATTTTCTCCATCACGTCGCCGGCAATAATGGTGAATTCCCAGGGCTGGGTATTCATTGAAGACGGGGCATGGACGGCAATCTCTAGGATTTCCTCCAACACATTCTTCGGGACCGGGTCCGGTTTGTAACCCCTGATGCTTTTCCTCGCCTTTATGGCCTCAACCAAATCCAATTGTCTCCTCCTTTTGCGGTTCTGTCATATGCGCTAGATTCAACACGGCTATTCCTGCCACTAGTCTATCATATCTCGCCCTTCATAGAAAACCCTGGAGACCGTAACTATGCTGTGACCTCAGCGTTCAGCGCTGGTGCAAGTGCCACCAGCTTGACAGTATTAGGGCACTGTTATACTCTTGGTCAAGTGTTATCCCGCGAAAGAGCTCGCGGGGGCATGAGAGAGGCACGTCTTCGGCACGATACCAAAATCAAGGAGGGCAAAGAAATGGGACTAATGTCGGCAAACGAGTACAAGAAAAGCCTCAGGGATAGCAGGGTGGTCTACTTCGAAGGTGAGAGAATTGAGGATGTTACAACCCATCCAGACCTAAGAGTATGCATGGAGACAGCAGCTATAGACTACGAGATGGCGGAGATGCCCGAGTATAAGGACTTGGCTGTCGTTGCTCACCCGGAAACAGGCGAGCTGATCAGCAGATACTATTACAACCCCAGAGACTCGGAGGACTTGCTGAAGAGACACGAGCTGATGGTGGCAGCAACAACACTAGGAGGAGGAGTGATCCCCTTCTCCCATGATGTTGGGGCAGATGCCATGAATGCGGTAAATGTTACCGCCAACATGATGGGGAAGGAAGAATATGTGCAGCGGGCGGAGAACTATCGCTACCAGTTGCAGAAGAGTGACCTGAGCGTGGCCTGTGCGATGACCGATGTGAAGGGGGACAGAGCACTCCGTCCTTCCTCTCCCAACCAGGGTCACCCCGACTACTATGTCAGAGTTGTAGACAGGAATGACAAGGGGATAGTAGTCAGGGGAGCCAAGGCACATATCACTGCTGCTGCATATTCCAACGAGATCTTTGTCATTCCTTGCCGGAACATGACTGAGGAAGACAAGGACTATGCCGTTGCCTTTGCTATCCCTGCGGATACAAAGGGGGTGACACAGATATGCCACCCCGTCATGACGCGATTAAGCTCCCTGGACTTCCCCGTTGAGGTGCCGGTGAGAGCGCATACTGACTCGCTTGTTGTCTTTGACGACGTACCTGTGCCATGGGACAGGGTTTTCCTTTGCGGGGAGTGGCAGTTTGCCATGCCTCTGGTCTATAACTTCGGCTACTTGCACCGGCATACGGCGGCCAGCTATAGGATCCCCATGTCTGAGGCCCTACTAGGTGCAGCTCAAGCAATGGCTGAGTATAACGGGATAGAAAAGGCCCCACATGTTAGAGAAAAGATAACCGACCTGGTTATCTATGTTGATACCCTCAAATCTCTGGCTCGGGCTTCGTGTGTGGACTATGTCACCCACAGTGGGGTCTTAATACCGAACCCGGTGATATCGAACACGGCAAAGTATCACTTCGCCGAAAGGTTTCACGACTGCGTGAAAGCAGTGGAGGACATTGCCGGCGGCTTGCTGATAACCGCACCGACATATAAGGACTATCAAAATCCAAACACGGGGAAGTATATAGAGAAGTATTTGGGCGGTGCAGCAGGGATATCTGCAGAGCACAGACTGAGGATGCTCCAGCTACTTCGGAGGTTGTTGGGCCTGGAGACAGAGGTTACAGCAGTCCACGCAGAGGGGTCTCTTCAAGCGCAAAGGATGACGATCTATTTTGAGTCACTGCCTGAAGTCGACAAGTACAAGAAGACGGTTGAGAGAGCAGCTGGCATAAACAGGTAACCCTATCGAGAGCAGAGTGTTTGGCTGCCGAGCCAGGATTCGAACCTGGGCTAGAGGATCCAAAGTCCCCTGTGCTACCACTACACAACTCGGCAAAGGTGCTTGAATTATAGCACAGAGCAGCACTGCCCTCCTCAGGATTGCTTACCATTCCGCTTACCACTTTGGCACTGGCTGGCCGCTTTCCGTGTTTTGCCTGAGACAAATAGGAATGGCTTAAACAGCGGGAAGAGAAGCGGGTGATGGTCTCTCAACAAAGACGGAACAAGGCTACCAAAGAGAAAAAGCTGGTAACCTAGGCTTACTATGTTGACAGCTGGTCATATTCTCCTCCATATGGTGTAGCCCTGCCCAACAAAGTCCTGTAATGGTCTACAATCGCCTCAAACTGTCTTGGAGCATCTCTGTGTGTCACTCTGTAACTGGAATGCCTAAGACTGAGACGAAACGGTATAGTGGTATCTATCCTTGCCCAAGCATCAATGGAGAATCGGTCACCTTTCAAGCATTTCGGGTCTGCAATCAAAACAGCGTCTCCAATTGGCCCCTGGTAGAAGTGAACGGAACCTAATCTATGAGCTTGGGCAGCGGTTCGCTGTATTTGCCCCTTCCAATACCCCTTACCCTCTTTACCTCTGGGTTCCATCTTGTCTATCATGTAATCGTCCTCTGGGTCCGTCAATATCAATATGAATTCCCTCGGGTTGACACTCGGGTCTAGAAGGTCATTGTTGTCAAGGACACTCCCACCTGTATGCCAAGCAGCCCAGATTTTCTTCATCCCCCTCAACTCATCTGCCAAATTACCCTTTGCCCTTCTTAAATCCTCTCTATTTATGTAGAATTCTGCGAGGTTCCTTTGTGTTCCCAACAATAATGTTGTTATATCAGAGCCTATAGGTGTAGCTGTCGTTATTTGTTCATGTTCTTCTTTAGTTGACGCTCCATACTCAAGTTCTTGGTTTGAAGGTATTCGAACAATCCGTATTGTTGTGAAGAATGGCCATGCATACCATTTAATACCCATTGCAATAGCTACTAGGGTTAAGACTCCACCGATTACCCAAAGCACCACGGCATATTCGGAAGCAAGTGTTATGCCTGCCATATTCAATCCCTTCTCCACCAAAAAAAATGCAATAGCAAAGAGAGTCGCGATGGTTGTTGGAACCCATGGCCTGGCCATACCCCAATTCTATCACGCCTTGCATAAACTGTATAAGCCCGCAAGTATTGAGGGGTCCTCCTCGGCATTGTTCGCAAATCCTTGAGGTTAACGGACTGCCTGTCATACTCTCTGTCAGACTATTTCGCCCGTGGACTATGCTGTTCCTGAGCCCATAGAAATACTCAACTTGCCTCGCTCTCTCCGCTTACCTAGTCAAAACCCACACTATTCCTACAAATCAGCTCCTAATTCCCCGTCTATTACATATCACAATAACCTCAACTAGGTATGAATAATGACTTAATGAGTCAAGAACCAGCACTGCAACACGTTCAAGAACATTCATAATAAGGCGTAATAAGAGCGAATTAGCGTGGTAGTCCGAAATTCAGATAATCGTTGGGTCTGCCAGGTTGGACTATCGCCCGAAGTGCCTGGGGGGACATACCCCGCCTCTTCTTGTACCTTGAACCTCTGCACTCCAAGGTATTGACAGTCAGTATGAGTGAGGACTAGAATGCGGTAGACGTATAAGAAGCAAGGGTACAAGCAATCTAAGCTGGGTTAGGATGAGATAGGGGGAGATGAAACAAGGGCACTGGAATCGCTGTTTGATGGCGGTTGTTGCTGCCCTTCTCAATTCAACCAAAAGCAGGTATGAAGATGACAAAGCAAATAATCTTGGGCTTCAGCGGGGCTATAGCCGTGGTGGTCTTGCTGCTGGCTGGATGTATGGACTAGGCATGCCATTGCCTACGGGAATCAGATAAGATAAACTATCCACAAATCAACAGTCAGATACTATTTTTGCGACGGGGTGGTTATCACGAAGTTAATAGACAGTCAAAGAGAAGAGATAGCGGAGGCAATCCGTCAAAGGTGCCACGGGCTAATTACTAGGTTGTCAAACAGACCATATTGGGAGAGGAGAGTGGTGAAGAAAACATTATTATGTCTTGCTGTCATAGTAATATTATCAGTCGTCATAGTTCCCTTTTCTGTATCAGCTGATGGGGATAAACTGCTAACACCAGCTGAAGAGAATTTTATTCTTCAATTAGCATCACGAATGGCACAAGCTCAGAGTCTTGTTGCCAGTTACAGAGAATGGGTATCAGAATGGAGCGCAGACCGACTGCTGTATTTCACTATGCTAAGTAAGGGTCCAAAAACCATACCGTTTCCAGCTGAGCTGATGTTTGAGGGTTGTACGCTAGGCCACAATGTACCAGATACAATGAGCGATATTGCCAGCATATGGAATGATGAGGTTTGCAACGAATTCGGTCATATTAGCCAGCAGATGACCTCGTTTTCAGAAGGAACAAACGTAATCGACTTAACCGCTGGACTCTTTATGATTAGGGGGGCGCTCGGCCGTATTGAATCCTCCATATCCAAAATTGATACGATGGCGGCTCACCGCGCTGATGAATTAACCACAATGAGGGAAGCTGAACAAGAGGCTAAGAAGGAGTTAGACTTAGATGATGAATGCTTTATTGCTACCGCTGCCTATGGCACTCCAACTGCTAAAGAAATAGACGAGCTGCGCCGTTTTCGAGATGAGTATTTACGAAAAAGCTCCCTCGGGAATATGTGTATACAATACTACTATGAAAAGAGCCCTCCTATAGCCAAGTTTATATCCGACCGTAATGTACTGAGAGCAGTGGTCAGAGAAGGTTTTGTTGAGCCTGTGGCTGGAATAATAGAACTGAGTGAAAGTTGGTGGGCGGAATAGAAAGACGATGACTTTGTCTAGCTCAGCTTGTTGCTTTCTTATAATGCTCCAGACAATCCTCAAAGGTGATGCTCCGTGTATAGCGAAGAACCATGCTTAAGTCCTGCCATCCGCCAAGATGCATAATATCCAGCGTTGAGAGGCCTTTTCGGTGTAGGTTGCAGGCAAATCCCCGCCTGAAACTGTGAGGGTTGCACGGTATACCCGTATCCCGCCCCAGTCTCTTCAGCATAGTCTCAATACCATGTGTACCAAGCCCCCAGATATTGCCTGGAGTGTGATTCTCACTCAAGTACGCCCGCAATTGTTCACCAGTCCTATTGCTGAAAGGTGCTCTCCTTTGTTTGTTTCCTTTACCTATGATGCTAACTGTATGGGTATCCCAGCAGACATCAGTACACTGGATGTTGGTTAACTCACTTAGTCGCATCCCTGAGTCAAACAACAGCCTGATGATACATTGGTCTCTTGGGTTACCTACTCTGGACACAAGATACTCAACCTGTTCCTGAGTCACGCTTGGCATGATTCGCTTCTCTCTTTTTGGACTGTCTACAATCAGTATTGGGTTATTCTGAGGATTAAGGTTATAGTCAGACTTCGGAGAATAGAGCCAGTTGTAGAAACAGCGGAGTGCCCTGTAGTATGAGTGCTTACCGCCACCAGAGCATCTGAGAGACTTTAGAAAGTGAGCTATGCCTTGACCTGTAACATGGAGACCTACTACAATGCTGGCTCTGGTGAGGTATGCTTGATAGAAATGGAGGGTCTGGGGCGAGAGCCCCTGTCTTCTGGAATTGAGGAAGTCGCTTACCAGTTTGTTCGTATCAGCAAATCCAAAGTCCCCTGTGCTACCACTACACAACTCGGCAAAGGTATTCGAATTATAGCACAGAACAGCACTGGCCTGCCTCAGTATACGCCGGGCAAAGGTGCCCGGGGGAAGCCAGTGCGCCCTTGAACGGCTGCTGTGTCCCGTGTTCCGTTCAGGCTTAGCCTTGTCACATAGAATCCGTGCTGGATGTTCCACTTTTCCTGGCCTGGGTGTATAATCGGGGCAAGCTCGCCCTGTGGTTCGGGCCAATACCAGAGCAGGTCGTGATGAAAGGGCATAGACGGTGCTCGACTCTACTTCTGGGGCTGTTGCTTCTGTTAGCTGCCCCTGCTATTGCCTGCAAGCCAGCACCACCGCCGGTTATTCTTGCCTTCGATGCCACTCCTGCCCAAATCACTGCCGGTGAATCCACAACCCTGCGCTGGGTCGTAAAGGAGCCCGATAGTGTCAGCATAGACCAGGGCATAGGTGATGTTGCTGCTGTCGGAAACAGACAGCTATCACCGGCCACGACGATTGCTTATACCCTGACCGCCACCAATAGTGCCGGCACTGTCAGTAAGTCCGTGGTTGTCACGGTTAGTACCGCACCGCCGCCAGTTCCTGATAGCACAGCACCTGTAATCACAGATGTCTCGGCTTCCTCTCAGACCGAGACGAGTGCTGTTGTGACCTGGACAACGAATGAGGCAGGTACCAGCCAGGTTGAGTACGGCAGGACTGCGCAATATGGTTCAACCACCGTCCTGGATGAAGAGCTAGTTGCCACCCACAGCG
>Ga0209986_10005855_pt1 | contig 10129 bp, 9 predicted proteins | sample BlataG_FD_183168 | JGI IMG/M metagenome (GOLD analysis project Ga0209986, IMG submission 183168) | Deep subsurface microbial communities from Black Sea to uncover new lineages of life (NeLLi) - Black_00105 metaG (SPAdes) (version 2) | ecosystem: Environmental > Aquatic > Marine > Oceanic >...
TTTATAATGCTGGATATTTTTTATCCAGTTCGTAAGGACTTTATAAAGAAGTTCGAAATTCAATTTTTAAAAAATAAGAGGGTTGAATGAAAGGATTTAAAATAGCTATTAGTGGTAAGGGCGGTGTTGGAAAAACCACCATTGCTGGAACTCTTGCCTTCATATATGAATTAGATAAGAAGAAGGTGTTAGTTGTAGATGCAGATCCTAATGCTAATGTCGCATCAGTTTTGGGAGTAGACTATGATCAGTTCTCTAAAATTACTCCCATATCTGAAATGTATGAGCTTATAGAAGAGAGAACAGGAGCAAAGCCAGGAACCTATGGCACTTTATTTAAGATGAATCCAAAAGTTGATGATATTCCTGATAAATATTGTTACAGGATAAATGGAATCAAATTACTTATTATGGGAACAGTGAAGGAAGGTGGTTCCGGATGTGTTTGCCCTGAAAATGTTTTGCTTAAAAGATTGGTATCCCATCTTATTTTAAGAAGAGATGAAGTTGTGATAATGGATATGGTGGCGGGGGTAGAACATTTAGGTAGAGCTACTGCAAGTGCAGTAAATGCTTTGATAATAGTAGTAGAACCTGGACAAAGAAGTATACAGACAGCTTTTATCATAAAAAAACTTGCGGGTGAAATTGGTTTAAAAAATATTTATATAATACTTAACAAGGTTAGAACAAAAGAAGAAGAAGAGTTATTAAAAGAGAAATTATCTGATTTTGAGATTTTAGGAACTATATATTTTAGTGAAAAAATTCGCTTATCAGATCTGGGTCAAAAAATCCCTTTTAAAGTTGATAAGGAGTTTGTGAAGAATCTTAATCAAATAAAGAAAAAGCTGGATACCAAAATAAATTAAATCAAATTAGTAAAATTTTTTAAATCTTTAAAATAGAAAGAGAGGGATACATGTATGAAATTGTAAGAAGAGAAGTACTCGCTGAAGACAGTGACCTCTTTGAAATTTATGCTCCAGAAATTGCTAAAAAAGCAAAAGCGGGTCAATTTGTAATAATAAGAATTAATGAGACTGGAGAAAGAATACCGCTTACTCTTGCTGATTTTGATGCTAAGAAAGGAACTATCACTTTGGTTGCATTAAGAGTGGGAAAAACAACCCATCTTTTAGGTACATTAAAAGCTGGGGACGAGATATTAGATGTTGTTGGTCCTTTAGGAAATCCAACCGAGATTGATAATTATGGAAGAGTAATTTGTGTTGGTGGTGGATTGGGAATTGCTACTATCATTACAATTTGCAAGGCACTTAAAGCTGCTGGAAATTATGTTATAGGAATTATAGGGGCAAGAACAAAAGACCTTTTGATTTATGAGGATAAGTTGAGAGGAATATGTAATGAACTATATATTTCAACTGATGATGGTTCCTATGGTCATCATGGATTTGTTACAGATGTTTTAAAAAAATTGCTTGATGAAGGTGATCTCATAGATATCATATGGGCTATTGGGCCAGCAATAATGATGAAATTTGTCTGCAAAACTACAGAATCATATAAAATTAAAACTATTGTCAGTTTAAATCCTATCATGGTAGATGGAACAGGTATGTGTGGTGCTTGTAGAGTTGAAGTTGATGGAAAAACTAAATTTACATGTGTCCACGGACCAGAATTTGATGGGCATAAAGTAAATTGGGATTTACTGCTCTCTCGTCAACAGATGTACTTAAATAGTGAGAAATTGTCTTTTAATAAATTCAAAGAAAAGATACGAGGATAATAATATCCTTAACAACATTTTGACAATAAAGGATTATCTTTAGATAAATTTTAAAAAATAAAAATATTAAATAGCTTTAAGAAAAATTGTAACTTCATTAAAAAAGGAGGCTAAAAAAGTTGAATATGGAAAAGAGAAAGCCTAGCAAAAGAAAATTAAAAGTTGAAATGCAACAACAGGAAATAGAAGTAAGAATTAGAAATTTTAATGAAGTCCCCTTTGGTTACAGTGAAGAGCAAGCAATTGAAGAAGCTAAAAGATGTCTTCAATGCAAAAAACCTAAATGTGTTGAGGGATGTCCTGTAGATGTTGATATTCCAGCATTTATAAAATTAATAGAAGATGGCAAGTTTGATAAAGCTGCAAAGAAGATAAAAGAAAAAAACAGCCTTCCAGCTGTATGTGGAAGAGTTTGTCCTCAGGAAGACCAGTGTGAAAAGGTATGCATTTTGGGAAGAAAGAAAGAATTTGAACCAGTAGCAATTGGTAGATTAGAAAGATTTGCTGCAGACTGGGAAGCTGAACATGGAACAGTTAAGGTTCCCAACACCCCTCCACCAACAGGAAAAAAAGTTGCAGTTGTGGGTTCTGGTCCCGCAGGGCTTACATGTGCATCTGATCTTGTTAAAATGGGACACCAGACTACTCTATTTGAGTCACTTCATAAGTCAGGTGGGGTTCTGGTTTATGGTATTCCTGAGTTTAGACTCCCGAAGAAAATAGTACAAAGAGAGGTTGATTATATTAAGAGTCTCGGGGTCGATTTAAGAGTGAATTCATTGATTGGTAAACTATATACAATTGATGAACTGAAAGGAAAATATGATGCAATATTTTTAGGAACTGGTGCTGGTCTTCCAATGTTCTTAGGGATTCCAGGTGAGAATTATAATGGAGTTTATTCAGCTAATGAGTTTCTTACAAGGTCAAATTTGATGAAGGCATATCTTTTCCCAGAGTGCGATACTCCAATAAAGAGGGGAAAGAAAGTTGCAGTAGTTGGAGGTGGGAATGTAGCAATGGATTCAGCAAGAACTGCACTAAGATTGGGAGCAGATGAGGTATACCTTGTTTATAGAAGAAGTGAAAAGGAGATGCCTGCAAGGATAGAAGAGATTGAAAGAGCTAAAGAAGAGGGTGTAAAATTCATGATACTTTCAAATCCAATTGAAGTAATTGGAGAAAATGGTTGGGTAAAAGCTCTCAAATGTATAAAGATGAAATTAGGTGAACCCGATGAGTCGGGTAGAAGAAGACCTATTCCTATACAAGGGTCTGAGTTTGTATTTAATATAGATTTATTCATAGTGGCAATTGGAACAAGACCAAATCCATTAATTCCCCAATCTACTCCTGATTTAAAGACCACAAAATGGGGGACAATAGTAGTAAAGGAAGATGTTCCCATGACAAGTATTGATGGGGTTTTTGCTGGTGGTGATATTGTTACAGGAGCTGCCACGGTTATTTTAGCAATGGGTGCTGGAAAAGAAGCTGCAAAAGCTATAGATGAATACATGAAAAAAGAATAAAAAGATAAATTTTGACACCGTGTCATTGCGAGGGACAAATTCCCGAAGCAATCTCATTTAAAAAGTAAATACTTTTGTGAACAATTTTCAATTTTTATCAGTCTAATAGATAAAAAACAGTGAAATTCAAAAAATAAAGTTTTGAAACTGTTTTTAAAAAGTAAAATTATTTATAAGAAGGAGGAAAAAATGGGAAAAAACTCAAAACAAAGTTTCATTAAAAAAACAAGAATTCTTAAAATTCCTACATTAACTTTATTTTCAATGATTCTTGTTCTGATTATGACTATGAATATTGTAGGTTGTGCCATGGTTACTTCAACATTCAAAAGTTTAAAAACCAATGAAATTGCAAAAGAAACACCTTACGCGTTAGAGGAAAAGATACTTTTAGAAGAAGCTGAAAAATCTGATAGAGCTGAATATATTGAAACTGAAGTAGCAACTGGAGGTGAAATTGTTTTTAATCCTCAAGTTACAACATTGGAAAGAATGATTATTTATCATGGAAATATAGAGTTAGAAGTTGAGAAGGGTAAATTTAGTGAAAAATTTGAACAGATAGGTGATATTGCAAGAGCAGCAGGTGGTTTTGTATCTAATACAAGTAGTAGAGCATATGGAGATGAACCTGCAATAGGGACAATTATAATAAAGGTACCTTCAGAGAATTTTAATTCAGTTATTGATCAGATAAAAAAACTTGGCAATGTGAAGAATTTTAATACATATGCTGATGAAGTAACCCAGGAATATGTGGATTTAAATAGTAGACTCAAACATTTCCAGGCTCAAGAAAAGGTTCTTTTACAAATGATGGATAAATCAGGAACGATAGAGGATAGCATTGCCGTTCATAGAGAACTTTCAAGTGTTCAAGAACAGATTGAGATTATAAAGGGAAGATTAAGATGGTTGGATGAACAGATAAGTTTCTCAACCATAACTATTTCTGTTAGTGAACCACATGTAAAACCTCAGCCATATCCAATTAGGTGGGAATTTCTGGATACTCTTAGAGAAGGTGTTAGAGCAATTATTAAAGTAATTAATGGTTTGGTCCTTTTTATAATGGTAATCTCACCAATAGTATTTTTAGTGGTTATAGGATTTCTTATTGTTAGGTACGTATCGAAAAGAAGAAAAAGCAAAAAAGAAATCTAAAATAGCTTAGAAACTATGCCACAAAGCGATTAATAGAAATTAGATTATATAAAATATTAAATCCTTCTCTTCTGTTCTCTTATTAAGTTAATTAGAGATCAAATATAGAGGATCATTAAATGTGCTTACCCTTCAGTCCTCTTAGCATTGAGTTTAGGGTAATAGCAAAAAATAAATAAAGTGATATGTTAAAATTATTTAAAAAGATTATTTAATAATATTTTAATTTATATTCATTTATTAGCGAGACAAGATGAAAAATAAGAAAGATAAAAAGTTTGAGTTAATTACTTCATTTGCTATTGGATTTTGTGTAGGAGTTTTAATCGCTCCAAGAACAGGAGAGGAAACAAGAAAGATATTATCAGAAATAGGAAAACAATATATCCAGAAATCATCAGATTGGTTAAATGAGAAAATAGCTCAATTTTCAGAAATAACAGATCAGTATGCTGAAAATATAAAGGAATATCTGGAAGATATAAAATAAAAGTTATATATTTAAGGATAAAAATAATTGGTAAAAACAGCGACTGTTAAAATAGGTGATTTAGTAAAATTAAAAAAGAAACATCCATGTGGAGAAAATAGATGGCAAGTTTTTAGGGTTGGAATGGATATTGGGCTCGAGTGTCAAGGATGCGGAAGAAAAATAAAGTTGATAAGAAGAGAATTTAATAGAAGATTTAGAGGGTATTTAAAAGAGGAGATTAAAGAAAAGGAAAGGTAGATGAAGATAGGGATAGTTGGACTTCCTAATGTAGGTAAGTCCACTTTTTTTAATGCTTTAACTAAACAAAATGCAAAGATTGATAGGTATCCATTTACTACGGTTAAACCAAATTTAGGTGATGTAGAAATACCTGATAAAAGATTAAAAGCACTTAAAAGTGTATTTAATCCAAAGAGAGTAGTGCCAACTTCAATAAATTTTTTAGATGTTGCTGGATTGGTCAAAGGAGCCAGTCATGGGGAAGGTCTGGGCAACAAGTTTTTAGCACAAATACGAGATACTGATGCAATTGTTCATGTTGTACGTTGCTTTGAAGATATAAATGTAGCTCACATTAATACAGTTCTTTCTCCAAAAAGGGATATTGAAATAGTTGATTTAGAATTGATTTTGGCTGATCTTTCTACTATTGAGAAAAGCTTAGAAAAAACTAAAATAGCAGGTAAATCTGGAAAAAAGGAAGAACTTAAGAGATTAGAAGTTTTAACAAAGGTAAGAGATTCTTTACAAAAAGGTGATTCAGTAAGAGCTATTAGGTTAAAGGAACAGGAGTTAAGAATAATAAAAGGATTAAACCTCCTAACACAAAAACCAGTTATTTATGTTGCAAATGTTGAGGAAGATTATTACAAGACTAATGAGAGCAAAGAACTTGTCAAAGAAGTTGAAGATATTGCTAAGTTAGATAAAGCTGAAGTTATGATAATATCTGCAAAAATTTTACAGGAATTATCGGAACTACCAGATGAAAATGCTCAAGAATTTGCAAAGGATATGAAAATTCCTTATGAGGGACTAAATGAATTTATAAGAGCAAGTTACAAGCTTTTAGATATTATTACATTTTTTACCGGGAACGAAAATGAGGTTCATGCCTGGACCATAAAAAGAAACACACCTGTAGTAAAAGCTGCGGGAAAAATACACTCCGATATGGAAAAAGGTTTTATAAAAGCTGAAGTTACAAACTGGGAGGATTTATCGGATGCAGGTTCAATATCTAAGATAAAGGAGATGGGAACTTATAGAGTTGAAGGTAGGGATTATTTAGTAAAAGATGGTGATGTTATATATATTCACTTCTACAGTTAATGTATTATTTTTAAAGAATTTAAAACTTTTTTTAGAAGGTGGAGAGTTTGTTAGGAGAAATAGTTGATTATGAGGATTATGATTACAGAGAATTTTGGAGTGGTAAAAAAAGAAGCTATGAGCACCTTTCTGAAATTTATGCTTTAAAAAAACTTATTTCTAAGAAAGGGAAAAGATTTATTGATATTGGTGGAGGGTATGGTAGACTCTCAAGTACTTACATTAATTTATTTCCTCAGACAGTTTTATTGGATTATTCTCTCAAAAATCTTTCAGTAGCAAAAAAAGAACTATCCAAGAGATCAAAGTCTAAGATTTTTTTTGTGGCATCGGATGCCTACGATATGCCTTTTAAAAATTTCACGTTTGATTTTGCTATTTCTATAAGATTGATACATCATCTTACTCAACCTCAGAACTTTTTCGATGAAATAAGCAGGATTTTAACACCTCAGAGCTTTTTTATTTTAGAATATGCAAATAAGAGAAATCTCAAAAGAATGGGGAAATTCTTAATTAGAAAGGGAGCAGAAAATCCATTTTTTTATGAGCCTTCAATGATTGGAAAAAATATATACAATTTTCATCCTAAATTTATCAGTGATAAGTTAAAATTAGCTGAGTTTGAAATTCTTAAAATTTTAAGTGTATCCAATTTTAGATTAAATTTTATAAAAAATATAATAAATCCAGAAATTCTCTCGAAGATAGATAATATAGTTCAATTACCTCTTGGCTTAATAAAAACTGGACCGTCAATTTTTGTGTTATCTCAAAAGAGGGATGAAAAAATTGAAAAGATCTCTTCTGCTATTGAAAAAATTCCGTGGAAATGCATTTATTGTAAAAGTGATATTATAGATGAAAAAGAAGATGAACTAATCTGTAATCAATGTGGTGCTAAATTTCCAATAATAGGTGGTATATATGATTTCAGAAAAAAATAAAATAGGTATTTTATAGAAAGAGTAAGGGTGAAATTTATGGATAGACAAGAATATTTAAGCAGGATACCCAAGGTTGATAACATATTATCAATTCCTGATACTAAAAAGCTTTTAGAAAAGTTTCCCAGAAATATTGTAGTAGAAGCAATAAGAACCGTTCTTGAAGAATTAAGGCAATCCATATCTGAAGCGAAAGAAGAAGAACTTGAATCTATAACCATTGATTCAGAGAATCTTATACCAATAATTTCTAAACTTGTAGAAAAAATTATGACTCCAAGCTTGAGGAAAGTGATAAACGCTACAGGAGTTATTATTCATACAAATTTAGGAAGAGCTCCACTTTCTGAGCAAGCACTCAATTCATTAAGCAAAATATCAGAAGGATATTCAAACCTTGAGTATGATCTTATTAAAGGTGAAAGAGGCGACAGGCAGATGCATGTAAAAGCTCTTCTTACAACACTAACCAATGCTGAGGATGCAATGGTTGTAAATAACAATGCTGCTGCTGTTCTTTTAGCATTAAACAGTATAGCTAAGGATAATGAGGTAATAATTTCAAGGGGTCAGTTAGTAGAGATAGGAGGTTCTTTTAGAATTCCTGATGTTATAAGTTCGAGTGGAGCTATAATTAGAGAAGTTGGTACCACCAACAAAACAAGATTATCGGACTATCAAAAAGCAATCACTGATGAAACAGCTACTATCTTGAGAGCTCATACTTCCAATTACAGGATTGTAGGATTTGCTGAGCAAGTAAGCTTATCTGATTTAGTTAAATTGGGACATCAGTATAATATTCCCATTATGGATGATTTGGGAAGCGGTGTCTTATTAGAACTTGGAGTTGAAGGTTTTGAAGATGAGCCAACTGTGAAAAGTAGCGTAGAAGCTGGAGCTGACGTCATTACATTTTCTGGGGACAAATTATTAGGAGGTCCACAGGCGGGAATAATTTTAGGAAAATCTGAACTTGTTGAAAAAATGAGAACAAATCCTTTAGCAAGAGTCTTAAGAGTGGATAAGATGATACTTGTTGCACTTGAAACTACACTAAGATTATACCTTAATCCCAAAATGGCTAGAAGCCAGATACCAGTGATAAAGATGATAACTTGTCCTATTGGAAAAGTTGCTCGTATGTCAAGGAGCATAGAAGGAAGATTAAAAGAAGAGTTGGGTAATAAATGTGACATTGATATTAAAAAAGATTATTCTAAGGTTGGTGGTGGTGCACTGCCATTATTAGATTTAGAAACAAGAGTTGTTACATTATCACCAAATACAATTTCATCTGATAAATTAGCTTTGAAGCTTAGGAGTTTATCTGTACCTATAATCGTCAGGATAGATAAAGATATGCTAATTATTGATCCAAGAACTCTTCTACCTGGTGAGGATGAAATAGTAGTAAATTCGGTAAAGGAGGCAATTCTTAGTGAATAAAAATTCCTATCCTTCAGTCATAATAGGGACAGCAGGTCATATAGACCATGGAAAAACTGAGCTTATAAAGCAAATAACAGGCGTAGATACAGATAGACTAATAGAAGAAAAACAGAGAGGAATGTCAATAGATATTGGTTTCGCTCCCCTGGTTTTTTCTTCAGGTAAAATTGTTGGAGTAATAGATGTTCCTGGACATGAGAAATTTGTAAAAAACATGATAGCAGGTGCATCTGGAATTGACATAGGGCTTTTAGTAGTTGCTGCTGATGATGGAATAATGCCACAGACTATTGAACACTTTGATATATTAAGACTTTTAGATATTAATAAGCTATTGGTAGTGATTACAAAAATGGATTTAGTAGATGAAGAGACAGTAGATATAGTTGAAAGTGAAATTAAAGAACTTTTAAAAAATAGTCCTTATAGAGACGCAACAATAGTTAGAACATCTTCAAAGACCAGAGAAGGAATAGAGGAAGTAGTTAAAGAGTTAGAGAGACTAACCTCATTAAAATTTAAAAAAGATATTAATTTGCCAATTAGACTTCCAATAGATCGTGTCTTTACTCTTTCTGGAATAGGTACCGTAATTACTGGTACATTATGGTCAGGAAAAGTAAAATCTGGTGATGAAATAGAGATACTTCCTAATAAAATAAGATGTAGAATCAGAAATGTTCAGGTCTTTAATGAAGACGTAAAAGAAGCACTTGCTGGACAAAGAGTTGCATTAAATTTAATAGGAGTTAAAAAGAATCAGTTGAGTAGAGGAGATGTTGTTTTAAAACCTGGATATTTAACCCCAACTTCTTTATTAGATACTCATATTGGAATTTTATCAAATCAAAAGAGTAGCCTTAAGTCAGGAAGAAAAGTGAGATTACATCATGGAACGAGAGAGATTATAGCCAAAGCCTCTTTGTTTGGTGTAAGAGAGATAAAACCTGGAGAAACAGGTTATGTGAGATTCAAATTGGACTACCCATTAGTTGTTAAGAATTGTGATAAATTTATAATAAGAGATACATCCCTACTAAGAACAATGGGGGGTGGGTTAATACTTCTCTCACATCCATCTAAAAAAAGAATAAAGAGAGAAAAAATTATAGATAAACTTAATATACTTTATGGTGGGAATAAAGATGAAATAATATCTTTGTGGCTTAAGGAAAATTATCCAGAACCATTAACTACAGGCGAAATATCAAAAAAGTCAGAAATTTCGGTTGAGGAAGTAGAAGATGTGATAAAAAAGTTATTGCATTTAAATAAAGTTATTAATATGTCAACTGGTGTATCAATATCTGATAAACCACAATATCTTTTATTAACTGATTTTCAAAGACTTAGACAGGAAATGTTTTCCTATTTGGAAGAATATCACTTAGAAAATATCTTAAAAATTGGAATTGATACTGAAATTTTAAGAAAAAAAATATTTTTCTCAATT
>Ga0209986_10005856_pt1 | contig 10127 bp, 14 predicted proteins | sample BlataG_FD_183168 | JGI IMG/M metagenome (GOLD analysis project Ga0209986, IMG submission 183168) | Deep subsurface microbial communities from Black Sea to uncover new lineages of life (NeLLi) - Black_00105 metaG (SPAdes) (version 2) | ecosystem: Environmental > Aquatic > Marine > Oceanic >...
TATGATGGCTTTGATCTTCTGCAAACTCGCGGGATGGGCTCGCTCGATCTGGAGCTAACCGAGGCCATCACTACAAAGACCGCAACGGTCTTTGTAGAAGACCTGCTGACCTACTAGACATCGGGGGAGAAGGAAAACGATATGCCACGCTGGACGAGAGTAGTTGGGGACAGCCTGGTTTACGAGGGTTCATGCCGAGTTCTGGACATCATCTTCTGGCCTGACGTTGACACTGACTACGTTGACATCTACGACGGTCGTGACGCTACGTCCGGCAAGAAGTTCTGCCGGGTTGAACTTGCTGCTTCGACGACCCGACACCTGCGCTTCGGCCAGGGCATCCCCTTCGACCGGGGTATCTACGTTGACGGCTACGATAGTGCCGTAGAGACTACTGTTGTCTTTGAGCCTCTTTGACTCTGACCCTACACCAAACTGACAATAGGCCCCTTCAGTGCTACCCGTATTGGGGCCAATCGGGACGCTGGAGGGGCTTGTTGATTGGGGAGCCATGCGCTACACTGCGAGTGTGACAATACCGGCTGACACATCTGAGGCCGATCCACACGAGGAATGCCTGGGCATCTGCTTCGGCACGATCAGCCAGGTCTTTGTGCTGTTCCCGCCTGGACATGCTGGTTTGACACACCTCCAGATTTTCTACCAGACCAGGCAGATTTTTCCAACAACCCCTGGAGAGAGCTTTTCAGGGGATGATACACAATATATATTTTCTGAAAAGTGGCCGGTCTTTGAGGCTCCACACGAATTGTTGCTGCGAGCCTGGAATGAAGACACCGAGTATGAGCATACGATCTATGTGCAACTGAGCGTGCTTGTACCAGAGTTGCTAGTGCCGGTGGTGATACAGTCGCCAGCGTTGCCGGAAGGGATGTTTCAGTGAGTGGTGTAACTGATCCGACAGAGGAATACTTCAAGAATGGGCTGTGGGCCTGGGTCACTGACCAGTGGAAAAAGCTCATCGGTGATGCTGCTGGACATCTCCAGGTGGACGTTGTAGAATCCGGCCTGCCGACTGGTGCGGCTACCTCCGCCAACCAAACCGCCATGCTCACTGCTCTGCAACTGATTGATGACTTGCGGGCTGCGCTCTCGACTGTGGCTACTGACAGCCTGGACGTACAGCTTGACGGCCAGACTGCCGACGTTGAGGTCAAACAGACTACGGCGGCTGATCTGACACCTGGGGTCATGGGGTGGGACGGATCGGCATGGCGCAAGCTACCGCTCTTGTGGGGATACTCGGACAGATACAGCGAAAAGGAATCCGAGGACAATGTTGCGGCTGGTACGCATTATCTATCCTTCACAGCAGTTCCGGAAGGCGAGGTATGGGTGATCACTGCATACACAGCATATTGCATGACTGCAAACCCGTCGTCATTGCGACTGGGTGTCATCCAGGGCGGGATTGAGTTGTTTCTCGCTCAGCAAATCCCGACTGTCGCTGGCGTGCTTTTGCCAATGACGGGACAGCTCGTCTTGAGAAAAGATGACTATCTTCGCGCTGGATTTCTCAGTTGCGCACTCAACGACGACATCCGAGCGTTTGCGTGTGGCTACAAAATGAAGGTGGCGGAGTGAATCATGGCTGGCTATCCTGATTGGACTCGCGCAATCCGGCTGCTCGGTGTAGACTCAGACGGCAATCCCATCACGATCCTGCTAGGCAGTGATGGGCGGCTATCTGCGCTTATCCAGGGATGGGATGGGGCGGACTACAGAACTGTCAGGGTTGACAGCGAGGGTCGCCTATCGGCGTTCATCATTGACAGCACGGATGCATGGGGCCAGATACTAGAAGTAGGGAACGCTGAGCTCGCGGCACGTCTGGGATCGCTGCGTGTGTATGACCGTCGTGGCATGTCAATCCTGGAACACAAGTTTGACTGTGGCCTCGGTCTGTTCTCGGTCAGCGGGGTGGGGACGGGACACGCTGAAACGCTCAATCCGGTGTACTGGCGCACTGGGGGGTATTCAGTCAAGTTAGTAGGTGGCTCCGATGGGGACGGCACGGCGTACGTCACGGCCAGCTTGCCAGTGTTACCTAGCGCGGCGGTTGCAGCGGAGGGGTTGTGGTCAATTGACACAGTGACGGACTTTGTTCGTATGGAAGTTGATTACTGGGATGGCACGAGCCTCTACAGTGCTAAGGTGTACTACGATGTTAGTAACGAGGCACTGAAACTATACGACGAGGATGGGTTCTGGATTGCGGTCGGGAGTGGCATAAAGCTAAACATGGTTGCGGGGATGTTTAACTACTGGAAACTGGTGGTGGACGCAATGCATGGGAATTACTCCCGATTGCTTGTGAACGGTGTCGAATACGATGCCAGCACGTTTCAACTTTTCATCACTGCGGCTTCCGTCGCGCCGCGCGTGGCGATTACGTTTTCTAACTACTCGCGAGCGGGCAACAACGACGTAGTGTATCTTGACTCTATAGCTGCCTCAGCCGTCGAACCTGCATAGCCGCTTGAGGAGAACCCAATATGTCCAAATTCTGGCAATTACTTGAAGAATCAGTCATCGTGCAGGCGCTCGTTACGCTTGCGCTAACTGGTTCAGTTGTCTACCTGACTGTCTCTGGTCAGGCTGTACCTGATTCGCTGCTCAACTTGACCCTGGTTGCACTCGGCTACTATTTCGGAAGCAAGACGCAATTGTCCGCGTCACAGGCAGCCAAAGCAGTAGTGCAGCAACTACAAGAAAGTGAGGGAAACAAACATGCCATATAAAGTCACTGATACACGGGAGGTTAGCACCATCACCCCGGCTGGTGCACAGAAGAAGGTGTACCGCGTTTGGCTGACGAGCGAACGCGGCGCTTCTGGCGTGGTCGAGGTCGAGAGGGAGGACTGGATCGCCGAAAAGCTGCGGCCTATCCTGGAGGCGAAAGCAGCAGAGCTAGACCTGGCTTTCACGATTGGCGGGTGAGCCGGTGGATTATGCACTGGTAATACTTGCCCTCCTGAAAGATTTATTTTGGCATGGTGTCATCCAGTCTGCGTTGCTTTGGATCCCGCTCCTCAAGCCGTTGGTTGAGGACTGGATACCGCCGTGGTGGTGGCAGATATGCTGGCCCGGCGAACTCTGGCAGGAAAACCTCGATGATGAACGCAGGCCAACTGAACAGTTTATGGATCTTTACTGGTCCTGCTTTCTGTCACATCTTCAGTTTATGATCAACCTCATCGCAATCTACTTCGTAGATGAAGCACAGAGCTTCGTGCTGGTGCTTCTTGGCACTCTTCACTTGGGTTACGAAACGTTTGCGGAGTGGATACAGGGGCTTGCCAACCGAATCGGCGCGTACCTGCCTGACTGGGCTACTGATCTCGTGGATGGTCTCATGGTGTTGTTTGCCATGTTTCCAGAAACCATACGTGAATCTGTCCAAACCTGGGCCGAAATCTGGGAGGAGATCAGACAAGCCGTCGAGGACTGGGCTAGAGATCGCTACGATCAGGCTCGCCAGTTCACCTACGATCTGTGGCGGTGGTATGTTGACACCGCGTATCATGCTGTCGTGTGGTGGAAGCAGGCGCACGGCCTGCTGAATGACTTCCTGTCTGACGTATACGGTTTCATCACGCGCTTTCTGGGCGAGGGGTGGACGTTCCTGGTCTGGTTCTGGAATGATCCGGCTGGTGCACTGATCGTCTGGCTATCGCCGTGGTGGGCTCCACTGGTGCTCTTTGCAACCGACTGCCTGGATTTTTGGTATAACTTGTGGGGGAGCTACGCTCAGGAGTTATCCGATTTCCTGGCCGATCCGCTGGAGTTTCTATGGCAGCGGGGTGAAGCATGGCTGAATAGACGACTGGAGCAAGCGTGATGGCTAACAACCTGCCTCCAGGGCCTACTCCTGGCAGTCTCCGGGAAAAAATCGAGTGGATGCTACAGCGTCCGTTCGTTCTGGCATACGAGGTTATCATTGAACCAGTCGGCCAGCGTTTGCGCACCGGTGTAGACAACTTCTTTGAGCAGATCGAGAGACGGTTTGTCGTCTACAATCGCCCACTGATCGACAAGCTCCTGGAAACCCCCAATTTGCCTGACTTTGTGCGCGAACCGCTTGAGAAGGTGCGCGATCCAGAGAGTCAGGTAGAGGTTGCGGCTGTCGCCAGCGTTGTGATCGGTCTTCTGATCGGCATACTCCAGGGGGCGGTGCAACCTATCGCCCGCTTTGTGTCCTACTTTGTTGAGCGTATTGTTCAGACTGGTAGACCTGATCCAGAATCACTTTTCCGTATGCAAAGACGCGGCGCTTTGGATCCATCACAACGTGATTCTTACCTTGATGATCTTGGGGTCAGCGACCGGCTTAAGGATGCTTTTGGGATAATCTCAGAAGTAAGGCCGGGATTAAGTGAGCTGATCACATTGTGGTTGCGGGGACACCTCAACACCACTACTTTTCACGCCAGATTGATACAGGAAGGTGTCCCTGCGGCCCTTGTCCCCGACATTGAAAAGCTGGCCCAGGCTCTAGCCTCGCCGGTTGACCTGGTGCGCTTTGCGCTGCGCGAGGTCTGGCGTGGCGACATCCGGCCCGAACTGTTGTCGCCAGACGCACCGGCGCGGTACTATGAGCTTATGGCAAAGCAAGGCTTTGACCGCGATTCAGCCGCCGACTACTGGGCCGCTCACTGGGAGTTGCCAAGTGTCGGGATGGGCTTTCAGATGTACCACCGGCTGGCCGACTTTACAGAGGCCGACCTGCGGGCGCTGCTGACCAGGCTGGACATTCTACCTCGTTACCACGATCAGCTCATTCAGATTGCATACAACACCTACACTCGTGTAGACGCCCGGCGCATGTATGCTGCTGGGGTTCTCACTGAGAATGAGGTCTACGAGTCCTATTTGGCGCAAGGTTATGATGCTGCCAAAGCACGCAAACTTGCGGACTTTGCCGTCGCCGATGCCACGTCAACCGACCGCAATCTGACAAAGACCGACATCCTCGCTGGCTACAGGGATGGCCTTTTGACCCTAGCAGAAGCCAGCGACTTGTTGACATCCATCAACTACAGCATAGAAACTGCGGCGTTTTTGCTGGCCCGGGTAGACATGCAACGCGCACAGAAGTTGATAGATGCCGAGGTGCGCGTGATCAGGGACTTGTATCTCAACGGGGACTTGGCAGAGGGAGAAACACGTGAACGCTTGACGGTCTTGGGGCTCCCTGCTGCGCAAATCGAGCTCTACATCCGGGAATGGCAAATCGACCGGGACGGGAAGGTCAAGAGGCCAACACGGGGCACACTGGAACGGTTGTACAAATCAGGTGCAATCACGCAAGAGGAGTTCACGACCACGCTAGATGCTATCGGCTACCAGGCGAAATACATTGACTGGTATCTCAGGAACATCTCGCTGGAACGCCAGGCAGAAGCGGAGAAGGATGAAGAACGTGCCAGAAGAGAACGGGAGCGGGTCGAGAAAGACCGCCGCAAGACCGCTTACCAACGCAACAAGGCAGAGCTGGATGTGGAAATTGCGGAGGTACAGGCTGCGATTGCTGCGGCGGATGTTGCACTTGTGGAAGCTACACACGACCGAAACGAGGCTCTGCGAGCTGCCCTTCCCCTTGAGGAAAGAGCACAAATAGAGCGCGACTACATGCTCGTGGCCCACGACGCGGACGCCGCCATAGGCCAGGCACGGATCGTCGTGGCAGACCTGCGGGGGGAGGACAAGACGCTGCGGTCCGAGTTGGCAGTGATTGACCAAAGCCTGGCGACCAACATCGACGTAGCAGAACAGGTCGTTATCAAGGCTGCTATTGCCAGTATGCGGGTAGAGCAAGCCAGGTTCACGGACGCGGTGGCCCTCATTCGGGTAGAGATCGCGCGGCTCAAGGAAGCTGCCGCCAGAGAGACCGACGCGGCGGTGCTGGAGCAAATGGCGCTTGACCTGCTGGCGCTGCAAACGCGAGAGGCCGAGGAAAAGCAGGCCATAACCGAGGTGGGGATCGACGTCCGGGAAGCGACAGAGCAACTGGGCGCGACTATGGCCCTGGTGCGCCGCCAGGAGCTGGAGGTTGAGCAAGGCCTGGTTAGAATCGACCTGGCCGACGTTGCAGAGCGGATCGCCACTGCTCAAGCAGCTATGGCAGAAACGGCGGCTGCAAAAATGGCTGCTAGAAACGCAATGGACGCTGAGTTGACGCAGTTGCCCGGCGCCGTGCAAGAGCTAGAGATACTCCAGCACTACAACAGCCTGATTGAGCGCATCAAGGCGCAGGTCAAAGAGCTACGCGTGAGGCTGTCACAATTGCGTGTGCAGAAGGCGCTGCTAACATTCGAGTACCGGGGGCCAGCAGGGTAGGGGGGAAGTGCTAAGTCGGCCTCATTCCACACACGAATTCATACCGCTCCGGGAAGTGTTTGCGAATAACCTCCCTGCACTCTGCAACGGAGTTGTTTTCCACTGACAACCCGGCGTTGTTCAGCATGTTGTCTACCTCAGTAGAATCCAGGTTGAGGTATATCACAGCACCAACGTAGAAAAGCTCTTGTTGTTTCTCATCCATCTTTAAGTCCTTTCCAGGAGTAGTGAAACATGCCGAATCCAAAGCAAGCTCTCATAGAGCAAGTCAAACGTCTTCGGGAAATAACCAGTCAGGTCGCTCCAGAATCCAAGCCGGAAGCCGCTCAGTCGGCGGAGAAAGAGAGGCCAACCAGTCAACGTCAACCCACCAAGTCCAGCGGCTAGACGACTCTGGCCTGACAATCTCGTAAACCGCGTCCTGGGTCATCTCAAGCTCTTGAGGTCTGACCACTCCGTCCAATCCGACGATTGCGTTTGTGACGACGTGGCGTAGATGCGTCTCAACCTGGTAGGTCTGGACACTGCCAAGATCGCCGCTGCGAAAGCTATAGTTCAACGTGGTAAAGAATTCCTGAGAGTAGGTATCTTGACCTACTCGCTTTGCCTTCTTCTTGACGCCCTTGATAGTATCCTGGCCTCCGAATCTGTAAGCCTTCTTTGCCAGAATCTCCAGGTCAGTCGTAACCCCCTCAACCTTCAGGTGTCCCAACTTCAGGTTATCCCTTGCGGCTTCTAGCCTCTGAAATCCTCTCTCTCCCACAATTAGGCTATCTGTGTCCATGTACAGACAATTCTCCCACCCGGCCAAATCCAGAAGCATTAACATGTGCTCCCTGGCGTAGGCTGCCGTGTGTGCGCTCACAGCCGGGAAGCTGTCAAAGCTCTCGCCCTCGTAGTACTGACGTATGGTTTTACCGCCAAATGTCCAGTCCACACACCGGTCTCCCGTCTCTGCCCTGACCCATCTCCTGACAGAAACTTCGTCAAGCGGCGCATCTTCCAGTACCTCTTGTCTGTATCCCCGTTGCGCAAATTTTCCATACAAGCTATTGCGGAGAAGTTTGCAAATCAATGATCTGCCGGTGTCCCCTGCCGCTTTGTACTTTTGCCTGAGCGGGGTCAACGTATTGATGTACCCCGAGAACAAGTCAGCAGGCTCGTAGAGAGCGACTTCCCCAATTGCCCTCAAATGGCCTTCCCCCAGGGCAATTCTCAATTCCGGCGTGGCCAACTGTGTACGGAAAACGCCAACGGGGAAGTAATTCTGGTCTTTGGCGCGATAGGGATAGTAGGGCTTGTCCGTGTCCACGATCACGTCCGCAATCGCCAACCAGCGTTCCATGAGCGTAAAAAGCTCGTCGGGGTTGCGGGCGCGTACAATCTTGAGGAGCTTTTGAGGGTGGGGGCTGTCCTGCATGACATAAGCGTAAAGCCCGTTCACGTCCAGCTTATAGTAGTTGGCCCCGTTGAAACTCCCTGTTCGGAACACCTCTACCCGGCCACCTCTGTAGCTGGCGCGTTCCAGATCGATTGCATCCTTGCGGTTATGGATGCCGATCTTTTCCTTCATGAACTTGTGCCTGTACGCGTTCCAGGCTTGCCCAGCTGCCGTGATCGCAAAGTCGCCCAGGTCGTGTTCATCCAAGAGGTCAAGCCAGAACTGCCATATTGTCACAAGCACACTAACATCCTGGCGGCAGTAGGCCGACAATTCGGCATCCGTTGCGGTCTCAAAGTCAACCGTCCCCTTTGCAACCCCAAACTCCTTGCCCAGTTGGTCGAGGCCGATCTGCCAGTAGTTGGAATTGTCCAGCAGGTGTATCTTTTGCTTGTCAGACTGGAAGGTGAAGAAGATACAACTTTCCGACATGATCGCATAGTTGGGGGCAAACGAGTTGGCGGGGAGAGTCGAGAACGCTTTGAGCAAGCGGGCATCGTAGGCTATGTTGTGGGCCACAATGTAAAGCTGTTCGTGATCGCCAGAGATGGCAAAGACCCACTGCCAGAATGACAGTGGATCACCGAATTCAAACCACTCCGACTCTTGCAAGCCGGTCTCTGGTGTATACTGGCACAGGCAGGCCCAACCCAGACGCAACGAGTGTTCGACGCGCCTGTCATCCAGGTCAGTCATCCTTGCTTCCGTATCCACAAAGATGATCACCTCTGGTCGGCGTGATGCGCGGTTGCGGCGGAGCCAGTGACATCTACGCTCCAGGTGGGGTATCTTCATGGTCAAGCCGATCTAAGATAGCCAGCAGAGCCAAGAATTGCACCAGGCTGATTGCAACCCCTAAATTGTCAGGGAAAGCTACCTCGTCTACTAGATTGAACAGGAGTGACAAAACGAGAATAAGCACGATCAAGATAGCTGCTTCCATCACTATTCCCTCCTACCATTCTACCTCCGCGCTTTTCCACGCGCCGGTCACAGCCACATCGAAAACCTCTGACATCCGGCTACCCTCGTACCCACCGAATCGAGCGCGAGCTTCATCCATTGCGTCCTGAATCGTCATCGTCCGCCCGACCGTCATATCAAATTTCTGCCTGGCGAACCTGCCAGTGGCACGGTCACGGCCAAACACAGTAACCTGGTACGCATATTTGTCAGCCCAGGGTATGTCGGAGACCGTGAACAAATCCCGTGGCACAAGTTCGTCTGGCCTCAACGCGGTGATCTGCGGCTCCAGCGCATCCGCCACAGAGACCCTGCCCCAGTCACGCGCCGCCGCCATTGGTTCGACCACAGGCGCAACAGGCTTAATGATGCGGAGAGTTTCACCCAGGCTGCGCCCTAGCGCCTGTGCACTGCGAATTACTTTGGTGCCGAATCCACCAAGTCTTTGCCATATCCCTGCCATTCTTGAAGCTCCTTCGCCCACTGGGCGCGTTGCTGGCGGAGACGGTGCGTTATCTCTGTCATTTGCAGCATCCAACCTGGTCGGCCACCCCAGGCAAGGTGATAGAATTGCTCGAGCAGAAACCGACTCTGTTCGACCTGACACATCAAAATCGCCAGATGATGCCCCAGTTCTGGATGCATACGCGCAATATCGGCCCACACAGTAAAGAGCCGATCAATCGCCACAAATAGGTGGTGATCGGCCGACTCCATAATCTCTTTTCGTCTTTGGTTGACTGTTTGGGGCATGGCGTGTCCTCTCTCCAAGTATACCACGTCTCCATACCACCGTCAACGAGGAGAGAAGGTTGCCCCTCTCTCCTCGGCGGTTGCTGCACCACACTATTTGAGCTGGACTGTCACGGTGATCTCACACGAGCAAACCGGGCATTGATATTCACGAGTAACACGCTTCTTGCTCTGCGTCACAAGCCTGCACGAGAATACACCAACGTACTCACAGAGCGGACAAGCAAGCGGCAGGCCACGTGAGCCTATCGCCAGTATGTCCACGTTGATGTTCTGACCCCTCACAATGTCCCCGCCAACCGTCGGGTCGATCCGTAACTCAAAAGGGAATGTCGTCATCATCGTATTCATCCTCTCCAGGCCCCAAGTCCTCACTGTCCAGAACGTCCATGAGATCGCGGTGGTCTGGCATACCAAGTGGTTCGCCAACCATGTCACCCAGGGTTTCCCCGAACATGTCTTCACGATACCCCGGTTTGTCGCTTGGCCGTAGGGGGCCAGGTCTCGAGGCCTTGTTCTCCCCCTCAAGAACGCCCAGGTCTTTTCCCAGGAGAACAGACAATCCCACAGCGTCCACTCCCAGGCCCTCCAGGAGAAAGAACGTTTCCTT
>Ga0209986_10005857_pt1 | contig 10127 bp, 15 predicted proteins | sample BlataG_FD_183168 | JGI IMG/M metagenome (GOLD analysis project Ga0209986, IMG submission 183168) | Deep subsurface microbial communities from Black Sea to uncover new lineages of life (NeLLi) - Black_00105 metaG (SPAdes) (version 2) | ecosystem: Environmental > Aquatic > Marine > Oceanic >...
CTCTGAATATTGTTGTTTAAAGAAGTTGCCGTAGGCAATTTGGACGGAGCCGTAGGCGTAGTCTTTAAACTTATATTATGTTCCTTTTCCGTAGGAAAAGTTGGCGTTAGCCAAAGTAAATTAAAAATGCGATTACTCTTTATCATTTTGTAACATCCTCCTAAGTTTGGCACTTGCCCTTTTATTCTTGAGTAAATCAGGATTATAATTTCCTCTGTAATCTGCCTTCTTTTTTGTTGGAATTAATTTAACTTGAACCCTCTTAGGAATTTTGCATTTTAATTCAAGGTTAGTTCTGCAAAATTCACACTCTACAATATCTCCATTAATTCCAACTGCAACTTCTGGAGGCAGATTAGACTTTCTATAATTAAACATAGCACAGGCTCCTGATTTACTCTGAAATTCTAATTCTTTGCCACACTTAGGGCATTTTATATGAAAGCTATCAAACATTCCCATCTTAGTTTTTCCCTGCTTGGAGCATTTTTAATTTATTGAACATAATATGATGTTTAACGAACTTTATTATCTTTTTTATCCTTAATTTGGACATTTAACGAACCCCCTTCTTTTAAATAACCAATAGCTTTTTGTAAATTTTTTATACTATCTTTAAATACTCCCAATCCAACATTACAATTAATACATAATAAACCTCTTAATAAATTTCTTTTATGGTCATGGTCGAGACATGTTCTTGATTGTATTAAATTAGTATTGCAAATCGCACATCGATTATTTTGGTTCTTTAGTAAATCTACGTAATCTTTCTTATTGATTCCATATCTTGTTTTTAAGTCAGAGAGTTTCCTATAATCGCTTTCTTGTTTCTTTACCCATTCTTGGGTATACTTAATTCTACATTCTTTGCACATATAATCTGGAACTTTCTTGCTACCTTTATTAACTAAATAAAAACTCTTTGTATCTTTCTTTTCTTTACATCTTCCACATTTCTTTATTTCGTTGAACATCCTTATTTGGTATGTTTTATCCACTTTCATCTCCATCTTTCACCCCTGTTTCCGTGAGCTTCATTATTGCTTCTTCTGCTAATATCTTCAAGTGCCAAAGTTCATCCTTTGGATTAAGCAATCCACTCTTAGCTTGTTCCCTTAACCATTCCAAGTCTTTCATATCAGCTTCTCCCCCGCCACATTCATCTTCCACCCCTCATTACTCTCTTCATCATATCTGTTCCTTTCCTCAGAACATTATTAACCCTCAATCCCCACTCTTCCTCTAGGTCTTGAATTGTTCTTGTTCCACTCTTTTCATAACTTCTATCACAGGTATGACACATATAAATATCACTCTGACCAAGATAAGCAGAAACCTTAGTATAACACTCAGGACAGTATCTTTGTTCAGTCATCTTTCCCTCCTGTTTTCTGGGAAGGTTTCTTTGAATTTACAGCATCTATAATATCTTGTTGCCCATCTAAAAATCCTTCACAATATGCTTCGTAAGGATTCATCTTATCTATTTCTTCTCTTATCTTCTTAACTTCTTTATCCATTCTGCTCCCTCCGCTTCTTCTTTGTCTTCTTACTATCAACATCTTTCTTATCGTAAACCTTTGTATCTCTATCGCCTGTCGCTGTGTTCATAAATTTATCACCAAGAAGTCTAATCAAAATATCTTCAAACCTTTCTCCAAATTGTCCGTGACTTGCTAATCGAGAGTGAAACTCATGGCTTACTCGAATTAATTTTGTATTGTCCATTTTACTATATTTACAGAGTAAACTAGATTATATAAACGTATCGGTAATAAGTGTTAAGAAGTGAACTTTATTTCTCAATATATTTCTCTACAACATAAATCTCCCCATCTCATACCCACAGCACCACAGGATTAAATCCTGTTCATGAAATTCTACTGCGTGGCAGATTGGACAATAGCTAAAGATTATGTTATGATTCATCTTTTTCCTCCTTTCATTTTATTTTTATTAGAGCTTTACCATCTTGACAAGTAGTGAGGGCAGTTGCCACATCTGAATGAAGATGTTTTAGCATTTCTAATCTTTCACCTGGGTCTGCTGAAAATAATCTATCATACATAAACTGAAAGTCCATCTTTTGTAATCTTCCATCACTGCTTGATACTAATAAATCTCCTGCTTCAAAGTCATTTATGCACTTAGCGTTTAATGTCCCCCCAGGCATTGCAATAGGATAACCAAGCGGGTCTTTCTGTAAAATGTATCCTGCTGTGCTCGTTATTATTCCAAGAACCCTCGTATCATACTGCCTATCACAAAGTTTAATGTATCTTGCGTCGTTGTCTGTATCAGAACAAACTACATCACCTGTTTCAAATTCATTGGGAGCAAAACCATTTATGAAATGACATGATAATCTAGTTTTGGTGTAATCTAAAGTTGGAGTTCTGTTTGAGTCATACTTGTAATAATATTCTGTAACATTTTCGCATTCTATATTTTGCGACATATTATAACTCCAATAAGTTTCAGCTATGTCTGCTGCCAACGAGCCATAAATCAACCCATCTATTATTATGTCTTCTTTGAAAGTTACATTGTTATAAAAAGTTGCATTATGCTCTCTTAATTGAGCTATCTGACTAAAAGAGCCTTTGGCTTCACTTGCATAAACATCTAAAGGACCACCTGCGGCGGCGTAGAGTTTTGAGTTATTTCCATCTAAACCAAAATAAAAACCATCCTGAGAATTGTGTGCTTCATCATTTGTAATTATTAAATAATTAACTTTGCTTTCTGGAGATTCCATGCTCAGACCATAAAATGAATCTAACGCTACCCCAATATTTGATGTATTTCTTGTTATTATAGTATTTCCAGTCGTTCCCTTTGTGCCAATCACCATATCATCTCCTGCTGTAATTATAGTATCCCTTTTTGAGGTCATGGTTATATAGCTATTCACTGAACCTGCAGTTTCTAATATTAAATTATCTCCAGAAGAAATAAAAATATCTCCCCACTTATTAAACCCCCCCTTTGCTGAAGAAATATAGGTATTAAGATCTTTTATTGAAAAGTTAGACCCATAAGAGCCACTAGCTATAAATCCACTGCCTGAACCTGTTGTATAAAACTCTGCTGAACCGTTTGAATAAATACTTGAAATGTTTATTCCTGTCGCTGTCGTGTTGGTTATCCAACCGCTAACATCTGCAAACATACCACCAGCAGATAAATCTGATATTTGAGATTCTGTGATTGTTATGTTTGTCCAATCGTCACTGTAAATATTTGAGAAATTTAAAACCCACCCAGCAGTGTTATTTGTTATGTATGTTTGTAAGTCTGTGATTTGAGATTCTGTTAAAGTGATGTTTGTCCAATCCGTTGATTTGATTCCACCTTCAAATATCGTATCAACAAAAACGTGCCAATCATCTGTTCCTTTTAATTCTAAATTTGAAGTTGATGTGTTATAAACAAAGTAATGATTATTCCCTATATATGCAGGTAAATCTTCATCTATCCAAAACCCAGCTCCATAAATGTACACCCCGCCGTCTGAATAAAACCATCCATTAACCTCTAAATCATCCGCAATAAACAGGTCAGACTCGTCATTAAGACTATGTGACGATGAACACCCTCCGACACACACAATTCCATCATTACTAAGACCTAAACCACCACGTAAAGCTAGGTCTCCTCCATCCCCATCAATTCTTACTCCTCCTGTAATAGTTGTTGTATAAGCTGGTTTTCCTGTTGTGGCTGTTGGATTGATTGTAATATTCCCTTCTGCATCTATGTCTAAACTTCCTATGATTGTTACATCTCCGAGATAAGAAGTGCCTGTGACATTTAGGTTATTAAAGATTGCTATGTTTCCTGTTGTTGTGAAGTTTCCAGAACCATTAAAGTTATTATTTAAGAATTGATAATTTGCTTTTGCATCGTAGGTTGCATTATATGTTGAGAGCCAACTCTCTAGGGGACTATCTAAATCATCCCAGAAGTCACTACTATTAACATTTAAATTGCCTTCATTGGCTAAGGTGATAAAAGTGCCATCAGCGTATGAAATAGCTGGTGTTGTTTGATTATAATCCCATTCTATCCCAGCATAAAGTGTGTCTGCATAAGTTTTGTTCCAATCATCTCCATAACTAAGGTCAATTATTTGAGACTCTGTTATTGTTACATTTGTCCAGTCCAGAGCTTGAATCCATCCGAGAACCCTCACATTATCAGCAAAGGTAGAATTAGGATAAATATATGTTCCACCATCAACCCATTTATCACCAGCCCCAGCACCACCCCCACAAACACCGAACTCAAGAGCAGTTTCACCCGCCCCCACTTTAACACATTGCCCTGCTTGTCCAGAATAAGAAGAAGGAGTGTCTGTCAAATGTAGAAAAGTTTTTACTCTATCGATAAGTCCGAGATTAATAACATTGTCAGTTGAATCATCCGTGCTTAATATATTCATTTCCGCAGTTGCCAACGGAAGCAACCCGACCATAAGAAATAAAATCCAGTATTTCATCATTGGTTAATAAGGCTATGCTGTTTAAATAATTTTCTAAATAGATTAGAGTGGGGGTGTCAAATGTTGCCCCCACTTTTCAGACAATGAATTATTCTACCTTGTTGAACTAACGCCCCAGCCCTTCTTCTTCTTGTACAAAGAAGCTTTCAGACCTTTCTTCCTAGCACGCTTAGCATAGAGTTTAGCAGTCAGCTTTTTCTTAAATGAATGTTCAGCCATTTCTTATGACCTCCTTGTGATTGATCATGTTGGTAGCCCCCTGGTTATATCACCATAATAATCTGTTTTGGGTTTAGAAACGACGGGAGCCCTTGCTTGGATTATTTTTTTTAATATCTTCTTCCTCTTGCCTTTCCTACCCTTCCTCTTCCTTCCTTTTCTCACAGCCTTTTTCAATATAACTTTTCGTATTACCTTCGGAGCAGACGGTTGAACATAACCAATCCTTTCTTTATATCTCTTTAATCTAACTTCTGCTTCAGCCCTCACGCCTTCAGTAGCAATTCTGGCTCTCTCCTTTAGCAAGGCTTCTCGATAGGCCTCTTTTCTTTTCTTCGCTAACTTCTTTTGGAACTCACTCTCTTCAACCCATTCCTTCTTCTGCTCTGCATACTTCTTTTTAATATAATCTTTTATTCCCATTGCTTGTTTCTCCTTCTACGCAATCAATACAAAGTAAAAAAATAAAAAAGAAAAATTTAGATTAGGCTCCTCCACCAACCATCAAGCCAGAACCTCTAATTGCTCTGATTATCATCACTGTAAGCAGTATCAATACTACCATGAAAGTGATAACTATCACGATTGGGAACCAGTCTGGTACTTCAGATAGGGCTGTATTGGTGTCGTTCATTATGTCCCAACTTACTCCAGCATAGGTGTAAGCATAAGTTACATTCCATACTGTGTTATTGAACTCTGAACTCCCGAGAGCAGTGATTGTACAAGGTACTGTGAGCGTATAATTCCCTGAGGTAATTAATACGTTTCCTGACTCATTGTAAGCGGTTGAGATAGCTACCGCAGAACCCTGATTTGCTGAGTTACAGGACGTTAGAGTAGTTCCACCGTCTGTGACTGTCAAAGTTGTATCAGTAACAGTCGCATCCTCGCTAGCCTTCACACTATCTGTGTCTTGTAATTCACTCCCCATGAGCGAAAATATCATAACTAAAAGCCCAATCACGAAAAGCAATGCGATTATGCTTAAAGCTAAATCAAGACCAGCAACACCTTTCTTGTCTTTGAGAACACTTCTTAGTTTTTCCATATTGAAAAATAGGAAAAGGGGCTAAAAATTCAAAAGAAAATTTTAAGCTCCCCCACCAACCATCAAGCCAGAACCTCTAATTGCTCTGATTATCATCACTGTAAGCAGTATCAATACTACCATGAAAGTGATAACTATCACGATTGGGAACCAGTCTGGTGTTTCAGAGATAGCATTGGTAGTATCATTGATTATACCAATAGCTGTTGCGTCAGTTGTAGCATCCTGTAATTCTGCTCCCATAAGAGCGAAGATCATCACAAGCAAGCCTATGATGAAGATCATAGTAATTACAGAAAGTGCTAAATCAAGACCAGCAACACCTTTCTTTTTGTCTTTAATAAAAGACTTCATAAGTGGTTTAAGTTCCATTTATACTATACCTCCTTTCAGCCTTTTGCCAATATGAGAAAACATGGATTTTTATATTAGTTTTAGTTTATAAATTATCCGTGACAGCCGTGACGTTGTAACCACCTTTGTAATCACTGGACTTCTCTACTTTTATCAAAGAAAAATATCAATACGCTAAGCACTGTTACCGCAATTGTAATGCCAAGGGTTAGGGTATTAATAATCCCTCCAATCCTAAAGAAAATAGCTATAACAGTTGTCATAAATCCACTGATAGCAAGAGACATGCTTATATCTCTTTTATAATAAGCGATACTAAACGCAAATATAACATAGATGCAGAGGATTAATAACCATCCAAAGACAGAACTGCTAACTTCGTTTACATAATCAAAGAGTGCTCCTCCTCCAGAGCTCCAGTTTATATTTGATGGTGATGTGAATGGCATATTATTTTCCTGTCATTATTAATCGGATGATAGCGAAAACCACGCCGATTAAAAATATAGCAGTCACTCCATAAATAATTACATCTGGGATTCCTAAAACATCTCTAATTAAATTAATCATCAGATTAAAGAATCTTGGAATAATCCCAAATGATTTCCAGACTGTTCCGAGCATGCCCCCAAGAATAGCAACTGTAGAAGTTGTTGTTATTTCCCCTTCTAATGTTTTATTCTTCATAATTAAACTATCGCTATGAGATTCATTTATTTCTCCCTCTAAATTACTAACTAAGCTATCAACTCCCATGCTATGACTGTATATATCTTCAGAATCCATGCCATATTCATTAGCAAGCAAAGTACCGAAGGTGATTATTGCTATTAAGAACAAAGCTACGGATAGGAAGTTTACTGGATAATCTACAAATCCAGCTTTCTTATTCATTTTATTTACCTTATTCTTCATCATCCTGTACCTACCTTTTTACTTATTTTCCAGACTATGATTGCTCCAGCCACAGCTAACCAGATCATTATTGTCCAGCTAAACGCCACTAAACTCAACACCATTGAGACTATAAACCCAAACACTGCAGCGATGACAACCCCCCAACCTGTAGCTATGAACATTAATCCAAAAGTTAATATCAAAAATCCAGACAAGACAACCCCCCAAACTCCAAACTCATCAACTGGATTTGTGTCTAAACTAAAGTAAGCATCTTCGATAAATTCATTATCTTTAAAGACTTCCACATAATAAGTCCTATTATTTAATGTGCTTGGAATTACACAAGTTAAAGTGCCTCCCGCCCCTGTCTGAGTCTCGGTGCAGATTGTGTTATTCATTAGATAATCTAGTTGAGTTACATTTAATCCGATAGTTGCAGATGCTCCGCTTGGAATTGTGTAAACTAATTCAACCGTTCTCGTAGATTGTGTTAGGGTTAAGGCATACGTAAAATCTTCTTCTTGCGTGTAGTCTATAAAATCATCAATTGGGCAGGTCTGTTTAATACTAATCTGGCAGGGTGTTGCAGTGCATAAGGCTCTGAATGTTTCTGTCTCCCATTCCACCACTCCTTCATCAAGAACTATATATTTATATTCAATGTCCTCGCTAACAAGATGAGACACACCCTGCCCGTTTACATCTGTCCTTGTCATCTCAACCAATAGATAATTCCCATCTTCAACATATCTTCTCCAGACCTGTATGATTTTGTCTTTCCCAACCAAATAATTGCAATCCTGATATGTTAAAAGATAACTTGTAGCATCGTCGGTGAGCAAATCGTATAAGCCTATATTGTTTGGAAGTTTGCTGGTTACATTTTCCATTATGTAGTTCTCTAGGTAGTAATATTCTGTTACATAGTTATCTGCTGTGTAGGAGATTGTCGCATCTATCCTATTGCCAAATGTCAAGTTTTCCATGCAGATTCTTGGATTTGTATTTGCTGTGAAGTTATTATAATATCTAATATAATAACTACTGTCACTTGGATTGCTGATTGTTAGGTCTATTTCTATTGAAGAATTATAATGAGTTCCGTTAATCTCATCTTTTGTTTCTTCATCTCTCAAAGTGAAATTAAATATTTCATTTGTGTAAACAGAACAATCATCTACTCCCAAGTTATAAACTGTCTGATTATTAACTTGTGAAGTATAATAAAATATATCTGTTGCATTGCTGTAGGTAGTAGTCCAATAAAAGCTAAGGTTAGTTGTCGCACTCACTAGGGGAACTATTAAACTTTTTGTGAAAAGGATTGTATCCCCAGTTCCTGTCTTCGTCGCCGAGTAATTTGTATTGTTATAAGTAAAAATCGTAAAGATTCCATTGTAATATGTACTATCATAGGTTATATTTATCTGGAAGGGTTCTAAACTCATTTCATAAGTTGTTACGTTATAGGTCTGAGAATTTTCATTTAATCCAGACATATAAAAGTTAAAGTCCAGAGTTTTTAAGATAGTAGAACCAACATCATTTCTTGCCCAAAAGTGAATTGTGTTATCTCCTGTGGGGATATTCTGCACATCTGCGGAAGAAAACGCATTTTTTGTGCAAGAGTAAGTCGTATTAGTTCCCCCATTTAATGAATACCAACAACTATCTAACACAGAATCTTCTGTGTTATTCACCTTAAAAACATAATTTCTATCTGGGGAAAGTTCAGAGTTCAATGTGTCGTTTAATATAACTCCATCTGTTAAAGTTATTGTGGTAGAACTATCTCTTATTTCTGAAATGTTCACTGGTGTATTGTCTATATCATACTCTATCCAGTTCTCAAACCATGATGCAGTTATATTCGCTGTACTAGCGTAAAATGAAAAACCCGAATTGCACCAAATGTCCACGAGCTGGAATTTAAGAGTTCCTCCGACATTAGCCCCGTAGGGAAAACTGCTAGTTGTCGAGCTATTATGATAACCAACCCCCCAACTGTCTGTGTAATCTCCGTCAATGTGTACTAAGTCCTGCGTAGCATTATAATAACAGACATCATTGTCTCTCCATACTTTTTGAGGTGGTCCTGGTGATGCGCCCATTATTGTGGTGTTAAAGCTAACATGATGAATAATATTAGACGCATTAGCCTCTAAGCCAGTAAACGTGAGATTGTTAAAATATGGAGCTCCTATACGCCAGACGTTCCCAGCAACATATGAGCAATTGACGTAAGTCGTAAAATCTGTATCATTGAAATACTCAGGGTGATTTATAACCCCACCGCCAGAAGCACATGTTAAAGATTGGCTAACTGGTCGTTTAATTAGGGCGCCAACTCCTTGTGAAAAAATACTAAAAATCATAACCCCAAGTATCGCCCAAGCTATTTTCGTCGCTCTACGGCGATTTATGAGCCTCTGATTTGTTCGATTATCCATTTTTTAGTTCTCTCCCCCTATCAAAAATCAAAGCACAAAAATGACCCATAGAAAAAGAGGCCATCAATGCAAGCATCAAAATCCCTATTTCAGTCCAGTTCATCCAAATCCCTCCCGACCTCTTGCTAGTCTAATCACCATGATAGTCCCACCCACCAGACCGAGGACTGTTATCCACGTTGGGAGGTTGGCAAAGACAAAGCTCGCCATACCGAACTGCTGGAAACTCGGATTTAATGTTGGATTATCATAAAGTATTTCATAAGTGTTAGCTATTGGAACAGATATTACTACAGCCACAATTGTAACAAAGATATATGCTATAAAGAAGACAGGATGAGTATTGACTCCCCAACTTCCTATAAAGATTGCTATAACCATGAATACAATTACCATGAAACTCAACCAGCCGAGAGTATTGTAGGCTGTGTTCACCCCACCAATGCCTGTCTCCACAGCTTCAGTCCAGTTTCCTTCTGTGGCGATAACTGTATTCATCAATCTTTCTTCAACTGTGTTACCTATAAAAACAAAGAGCACGCACATAATAACAAGGACAAAGGCGAGGATCATAAACACAATCAACTCCGAAACAATACCCTTCTTATTGTTAAAATAACTTTGTTTCATTTTTAATCCTCCCTTT
>Ga0209986_10005858_pt1 | contig 10126 bp, 7 predicted proteins | sample BlataG_FD_183168 | JGI IMG/M metagenome (GOLD analysis project Ga0209986, IMG submission 183168) | Deep subsurface microbial communities from Black Sea to uncover new lineages of life (NeLLi) - Black_00105 metaG (SPAdes) (version 2) | ecosystem: Environmental > Aquatic > Marine > Oceanic >...
TGTAATATCATACCATCAACAGGTGTAATTTGCATATTGGGGTCACTGATTTTTTTACCGTCGACGCTTACCCCGGCTTGCTTTATCATCCGTTTACCCTCGCCACCGCTTTCCACAAGCCCGCAATACAGCAGTAACTTACCTGCCAAAATCGGCTCGGGCGCTATTTCAACCTCGTGTATATCATCGGGCAGTTGGCCCTGGGCAAACACCTTATCAAATTCAGCAGCGGCAGCTTCGGCGCTCACTTCATCATAGAATTGACCCACAATCGTTTTACCCAACAGAACTTTTGCCTCCTTCGGATGCGTTTTATTAGCGTCAACAAGTTCCGCTATTTTCTTTGTCTTCAGGTCGGTCAAAAGTGTGAAATAATTCTCCATCATATCGTCGGAGATACTCATAACCTTGCCGAACATATTGCCCGGCTCATCGGTCACGCCGATATAATTGCCCTTCGATTTGCTCATTTTCTCTTTGCCGTCCAGCCCAACAAGTATTGGCATAGTGATTACCACTTGCGGGCTTTGGCCCTCAATCCGCTGCAGGTCTCTGCCAACAAGGTTATTAAACGTCTGGTCGGTGCCGCCCAATTCAACATCGCTCTTTATCATCACCGAATCATAACCCTGCATCAGCGGATACAGAAACTCATGGATACCAATCGGCTCGCCCTTCTTATGCCGCAGCTCGAAAGTGTCCCTCTCAAGCATACGCGCAACCGTCATACTGCTCGCCAGCTTAATAATGTCAGCCAGGCCCAGTCCCGCCAGCCACTCACTGTTGTACCTGACCTCTAACTTGTCTTCCGAGGTATCCAGAATCTTACCCGCCTGCTCGAAATATGTCTTTGCATTCTCTTCTATCTGCTCCGGGCTCAGCATCGGCCGGGTTGTATCCTCGCCGGACGGGTCGCCGATTCTCGCCGTGTAGTCACCTATAATAAGAACCGCCCTGTGCCCGAGGTCCTGGAACTGACGCATCTTGCGAAGTACTACCGTATGGCCCAAGTGTATATCGGGACTGGTCGGGTCCAAACCAAGTTTTATCCGAAGCTGCCTGCCCGCTTTATCCGCCTCGGCAAGCTTTTCTGCCAGCTCGACCTCGGTAAAAATCTCAACCGTCCCCCGCCTAAGCCGCTCAATCTGTTCTTTGATTGCCGTCATTGAACTCCTTATCTGTCTCCACGATTTCTAAGATAACGAATTATAAACCACACACGCAAAACAAGCAACAATCAGCTCAACATATGCCGAGACCTCCAAAACCAAATCCAAAGCTGACGTAATTCTCTTGACGGCGTCTCGGTTGTCCTGTACAACTCTCGTTAAAACCCATATCGAAACGTTTGAAATTATCAATAACAGCTTGCTGCACCGTTTTGAAAGGAGAAAGCTTATGAAGACCAAAAAGCATTACCTCATCTCAGCCGCTGCCATTGCCATTTTGGCCGCTCTCGTTTTGGCCGATGTCGAGATACATCCACCTATCGAGCAAGCACTCATTGGGCCGCCTCACCCGGCTCTGGTTGGGATAGAGGAATTGTACGTTGCTATACAACGACAGGGTGTCGACCCAAACAAAGATGGCCTGGTCTTCAAAGACCTTCGAGCCAAGGTTCAGGACAGACTCACACAGGCAGGGATTAAGATGTACTCCGGAAATGTTCGTGGAGCCCCCCTCAAACCTGAAACTCCCATCCTCACCGTTGACGTAGATTTGCTCAAGCTCAAAAAGTTGAAACGGTATGTCTTTAGCGCTGAAACATCGTTGTCAAGGCTCGTTCGTTTACGCCTGGGACAAAGGCACGCCTTCACGGCTGATGTCTGGAAGAAAAACTCGTCAATACGCACGGTGGACGTGGAAAATATGCCTGCGATAGTCACCGGCGTCGTTATGGAGCAAATCGAAGCATTTGTCCACGCTTACCTTGCAGCCAATCCAAAAGTCATTCAGACACCGGACGCCAACGATGTAGCGACAGCAATCCAGCAGCCGCCGGTAAAACCGCCGCCTAAAGTCGCAATCGCCAAATATAAATATGTCGCATCGAAGAACAGCAAGGTCTTCCACAGGCCCGACTGCAGTTCGGGGCAGAGAATCAAGCCCAAAAATCTCGTAGGTTACAACAGCAGGGCCGACGCAATACAAGCCGGCAAAAGGCCCTGCAAAATATGCAAACCCTGACCAGATTATGAAAGGAATAACAATGCCTGAAGAAAAGGACGTGATCTTCCGCGAGAAGCAAAAGTTCAGCTCATCGCTTTGCTGGGTATTGGTCTGCTCGTTAGTTGTGGGTGTCGCCATTATCGTGTCTGTATTAGCCATACAAGACTCGGTTGATGCGAGCGTTTTTGTCACGGCCATCTTGGGCGGAATCGTTGCGCCCATAACAATTGTGGCTCTTTTTCTTGTAACCAACCTGGAGACCGAAGTACGCTCTGACTGCTTGCGCGTTCGCCTGTTCCCCTTTCATATTCGCCACAGGGAAATTCCTGCCGAAGATTTGAGTGAGTGCTATGCCCGCACGTACAAACCAATCCGCGAATACGGCGGCTGGGGTATCAGATGCGGCTTTCGCAAGGGAATTGGCAGGGCCTACAATATGAAAGGCAGTCAGGGCGTCCAGCTCGTCTTCAAAGACGGCAAAAAATTACTCATCGGCTCCCAAAACCCCGACCAGCTTGCCGAAGCAATCAACTCAATTATGAAAAACCCTTAGGCTTCAAGAATCCCCACCATGCCCCAAATTAAGGATTTTCCTGTTGGCTTTTCCACGCCCCTGAATTACTATCCGGACAATATGTCCTGCAGAATTATCTTCGAGCAGTTATGGTGCTACTCACAATAACAATCATAGCTATCGGCCTGGCGATGGACGCCTTCGCCGTCTCCATCGTCAGCGGAGCAGCCTATAGGCAATCAAAGATAAAGCACGCTTTGCGATTGGCTCTCTTTTTCGGCGGCTTCCAGGCGTTTATGCCGTTAATTGGTTTTCTCGCAGGTCTAACTGTAAAACAATACATTGCAAACTATGACCATTGGGTAGCCTTCGCACTTCTAACTGCAATCGGTGCCAAAATGATTTACGAATCAACCAAAATAAAGCCCGCCCATCAAAATTCGGAACCAATGAATCTCTTAGTCTTATTGGCTCTCTCTGTTGCTACCAGTATCGATGCCCTCGCCGTCGGAATAACACTTTCACTTCTGAGAATCTCAATCGTAATGGCCGCAGTAATCATCGGACTGATAACATTTGCCCTCTCGTACATCGGCGTATTCATCGGCAAAACTTTCGGCCACTTCTTCGAAAGCAAAATCGAAGCCCTCGGCGGACTCATTCTTATCGGCATAGGTTTGAAAATACTCTTTGAGCACCTGTTTTGAAAGCGCCATTACATCTGCAGGCCTCCAATGCCTCAAACGTGCAAACACCGTTTGAAAGTTTGTACTTTTCGCGCAAATGTGGTATTTTAGCAAACTCAGGATGCTCAGCCGTTTTGCTGAGCCTTACAAATTGGAAACCTTATATAACCGGAGGTCTCACTAATGGTCAGGTACTTATTTCACCGAAGCCGGGTACGCCGGCAACCGGTAGCAATAGCGCTTTTCGTCTGCCTCGTCCTTCCTGGCGGCTTGCAATGTCAGGTCGCCCCGCCTGCAAAGGCCCCGCACAGATTTGAACCGACCGTTGAATCACTCAAGGTCTACAGGTGCCCCGATTGGTTCCGAGATGCAAAGTTCGGCATCTATCTGCACTGGGGAGTATACTCCGTTGCAGAGCGAGGCGAATGGTACCCCAGGAACATGTACATTGAAACACACCGAGAGTACAAGCACCACGTCAAGACTTATGGGCACCCCTCCGAATTCGGGTACAAGGACTTCATTCCAATGTGGAAGGCCGAGAAGTTTGACCCCGACCGTCTTGTCCGCCTTTTCAAACGTGCAGGAGCAAAGTACTTCACGCCCTGCGCCGTCCATCACGACAACTTCGACTTGTGGAACTCCAGGCACAACAAATGGAACTCCGTCAATATGGGCCCGAAAAAAGACATCACCGGAATGTGGCGAAAGGCAGCCCTCAAACACGGCCTACGGTTCGGAGTCACCACCCACTTAGCCCGAAGCTATAGCTGGTTCCAGGTAAACAAACTCGCAGACAAGTCAGGCACCTACCAGGGCGTCGCCTACGACGGCGCCGACCCCAAATACTGGGACTTCTATCACGACCCTTGCGACGATACCAACCGCAAGCACCCTAAGAATCCTCCCAAGCATTGGAGAAGGAATTGGGCTCTCAGAATGAAAGACCTTATCGACAATTACAAACTCGATTTTCTATACTTCGACGGCTGCGTCCCCTTCCAGGGAGACGATGCCGGCAAGACTGGCTTCGAAGTAATGGCACACTTCTACAATCAGAGCATGCGCCGGCACAAAGGCAAGCAGGAATGTGTTCTGACCATCAAGAAACTCAGGGACCACGGCATCTACGTCGACGGCATTTCCACCCTTGATATCGAAAGGGATGTAGCTGACGACCTCCTGGCCGAGCCCTGGCAGACCGACACCTCCATCGGATCCTGGGGATACCACGCCGGTGCCAAGTATCGAAGCGTCGACGTATTAATTGACGAACTCGTGGACATCGTCAGCAAAAACGGAAATATGCTGCTCAACGTCCCTCCCAAGGCCGATGGCACGCTGGACGCCGAAACGGAAAGAATCCTCATCGAGATAGGCAAATGGATGGACACAAACGGCGAGGCAATCTACGGCACCAGGCCCTGGTTCAAGTATGGCCAAGGCAACCTTCGTTTCACGCGAAAAGGAAATAACCTTTACGTCATCACGCTCGAATGGCCCGGGGCCGGAAACAGCCTGCACGTTTCCGCTTCATCATTGGCAAACAAAAAAGTCTCCCGCGTCACACTGCTGGGCCACAAAGCAAAGCTCAAATGGCAGCAGAACGACAACGGACTTACGATTACTATGCCCCAAACACCGCCCTGCAAGCATGCTTACTCTTTCAGAATTGCGTTTGCCGAGCGCTAAAGTATATTTTATCAAGGCCTCTGTTAAGGACGGCGATAAAGCAATCTCAATGAAAGAAAGCAGGATATGATATGAATAAGCAGATAATGTTGGTAGTGTTTATATGGTGCATTGCAGCAGGTGTGACCGGATTTTCACGCAAGGCCGATACCCAAACCGCCGACAAGCCGGGCCTGGTGGGCCAACGCTTTGGCGAGGCCGACACGGAGTCAGACGATGCGAACGAAGAAGAGTGCAATGGCAATCCACCCAGCCTCATTCGATTAAAAGACGGCCGCCTGTGCGTGACCTATGGCTATCGCGCATACCCCTACGGTATTCGCGCCAGGCTCAGTTCCGACAATGGCAAGTCGTGGAGCAAGGAAATCCATCTGTGCGACGATGGACGCTCCTGGGACCTCGGATATACGCGGACCTTCCAGAGGACGGACGGCAAACTCGTTACCATCTACTACTACGCGACTGCTGAAAAACCGGAACAACACATTGCCGCGACAATTTGGGACCCCGCTAACGTTAAGTAGCTCATACTCATTCAAAGGAATCCCTTTGGCCCAGACCCCCGGCGACTTGCAACCAACTACAAATCCAATATAATGCCCGTTCTACTGCATAAAATACAGGTTCCGGTCCGTCTTAGCATGTAGCCGATTCGAAAAAGGAAATCCGAAAGAGGCCTTTGCCGGCACGAAAGTAGCTGCATAAGTTAGGCTTTATGGGAAATCCCAGTTAATAATTGAAAGGAAATGTTATGAACAAAGGAAGAATCATGTTTTTTGAACGTTCATCTGGGAAATCTCGCTTTGAGAAACTGTTCTGTCTAATAACTCTCGTTGTGGTACTTGGGCTATGCACCGTCTCTTTTGGCGTATCGCTTAAAGTGGATGTCGGGGTCTGTGGGCCGATGCAGGACGGCTGGATACCTCTGCGCGCCGCCAGGGGCAGGCTCAATACGAATGTGGGCGGCACCAACATCGACGTTATCGTAGCAACAGGCAACGCGCGGGCCGGCGAATGCCGATGTGATAGCGGCAGCAAGCACGCGTTGGCGGCAGTGGAAACGACGTATATAAAAATGGACGGTAGCGCTGGCAGCCCCAAGTCTGATATTATCTTCACGCTGCGGGACCTGACGCCCGGGGCGGAGTACACGCTTTATACGTATCATCACAGGTGGGATGAGGATGAAGATCCGATTACGAACATCATTGTCACCGGTGCGACGAATGTGACGAAGCCGGACATTATTCTTCAAAATGCGGATATTATGGATAGCCCCGCGAAATTCATTTTTACCGCCGGCAGCGATGACGTGGTTATCAGGTATCAGTGCTTGGATGATGGGCAGCCGTTCTTTAACGGCTTCAGGCTTTACGGCGGCAGCGCAACTGTGCAGTTCGCGTCGCCGGCTTCGGGTGCGTTGGAGACAGTGACTTCGGCAAAAATCCCTGTAGTCATCAACGACGCCAAAGCGGACAAAACCTATACGGTCGATTACGCAGTGACAGGCGGCTCGGCCGAGGGCGGCAATGATTACAAATTAGCTTCGGGAAAGCTTGTCTTTGCGCCGGGCAGCAGCACCGAATATATCAACCTGGACATCAAAGATGACGACATCCACGAAGACAACGAAACGATAGTGATCGAGCTGTCCAACACAAGAGGCCCCAGCGTCTCGCTCGGAACTCCGACGAAGCATACTTATACGATTATCGACCCGCGGCCGAAGGTACTGTTTGCTCGTGCCAGCGGCAGCGGTATGGAAAAAGATACGCCGGCTTATGTTACGGTGAGGCTTTCGGCACCTACGCGAAAGAAGGTTACTGTAGATTATGCTGTAGTCGCCGGCACAGCCACTGGAGGAGGTATCGATTATACCCTTGACTCGGGCACGGTGGTCTTTGAGCCGGGCAAGACCAACAAAAACATTCCTATCACGATTGTCGCCGATAGCAATGACAAGGAACCTATCGAGACTATCATCATCAAATTGTCAAATCCGACAAATGCACTGCCCGGCAAACATACAGATTACAGGCACACAATCGTATCACAGCCGATAGATTTGAAGATAGACCTGGCGGTACCGACGTGCGACGGCAAGGGGATATATGAAGGCCTCGCCAAGCCCGGCTGGACTATCTGGGCCGCCAAGTCCTGGACTGATATGTATATGCATGACGGCGTATGGTTACCATCCAGGAAAGACCCGGAAGCCTTCGCCGCGGGCATCGAGCGCACAGGGGTCAAAGCGTTTTTGAGCACCGGCAGCGAGGGGCAACTTGGCATCGGCGCCAAAGGTGTTTGCCGTGCCAATCTCGGCGGTGGCGGTTGCCCAAAAGGCAAGGCCCAGGGCGACCCGATAGCAAACAGTTGGGCCTATGCCGTCGATTGGGCCGGACCTTACGCCGGTGACATAATACTGCTGCTCAAGGATTTACCGGCAGGGACCTACGAACTTTACAGTTATCACAACCACTGGGAGCCATGCAAACAGAAAAATCGCAATTGTCTGGATTGCATCTGTGGCATGCCACCTATGCCGTCAATCACCGCTAATCCGCTGCCGGCCAAACCGGAGCAAGGTTCCTTGTCACCCAAAACCGGCAAGCAGCCCCCCCAGGATCTCGCCGACAACATACTAAAACGTTACAGATGGAATCTGCCGGCAGGAACCGGAGAGGGAGTTACGGCTATCAAAAACGCCTACAATGTAGCCCCTCAGCATGTATTATCAGACGAGGAACTTGTCCCTTCCATAATCAAATTCTCAACCGATGGTTCTGAAGTATTGATAATTTACCAGGCTGACCGGAGCTTGCCTTTGTATCCTGACTGTGCCCGTAAGGGAAGAGAAGGAGCGCGTGGTATCCTCAACGCTTTCCAGCTGGTATTGCTTGAGGATGCGGAAGAAGTTAATGCTCATTAATATAAGTCAAATACTTCTACATAACACATCCTGTCTCGTCGACAAAGCCGGTCTCTGTGATTTTGCGATATAACCAAGACTATACGCATTATATAACGTAATACCTCCGATTACTTGATATTTGTTGTATATATTGCTTAGCAACACTGCTGAGGGTTTTGAATTTGCTAAGATACCAAATTTTCCTGAAGAGCTCAAGCTCTCAGGGCATACTTGTTTTTTTTCAGCCGATAGTTCCTTCCACTTATAATTACACTTTTTTCATAGGAGTGATACCATTAGATTCTTGATTTTTTGCACGGCCTCAAGTGTTAAATCATGGATTAACCCGGATTTCCCAGTTAATTGGTTACAAGAAGACAGAATCTTGATAGTATAGAAGTGTTATCAAGGCGTATATACGGCAAATCCCCAGGTAATGCATAAATTTCTCCGTCCTGAACGTCAAATAAATAAAGAACACCTAAATACGTGGGTAATCCGCTATTATCGTGAAATTGAAAGGTGTAAAAGTGCTTCTAAGTGTGTTAAATGGGAAATCCCAGTTAATTGATTAGTTGATAGGGTAATCTCGGTTGAAAGGATGAGAATCAATGGCTAAGAGAACGGTTCAAGTATTGGTGATTATGGCAGTGGTTGGGGTATTTGCGTTTTTTTCGGGTGAGGCAAAAGGAGAGCAGGCGAAGAAGTCCGGGCTGTTGGGGGTCAAGTACGGTCGGTCGAATTTTACTGGGCTGGACCAGTCGAGGATAATAATCACAAGCGTTGATAAGGACTGGACTCACGGTTCGGAAGATTATTCCTGTCGCTGGTATGGTTTTATCGTGGGGCCGTTTACGGGCAAGGTTGACTTTACTGCCGAAGCGGACAATGGTTTGATTCTGAAGATTGATGGTAAAGTGGTGATAGATGGAAAGGGCAAAAAGGGCAGCGGTTCGTTCTCGATGGTCAAGGGCAAGGCGTATCCAGTCGAGCTTTCATTTTTTACCAGCAGATACCCGGCCTACTTTCGTCTCTACTGGAGCTGGGAGGGGCAGGCCAAAAAGATAGTCGATCCGTCGGCTCTGTATCATACCGTGGAGAATGAGAGATTCATAATGCATGAGGTGCTGGATTGCAAGTGGTGGGAGAAGGATGCTCCTTTTCATTTTACGGGGCAGGGCAGTGAAGTGTTGAATTTTTCGCACCAGGATGGGAGACTGCCGCCTGTTGTCGGTGTACACAATTACCAGGTCTTTCGCGCGAACCATGAGCATCCGGAATATGCTTACGGGCGAAGCAATACTTATCATCATCAGCCATTCATTGCGTACTGGAATGGAAAAATATATGTGGAGTTTGTCAGTTCTCCGCAGAATGAGAATCAGGACCCACAACCTGCGGTATTGACGGTCTCCGAGAACGGCAGGCATTGGAGTACGCCGCAGGTGATATTTCCGGCATTTACCCCGAAGGGTGATTCGGATAAGACAGTTGCCCACCACCGGATGGGGTTCTATGTATCTTCGAGTAATCGGCTGCTGGTTTCGTCGTTCTATGATTTGGCCGGCAAGACGCAGGATGGATATGGTGTCGGCAGAGTGGTTCGGGAGGTATATAAAGATGAAACATTGAGTCCGATTTATTTCATACGGTACAATCGGCATAAGGGGTCTCCCGGGAAAAAATGGGACGAAAAGAATACGCCATACCCTTTATATGCTGTTTCAAAGGATGCGGGATTTGTCGAGGCCTGCAAGGAACTGCTCTCGAATAAGTTGTATAGACAACAATGGTGGGAAGAGGAACGCAGTAAGGACGGTTTCTATAGTGTGGCCGCAGACGATGATTTCTCCTGTGAAGCTTTTGACTGGTACACTCGGGCCGACGGCAAGATAGCCGGCTTGTGGAAACATGGTTACGCTTCTATCAGCACCGATGGCGGAAACAGTTGGGCAGAACCCAAGAAGATACCTTCGATTATTGTTGCCGGGGCCAAGACGTGGGGACAGAAAACAAATGATGGTCGATATGCGCAGGTTTATAATCCGCATATCGAGTGGCGTTATCCTTTGGTGGTTATTACGAGCGATGATGGGTACACGTTCAGCGACATGGCCTGCATACATGGGGAGGTTCCGGACCAGCGGTATGAAG
>Ga0209986_10005859_pt1 | contig 10125 bp, 17 predicted proteins | sample BlataG_FD_183168 | JGI IMG/M metagenome (GOLD analysis project Ga0209986, IMG submission 183168) | Deep subsurface microbial communities from Black Sea to uncover new lineages of life (NeLLi) - Black_00105 metaG (SPAdes) (version 2) | ecosystem: Environmental > Aquatic > Marine > Oceanic >...
GAGGAACGGAAGGCAGCCCCCGGAATTGCTAGGAAGGCGATGGAGGCTAAGGAGATGGCTAGAGCAGCTGAGGAAAGAGCTAAGCTTCTAGAAACCCAACTCTATGGTGCTCCCCACGAACGACCTGAAGAGGTTATTAGGGATAGATGGGGCAGAGAGATCGGACGGAGGCCCCTGACTGCCCAAAGGCGGGAAGAAGCTGCCAAGCTCGAATTAGCTCAGAGGAGGATAACTGAAAAGGGCATAAGTTTAACGGAAGAGAGATTCAGAGCTGCAGAAGAAGCAATTAGAGAAAGAAGAGTTGCCAAGAGGAGAGGAAAGATTCTGGGTCCAGCTAGGGAGATTGCTAAAGGAATTGCCGGAGTAGTAGAAAGTGTGGGTAGGACTGGTGCTGGATTTGGAGTTAGGACTAGCCCCTACAGGATGAGACCTCCTGCACTAATTCCGACTATGAGACCTACTCCTACTAGGACTCCTGGTCCAGCTGCGAGACCCCCTACTGGAGGTCCTGATTTATCAGCTCTGAGAAGACTGCAGACTCAACCTGTAGGACTGAAAATATCTCTATTTCCAACTAGTAGACCTCCCACTAAGCGAGGGCCTCGTAAGAAGAATACTTACAATACTAATAAGAGGAAGATGAGAAGAGATCTGTTCGGAGGGTAGATGTCTAAGGGACTAAAGAGACTGAGATTTCCAGGGAAGCAGGTACCATACAGAGTAAGAGTTCGGGAGGGGAAAAACTCTTTTAGGACTGCTTTTCTAAAAGGTAGAAGCCCAAAGAAAGTAGCTAAGGGTACTAACGGGGGTAGAATTCTATCTGTTACTAAAGTAAGTATGGAAGAGCTACTTAAAGTTGGTAGCTACTTCCAATTAGGGAAACAGCTCATGGAGGAATTTAGAAAGGAGGAGAACAATGGAAAAAAGTCCAGAGGAGAAAGCGAAAAGCTTCCTAGCACAACTAACGGTCATTAGAGAGGCTGCGAATATCCTACAGAAAGAAGTAGAAAAGTTACTAACTAAAAAACTGGACCCAAATACTGATGCTGGAAGGATAGTAAGGGATATCCAGAGACTACAAAAGGTACTCCAGAGGGATCTTACCGATCTGGAAATTACTGTAAAAGAGCAGGGAGGTTTTAGAACATGGGTAGAAGGCCTACTAAGCAGAAAAAGCTAGATACTTATGTAGTAATTTCTTACATTGATGGGGAGAGGAGACTCCATAAGGTTCCTGGAGCTTCTAGTTACAGAGATGCGAAGAGGAGGGTTGCTAGAGACTTAAGAGAAGAACTGGGTCTGTGGGATACCAATCTAGCAGATATCACTTCTCAGGGTATGATGATAGCTAGGAAGGTTCCACCTAAACTGCTCTAAAAGTCTCTAATAATAAATGATAGCCTGCTTTCATTGAGTTTGCTATAATGTATTCGTAGGAACAGGAATAGACACTACCAAATCTAAATGGGAGGTATATCCAAGTGGCAAAGTTAAAGAAAGGGAAGATGAAGGGGAAGCAGCGAGGCTCGGCAGTTAAGGTCAAGAGCTACTACCGGAAGGTAAAGGGCCGCAAGACCAGGGTTAAGGTCAAGGCTTATAGCCGAGGCAAGCCAGGAGGCAAAAAGGGCTAAGAGGGAGGTAAATAGTTATGCCTAAAGAAATAGTACCCTTTGAGGGGTTAGGCGGAGCCGTTCCTGGGATTAACCTTAGGGAGATGAGGCGCTCTGTCCTTGTTGAGGGAGGCCTTCTCCGACCTAGAAAAAAGTACGAGTCTGCTGAGGAGAGAAAAACTGCCAGAAAGGCTAGGTCGAAAGCTAGAAGGGAAGAAAGAAAGGCCTTTTTGAAAGAAAAAGGGCTCGCTCCTGCTAAGAGGAAGAAACTTACTAAGGCCGAAAAGAAGATCAAATCTAAGGCTCTCAGACGGATACGCAATATCTATCTTAGAGAACATCCTGAGGAAGCTACAACCTTGGGTATTGACATTGGGCGCTTGCGTGTCTAGTAAGAGTTTAAGGAGGTAACAAATCGTGGCAAAGAAAAAGAAATGGGGTAAAATAGGGGCCCCGGGCTCTCGGAAGAGGAAAGATTGGATGAAGAGAATACGCCGAAAGAGGGGGAAATAATGGCTAAGAGAAAGAGAGCAAAGACTAAGAAGAGAGTACGCAGTATGCTCCCTGGCACCAGTGCTAAGGGGTTACGCACTGGAAGACTGCCTAGATTAGGTGACCTCAAGGTACCTACGAGAGGTCTTCTAGATCCCAGCCTGCGCCGGGATATCGGAGACATTCCTGGTCTAGCTCCCACGAAATAGGAGGTGCCTTGTTATGGTAGGATACATTCCCCAGAGAGGCTCCCCAGAGTACTACCCAAGGGAAGAGATAGGCCGGCCTGATGAGACCAGTGAAGTAGAGTTTGAGAAGGTTCCTTCTAGGGAGGAGCTCCAGAAGTACCCTAGAACTGTCCTTCTAAAGATTGCTATTGAGCTTGACCCTGATGCTGTTTCTGAGTCCTACCAAGAAGGCTGGACCAAGGATGACATCCTCAGGGTTATTGAAAGGCATCTTAGGAGTGCTCTAGGTAGACAGGAAATTGAGGGCTGGCCTTATATTGGGAATGTGGAGATCCTTAAGTCTGAAGTAGAGGAAGAGTAGGTCAATCTTATGCCAGTATCTCCCATAACCGACGGGGAGAGTTGCTTGGGCTTATAGGTTGGCCTACTCCCTATAAGGAGAGTAATGTAATGGAAGATGAAGTCGTCGTAACTGAGAACCAGCCTCAAGGTTTAGTTTTTACCTATAAAGTACCGGCTAGTGGGGGAGCTTACTACTATCTGGCCGTTGAGGGGGAGTCCTCTGAAGAAGCCCAATTAAAGGCAGAGGGTCTTGTTTCTAGACTACCTGGAGCTAGGGGTACGCCCCGCAATTTAAGTATTCTAGGGGATATTGACCAGTTAGTAATTGGACAGGACTTCCAGGATAGATTTAAGGAGGTTGGATTTGCCCATATGAGGAGGAAGGGAAAGCTACCCCCCTATTCAGCCAGAACAGGTCATAAAGGGTTTTTGCCAGACTAGGCAGTATGAAGATTACTAAAATTTACTTCCCTCAGGTTACAGCTATAAAGTTGGAGGAGGAAGGTATGGAGTCTAGATACTTTTCTAGCCGTACTGGAGGACAGACCTATCCTAGTGAGGATGTGATAGTATCTGAGGAAGATTGGAGGGAGGCTCTTAGACAGGCTAGAAGGAGAAGCCTCCAGATAGAGGTCCAAGAAGTATAATGGTAGGAGGAACCCAAAATTAAGTGTAAAAGTTGTGGTAAGGAATCTCCAGCAACCCTCTGTAATATGTGCTTCCTAGAGGAAGTCACAGAAGCAATTGATGTAGGTCTGGACCAAGCCTCTGAAATTCTGAAAAGGATAGTTGGTAAATATGGTAGACTTAAGAACCTAAAGAAACTACCTATTTGGAGAACTATTTTCGGAAGGAAAAAGGTTAGGAGGGTTATTACTACTGAGACTGGGGAAAGATGCAGACTAGTTCCCTCTTATGATGGATGGGTAGCAATATCTGAGGGCCCCAAAGGCGAAGCCATCGAAGTAGAAACCCCAGAGGGCAAGATAACAAGACTTCCTGGACAGTCTCTTGAAGGTGGAAGGATTGTCACCTACTACGAAGGCCAGGTTCCTATTTTAGAGATCCACAAACCTACTGCTCTAATCTTCCCAAAGCCCAGGGGTAGACAGGGAACTAAGAGAGCTGGTAGTAGACCTCCTCCACGAGGTTATAGAAGTCCTCAGTACTATAAGAGACCTCCTAGCTCTTTAGAGAAAGAACCAGAGGCCTAGTATCCTTTCCAAGTTGTCTTCTATTCCTAAAACCTAGGGTACTAGAGATCCTTCTATGCCTGTTTATCTTTCTAACTGAAGCCTTCTTCAGTACCTCTCTCCAGTTAGACAAACTAGGATAGAATCCTTCATCTACTACTTTTCCATCCAAAAGTTTCTCAAAATCTTCTTCATCTAATCTAAAGTCTCTAAACCCAGCACTAGTCTGGTGTAGAATCCCCATAGGGCTAACATATCCATAGAACTTACACTGGATGAAGTAGCCTCTAAGAGCCTTATTTACCAGTTGTAGCTCTCCCAGGGCCTTACCTATAGGTAGAGTAGCACTAGTTACAATACTATCAGTATCACAGTAGTAGATTTCTCCTCTGGATAAGGCTTCTAATAATAGCTTAGTATGTCTAATCCCCGCCTCGGATCTTATCCTCATACTTATAGCAGGCTTAATGTAGGGTGCCCTGTGTCCACTAATATACTCAGTGAACTCGTGGTATTCCTCATTGACATCCATGGGATAGCTACCAGTATAGTCTTTTATCTCATTAGTATGAACTATCCTAGACTGCCACCTACTTTGTCCAAATTTCCCCGATAGTCTAAGACCAAATAGTTTCCATAGTCTGGACTCTATCTCCTTAGTAGAGTTTACTCTGAAGGCGTAAGTATCTTCTGCAAATTCCTTTAGGATAGGTTCCTCATCTGCCCTCAGTTGCTGGAGGATTAAAATATCACAACCTAGCTCAGCCGCAAACTTTAGCCATCTAGTATCCCACCAACCTATGAACTCCCCAACTGGGAAGGTTAGTCTTCCTCTATACCTTACTGGAAGTGGACCTATATAAAACTTAGTAGGTACCTTAACCTTAGCCCTAGCTAGAGTACCAGTATCTATATTAGGAGTAGTCCAGAGAAGTCTACCTATTGGAACAGGCACATCATAGCAGGACATAAACATACTTCTAACATCATAGAAGTTTAGGTTTTCTCCGTACCTCTTGTATACCTCGTTTCTCCCTCCAAAGGTGGCAAGTCTTATCTGTTTCTCAAACTTCTCGTTAGAGTCTATTTTCTTAACTGGATAGTAATTCTTATCAAAGGCCTTCATAGCAGTTAGAGCTAGAGTTAAGGAAGGGGTAACCTTAAAAGAGGTTAGTAATTTTTCACAGTACTTTTCCATTACCTCAGAAAGGGAGAGACAATCCCTTTTAAGATAAGCCCTAAAGGAATCTAAGTCTTGAGGATTCATTACCCAGGGATACTCTGTATCTTCGTGCTCCCACTCAAGTTTCTGACTAACCCCAAAACCTTCACTTAAGGCTCTCAGACTACCAGGCAGGGCTACATAACTATCCTCAAAGGTAACTCTTGCTCTTAACCAAACCAGCCTGAACAGACCAGCCTCCATTCTAATAGGTTCTTTCTTTTCCTGGAGTTTGGCTAGGATAAACTTAGCATCATACTTAGCAGCATTATGAGCGTATAGTCTAATTCCTTTTAAGTTATCCCTAAGGTATTCTAGGAACTTCCAAATGACATCATCTTCATCTGAAGTCTGTAGAAACTCCCGGTAGTTTATTCCATCAAATAGACCTACAGCAATAGGGTTAATCCAGTCTATAGCCTCGATATCGTAGGTAGGGACCCTAAGCACTTTCCTTCTCCCCAGGCTCGTCTACTACCAGAGGCTCTCCTACCCTTAGACAGATCTCTAGGTCCACAACAGTATAAGGTCTCTGTCTCTTTACTCTTCCTGTATACCTAGCAGGGATATCTAGAATCTCTTCCACTTTGTCTTTTAAGAATATCCTATCCTCAACTTCGTACCCAGGTCCGTAGACCATTATGTTACTATCAACATGCTTACCAGCAGTATAAGTTTGGACAAGGGGGAGAGACTTTCTACCCTTTGCCGTCCTATTTAGTTGGACATCAAAGCGAGCAAACCTCCACTTATACTCTGGATACCTCTCAGCCTCACTGTAAGCTGCTTCTAGGAATAAGTGTGCGATATGTCTAAACTTTTCGGGGGTACATCCCTTCAATCTGTAAGTAATGTTTATTCCGTAGTCTCTAAAAAATCTTACCTCCTTTTGAACTGGCATCTGCCTGAGTAGTCCAAGTCGGTATAAATCACTAGTTGCTCTAGGGTATCTACCTCTATACCTATGTATGGGCAAAGTTAACTACCTCCCTCTATGGTATTCTTTCTCAGCATCGTCTAGTCTGTCTGCGATATACCTGAACTTAGTTCTTGCTAGGTGCTCCCATTCCTGCCACCAATCTTCCCATTTCTTCAGAACATCTGGTCCATCACACCTCTGGCACACCAGGAGATTGACTCGGTGTATGCTACCTGCATATACCCACCTAAAAAGATCTCCAATCTTAAACTGGTGACCACATAGCCGGCAGTAGAAACGACTACCATCTTTGTGCCCAGACCAAGGAGCTTTAAGATCTTCAGCGGTAACTGTATGTTGCTTTTGGTCAGTAAAACTCATCTTAGCTTAACTACCTCCTTTTTACTTTTTGTGCGGAATCTCACAGTCTGGGAAATGTTGGATACCAGGAAGGACCTTAGGTTTCAGTGGAAGTCCCCCAAGGAAGTCGTTCCATTGTTCATCACTCATCCAGCACATACGCCTTAGTTGACAATCTATGGAATAGTGATAATCCTTTTTGCACTTGTAGCACCAAATGTGGTCTAGGAACTCAGACCAGGTAAGATAATCTCCTCCATGGCCTTTGGGACAGATATAACCTAGGTCCTGGGGGTAATCAAAAGGTTGACCTTCGGGCCTTTCTCCAAAATCTTGGGCTAGTTGCTCATCTGTTAGTCTAGGTGAAGACACTCTCTGTTACCTCCTTCTTATTTTTCTAACTAATAGCAAGCCTACCAGACATACTATGGATAGACCTAGACAAGAGAAGGCTACCAGTACTACATTAGAGGCATCTTTTCTAACTAGTAATAAAGCAACAAATCCACCAAGAGAGGATATACTTAGGAACTCCAGACCCTCAGCAAACTGCTTCCAACTATACTTTGGCCTAGCCATCTCTTCCTTTCCTCCTAGTTGTGTATATCGTCAATATCATCATATTCTACCTGTGATATAACGCATTAGAATCAATTTCTACATACATTGAAAGTCACACCCATATCATTATACCTTTGAGCTAGACATTTTGATTCTACGATTTTTTCCTCTTGTTGTAGTAGCGCCAAGTGATACCAGTGTGCAATGGGGAAATCTATTAGGGGGTCTTCCAGGCTACAGTCTAGGCACTTAATACTAGGATAACCAACTACAACCTTGGTTGAGTAACATCTAGGACATCTAGTCTGCATTGGGTCGGCGGGCTCTTTGAAGTATTCGTCCATCATATCGGGCGTGATGATTAGAAACTCGTCAGAGTTGCCAAACACCTGTTCAAAACGCCACCAGAAAAACTCTGGGTATTCTACTTTCTCCCAGCATCCATCAGGATGGTCTAGATCTACTTGCTGAATCTCACTGTGAAAGTATCCGGGTTCGCCAGGAACTTCCATCCATAACTGAATAAATTTAGCGTCAGTTGTCTTTAACCAATCTTCGGCATCAAATGCTGTTGGGACTATCTGCAGCCTCACTATTCACCTTCCTCCTTCAACCTGTTTCTAGGCATATAGAGGGGAGGTAAAATAGCCTCCTCTGGTCTTGGTAGGTCTATGTAGTACCACAAACTACCAGTATTCGTTTTCTGGTCTACAATACGAAAGGCTACTGTACCTCCTTCGGGGTATGTCTCCACAGTTGCTCGTAGTGAGGGTTTGCCTATGCCCTTAAGTTGAATATCATCTATGCTAAAGATATCCGAAGGATAGACACCCCACTCTATAACCAACCTATTTATGTCGTCAAAAGCAATCTCATGTCCCGTGGTCTTATCTGTATCAAACTCAATAGTGAACCCTGCTGGTGAAATACCCGAGTAGTCTAGGCCCTTAATCTGCAAACTGGCATCATAGGGTTTAATATCTAGCATCTGGTTTCTTATTTCTGTAGTATTCTGTGAACCATCTTTATACCCAAGACTTAAACCTAAAACAAAACCAAGGCTAACTCCAACTATCAATCCACAGATAATATAAAGTGTTATCTCCTTTAGCCGGGTCTTCATATTCTACTCTCCTTCCTCCTTCCATATCTGGGCATCGCCCCAGTTATCTCCTACCTTAGCCTGGATTGGGAATCTCATTTCTCCGTTTACTAATTCCTGGGCAATCCTTTCCATATGTCTCTTTATTACCGGGACACAGTCTTCAGACTCCATATCAAAGATGATAGCATCATGGATAGGCCAGAGAGGTATTGCCTTAATCTCCTCCCTCATTTCATATAGTTGTAGCATAACTAATAGAGGAATGTCGGAGGCAGTAGATTGGATCGGGAAGTTGTATCCCATCCTATAAATTTCCTGGATGGTCTCCCTAGTAAGTAATCCAAAGCGTCTGTATCTTCCAAAACGGCTTACTAGGTAGCCTTTAGAATGGATCTCCTCTCTAATCCTAGACTGGTAGGCAGGCAGACCTGGGAAGAAGCTATCCACAGTACTCACCAAATGCTCTGCTTCGTCTCTAGCTAATCTGAGAGCTCTCTCAACTGAGTCTGTTCCTCTCCCATAAAATCTTCCAAATACAACTGTCTTAATTCTACCTCTCATAGGCTCTGCTTGGTCTGCTCCATAAGCTTCAGTGGCACATTCCCTATGTGGGTCTCTGTCTGGATCCCATAGGATTTCCTTTAAGTGTTCATCACCTGACTCTAGAGCACCTACCCTGAGTTCCATTCCACTATAGTCGAAAACCCCAAACTTGTGTCCAGGCTCTGGTATGTAGATTCTCATAATACCACCAGTTTTGGATATGTTCATAACTGAGGGATCCTCCGTGGCTACCCTACCCGTGACAGCTGCCATAAGTCTAGTAAAGGGATGTATCTTCATATTTCTATCAACGAACTTCGCTAGGCTCTCCACATAGGTATTCTTTAGTTTACTTAAGTGCCTACAGTCTATAATCTGCTCAATAAGGGGATCTGGTAGGAAGGAGGCCAAAGCTTTCTTATTTGAAGTTCGCACCCGTCCCTTAGGGCCATAAGGTAGGGGATACTTTAGTTTGTCATAGAGAAGTTCCATCACTTCCTGGGGGGAGTTGGGGTTAACAGGTTCACCTGCTAGTACTGCTAGCTGGTCTTCAGCTTGGGATACTTCCAGTTCTAGTTTCTCATCCAGGCCCATAAGTTCTCTAGGGTTGACTCTTATACCCCTGTGCCTCAACTCATTGAACATATTGGCTGCGGGTAGTAGGATGTGATGGAGAAACCAGACATCCTTAGTGACCTCTTCTAATCTCTCAGAGATTTGGTTTGTGTAGATTCCGTCGTGGGCACCATACCAGAAGAGCTTACTGTTAGGAATCTTATCGTAGGTATCAGCTTTCTTAGTAGTAAACTCTCTAATGTCATCTTCCCAGTCTGGTGCTCCTAGATACTTATGAGAAACTCTCTTAAGTGAGTGAGCATACTCTCTCTCATCAATGGTATAGTGGCCAAGCATACTGTCAAAGAATATCTTAACGAAAATTCCAATCTGAAATAAGAATCCCGCATCAAACTGTCCATTGTGGAGCCTCCATCTACCTTTCTCTATGAGTTCTTTTAGCTTGGGGTAAATCTCTGGATTGACTAGAAGGTTCTCATACTCAATTTCTCCGTCTCCCCAGACCTCCCAGTAGGGATTATCTTTTCCACAGTGAAAGCCTGGGATAACATAGGAAGTCTTATTATCTATAGCAAATATGGCACATCTAATCTGGTCTGGGTCCCACCCATAGGGATAAAAGCCACCCCCAGTTGTTTCAAGGTCTAAGGAACCAATCTCAGCCCCCCTAAGGATATCTAGAATTTCATCTATGTTATCCCTAGTTGCTATCACTACTTTGGGTTCTACTGCACTTTGGTAGGTTCCATTTAACCATCTTGTCCCTGCCTCCATCTCCTCAATGAAGTCAAAGAAGATCTCTGGATTTCTCCAGACATAGGCAGGATGCATAGTAGGTAGAATTGGGGCTATTCCATAGATAGTATTCTCCTTTGGGAAGACCCTACCCGCAACTTTCATAATAGAGTAGTTGCCTATCAACTCTCCAAGGGGCATCGCACCCATTGCTATAATTAGTTTGGGCTGTCTAGCAGTAATTTCCTCTAGGAGTCGTCCCTTACAGCACTCAATTGC
>Ga0209986_10005860_pt1 | contig 10124 bp, 14 predicted proteins | sample BlataG_FD_183168 | JGI IMG/M metagenome (GOLD analysis project Ga0209986, IMG submission 183168) | Deep subsurface microbial communities from Black Sea to uncover new lineages of life (NeLLi) - Black_00105 metaG (SPAdes) (version 2) | ecosystem: Environmental > Aquatic > Marine > Oceanic >...
TTGCGCCTCGAAGGTTGGACTTCGCAAGTTTTGAGCCTTGAAGGTTTGCATTTCGAAGGTCGGCGCATTGAAGGTTTGCGCCTTCAAAGTTTTTTTCATTTTTCATTTTTAAATCTCCTATTTTAATGACTTTAACAACACACCTTGTGTTATTTTGTTTAAAGAAAATTTTTTTTTCTTCTTGTCATTTATATTTTAAAATATAACGCATTTTGCATTACTTTGCAAGATTATATTTCAACTAAATATAAATTATTTATACATATAAAATTATAATTTTTATCATATTTATGCTTGACCGCTCATTTTAAATTAACTTTATGCTTGACCGCTTAAACTAATCTTATGCTTGACCGCTCATTATTTTCTGGTATTCTTTTGCGGCCTCTATAGGATCAATATTAAGCTTAACATTAGCGTCTATCTTTGTTTCATTAATCGGCTTATCAATTGCGCGAGACAAAACAGATTCGAGCGTGAGCATGGAACCTTTTTTAATAGATTTGGCCAGCGCGCTCGCGACTGTTATTTCTAAGATTGTACTATCTGGATTATCAACGATGCTTTTTAATTGGTCTTTTGTTAATCCCAACATATTCTGCATAGTGATTCTAACGTCGGATTCATTGTAGCCGACGCCTTTCATTAGTGTGACCAGTTTACGTGGTCGTCCGTGTGGATTTAATGCGGGGTCACCTTTTTCACGTGGTCTTATTGTGCCGCCGCGTCCCCCGGGTATTTCTCTAGGCATGCTTTATTATACATTATAATATGAATAAAGTAATCACATTAAAATCATATTTTATTAATTTTTTTGAATATTATATACAAATTGAACGATTTTATATCAAAATACATAAGTTATACAATTTGTACAATTTATAATAATTGTATATAATTAAAATTATTGTTCATAATTTAGGGAGTTCATTATGGATTATCGTAAGCATAACTTGAATAATCTTATTTTTTCTTTTGATAAAGAGCCTTGTTTGGATAGTACATTTAATGATCTATCATTAGAAAAATTTCAGGATTATTTACTGCATCATGAAAGCAATATTTCAATCGATAAAAATTATCAAAATATCAAAGTTCAGCTATCATCTTTAGGTTTTTATGACTTGAGATTTGATTGCGCCACCTATGCCGGTATTCTAACTTTATCTGAAAAAAACCCACATTTTTGGTTGCCTGGGGCTTATATACACATCGTGCAATACGAAGGGGAGAACGTAGCAACGCTGCCTTTATTCGAAAAAAAAATTCAAGGAGATTTATTCTCAATTTTAAAAAAAATTGACGTTTTTTTTGCAACTTCTTTTGTAAAAATGAACGAGCTTGTAGTACAGGAAACGGTTAATGACAGAAAATTAGTCAATCATTATCCGATCATGGCTTTACAAGAATTATTGATAAATTCAATTATTCATCGCGAATATCAATCAACGATGCCTATACGCTTCAATATTTTTTCTAATCACATAGAGATTATAAATTCTGGAGGCTTGTATGGAGAAGTCAAAAACAACTTTAACAAACTAACATCCTATCGAAACCCGCTTATTGCGAACGTGATCAGAGACTTTGGGTACTGTAACAACTATGGCTCTGGGATTAATATTGTTAAAAAAGAACTAGCGGAAAATGAAAACTCTGACATTGAATTTGATTATAATGATGATTATTTTAGTGCTATTATAAAAAAATAATAATTTTTAATGTATTGTAATATATAGATATTTTCAAATTCATTCCCATATATTCACCTTATAATCAAAACCCGATCAAAAAATTAAAACTATAGCGATTGAATCTTGCCAAACCACAGGATTTAAGGAGCCAGACCATTTTCGTGGCGTCACGAAAATGGTTAGCGTGGGTAGTGGTGCCGAGCAAACCATTTCTGTAATTTATTTTATATTATATAATGCATTTTGCATTAATTTAATGTATAATAAAAGCCATATTGAAAAATTGATTGTTTTCATTATATTTGTTAGTATAATACTGATGATATGCATACGCCATCATATTAATACTATCATTTTATGGAAGAAAAGCAAATGAATAAAAAAGACAAATCCATCGGTGAGAAAATCAAAGCTTGGAGAAAAAAGAAAGAAATTACGCAAGACGCTTTAGCAAAAAAAGCGGATATTCCCTATACAACTTTGGCTAAAATTGAGAGTGATGTTATTCAAAATCCCTCCTTGCAGACAATAACGAAAATTGCTGATGGTTTAGGGATTACCATTGATGATTTAATAAAGATTTAACTATGGCAAAAAAAGATTATACAAAGTGGGATAGAACCGACTTAATCAAAGAGATTGAGCAACTTCGCAAACGCAAAAAATATGGTCTTGTTTGGGAAGATAAGCCGGAAAATGTTGTTGAGCAATGCAAAATTGAATTGCCGGTCTTGGAAGAAGTAAAAAACAAAGAGATAATCACCGACCCCGACGAACCAGTAAATTTATTGATTGAGGGCGATAATTATCACGCACTTTCAGTTTTGAATTACACGCACAAAGGCAAAATAGATGTGATTTATATTGATCCTCCATATAACACAGGATCAAAAGATTGGAAATATAATAATGACTATGTTGACGGCGAAGATCCATATAGACATACAAAATGGATTTCTTTCATGAGTCATCGCTTAAATATTGCAAAAAATCTTCTTAGTTCCGATGGAATTATTTGCATTACCATAGATGATTATGAAATGCCTCGTCTTTGGTTGCTAGCAGAGGAAATATTTGGAGAATTTAACCATTTAGGAACAGTTGCAATAAGAAATAATCCAAAAGGAAGAATGACAAAACGCAAAGTGTCACTAACGCATGAGTATGCTGTTTTCTTCGGTAAATCGCAAAAATCATTCATAAAAAAGTTAAGTGTTGATCCCTCAGAAAAAACTCACAATTATAAACAAGACGAGGATGAAAGTTGGTATTTACCAGTTAATTTAAGAAAACAAGGTGTTGATAGTAACGCAGTTAATAAAAAGGGTAAGCTATCCGATCGATATTATCCAATATACCTAGATAAAAAAACTGGCAGGGTAAGTTCAATCGAAAAATTAGATATTGAAATTCTTCCTATTGATAGCCGTGGTGAAAAAAGAATTTGGAGACGATCAAAGGATGTAATTGATCAAATGTATAGAAGTGGCGATCTCATTGTTAAGCACACAAAAAATGATTATCAAATTTACTTTAAGTTCAGAGGTGGCCTGGACGGTAAAATGACACAATCATTGTGGATTGAACCTGAATTTTCGGCAAGCGATTATGGTACAAAAATTTTAGATAGTATCTTAGGCGAGCGAGAATTATTTCAATATCCCAAAGCACCCGCCGCAGTTGTGCAGTCAATTCAAGCTATGAGCGATAAAAAAGATTGTGTTGTTTTGGATTTCTTTGCTGGGTCAGGTACAACAGGACAAGCTGTTTTAGAGTTGAATAAAAGAGATAAAGGCAGAAGAAAATTTATAATTTGTACAAATAATGAAAATAACATTGCGGAAGAAATTACCCACACAAGAATTAAAAATGTGGTAAATGGCTATAAATTTTCCGGGCAAGACAAATCTATTGTGTTTGAGCAAAAACTAAGCGAAAAGGTTTTATCAGATATTGATATTGTTTTAGAAGATTTAGAGAAAGCAAAAGAATACAACAAGCCAAATTACGATAAATTGGAGGTTAAAATTGAAGATAATACATTACGTTTATATGGCCTAAAAAGATCTAATGGCAAAAAAGAAGGTCTAGGCGGAAATCTTAAATATTACAAAACTGCTTTTGTTCCAGCTGAGCCAACAGACAAAAACAAAATTGCAATGACCGAAAAAGCAACAGAAATGCTTTGTGTAAAAGAAGATACTTTTGAAGAAGTTAAATCAACAAAGCAATACAAGATTTTCCGAAACAAGAAGCGATATACTGGTATTGTTTTTGATCATCAGGCGATAGATGATTTTAAAAAGGAAATTGCAAAAATTGACGGCAAATGTAGTCTTTATATTTTTTCGCTCGGAGATAATACTTTTGACGAGGAGTTTGAAGATATGAAGAAAAAAGTAAAATTATCACCAATACCAGAAGCGATACTCCGAGTTTATCGCAGAATATTTAAATAATTGGAAAAACTATGCAACAAGACTTCAAGAAAATAGACAAAACGTGATTGTCTGGAAATTCCCGATAATTGATTTTTTTTTAAATAGTGAGTACATATATGACTGATACAAAAAGACTTCAAGAAAATAGACAAATAGTGCCTATAGTGCCTGAAGATAGGGCTGAATTAGCTTTATTGACTCCACCAATAAGATTAACGATTCTTTCTAATGGTTTTAATTGGCATATAGGGCATTTTTATTTTCCATACGAAACACATACACGCCAAGAAGCTTATGATGAATTCATAAGATTAATGCAGATAGAAAGACAAAGATTTTTTGTAGATTTTAGAAATAATCGAAATGATCAAGCAGAAGAATCAGAATTAAAAGAATTAAAAGGAATAGAAAATACATATTGAGCTTAATTGTAACTTTAAATTAAAAACGGTGATTATAAGCATAATCACCGTTTTCAGTTCTTACTTCTTTTTTCAAACAATCAGAGAGATGGGGCAATGTGAATATTTTATTCAAAACCTGTATGGGGTGGCTTTCAATAAAGAAAATCCCTATTACCTTATGAATATTATATTAAAATCCTTGTTACCCTGTCAATATTATGCCCGTTAACTATAAATATTAAAAGGGTACTCCCGATCAGACACTCTTTGATTAAAAAATTTTTTGTATTCCTGAATATCATCTTTTATAATACAGCACAAAAAAGCGACAAATATTGAAAAAATAACTGCGCCTAACACAATAAACCGATGATACAAAATAAATACCATGAGCGAACCCATAAAACCACAAATCAGATATAGTATTCTGTTAACAATCAAATCAAATTTTTTCATTTTAAAAAATCTCCTTTTAAATTAAATTGAACAAACCAAAGTGCCATCAAAATATTTATTTACTATCTCAATTGCTTGATCTGCACCATATGCAATAGCCACTGCGTAACCCAGCTCTTTCATATCCATCAGCCATTGTTTTTGTTCTTTGCTTAATCTTGATAAATCCTTTTTTTTCCGTTTCATTTCAAGCCATAAACCTAAATAATTATGACAGGGGTAAGGTAAGTGATAATCACTCACCCCTGCTTTTAATCCTTGTCGTTTAAAATCTAAGGCTTCTAGTCTATTTCTAAAGCCGCCATTTGGAACGTGATACATATATTTTTTTAAAATGGGATTTAAATTAATATATTTAAAAAAAACCTTACATTCTTGTGCTTCTGTAGGAGTTTTTAATATGTTTTTTAAGTTTTCCTTCAATTTCACAAGTTTGCCTCAAATATTGATATGTTTTCTAATGTAATGGGAAGATCATAATAGAAAAAAAATCTGGATAACAATAAAATCATACAATCTTCGTAAACAAGTATTTTGTGGGCTGAATTAAATAAATTATCATAATGTTCTAAATCATTTTCGCAATTTTTAAAAATTTTCTGGATTTTATATAAATTCGTTTTGTCTTTTAGCATAAATAAAATTTTCTTTTGATATCTTGAATTTTCAAAAATTTTACCAATATCCGAAAATTTTTTATATTGCTTAGAAACAATACTGCCATCATAAAAAGATGATATGCTTGGTTGCAGATACTCAATTTTCATTTAATTAATTACCTTGATTTTTTAATTTTTCATATTCAAATAAAGACATTAGCACGGCCATATCTTTATTCCTTCTAGTGATGACGACCGACTCTTTAGAATAAAAAACTTTATTAATTAGTTCTGATAAATTTTTCCTAGCGAGCATTGTGCTAATTTTCTTCATCATTCATCGTCTCCCATGTTGAATATTTGTTGGTGAGCGTCAAAATCATTGAAAAATTCTTGAATATTTTTATCATGATAATTCACAACCATATTAAAAATATGATCTAAGGCTTCAGTGCTATTGATTTCCTGGTCAAAATAAGACTGTAAAATGCTAATGATGTTTTTGTTTTTTTTGTTGTTTAGAAAAAACATTTCATAACAATCAACATCATCGTCTTTTAACAAGCGTATTGCTAATTCTCTTTTGTGTTCATCGATAATTTGTCTAGATGACTTAGACATGTGTTTATAATAGCTGCGAGAAAGTAGTCTCATTGTATCTAAACAATTGACAACCGGATTTAAACTTTTCATAACAAACTCCTTATTTTTAAGTGTATAAGTACATTATATTACTTATTTTTTAATTAACAATTCATAAAGTCTGATATATTTGTAGGAAATATCTGATATTGTTTTGTTTCATATATGTGTGTTTTTTCTCGCTTGGGGACTAGTGGGGACCAAGCCCCCACACCCCCTAAGAATTTTTTTCAAAAAAAAAAAATACAATTGATTCAAATTAAAGTGCATGTATTTTTAATCACTTTAATCTTGACTCAAGTTTAATACATAAAATGAATTTTTTTATCATTTAAGAAAAAAAAGGAGAAAAAAAAGAAGATTTATATTTACCACATTTTTTTGTGTGTCAATAGGGGTTTTTTTAAAAATAGAATTTTCCTACACGGAAAGGTAACGATTTCCTACAAAGAGTACGTTAAGTATTCTTAGTACTTTTTGTTTTTATAAATATAGTATACATCGATTAATTATGCAAATTTTTATGTGAATTTTTATACAAATTTTTAAGGTCTAGACATAAGTATTTTTTTGATATCTCTGATATCTTCACGTGTCTGATCAAACTGTGAATTGATGTTACTTTTAAAGTCAACAATCATCTGCTGAAATTCTTTTTCTATAGCATCAATTTTCTTATCTAAAATTATCATTTTGTTTTGAATACGATAAATGTTAGATTCAAAATCGTCCATTAAATTTAACGCATTTTGCATTTTCTCATCCTGAACTTTCTCTATAAAACTCTTTAAATGAGTTTTAAGACCATGAAAAATTCCTCCGGTCAAAGCTGTCAACCAAGCAATGATCGGCCATAATTCAATGATTTTTTGTAAAACATTGTGCATTATTTATCCTTTAATTGAGAAATAAGTATATTATATTACTTTTGCAAATTTTTAAACAAAACTTGTCTTACGTGAAAAATCAAGAATTTCCTACAAAAAAATTAAAATATACCAAATTTTTTTGAAAAATGATATATTTTATGCAAAAATAAGTTTTATTTTGGGATTATTTATGGCAACAACAAAAAAATTTAAAACCCCTGCTTGGCAAAGAAAATCTGGTCAAAGTGCTACAGGTGGACTTAATAAAACAGGCGTTCAAGCTTACAGAAAAGCCAATCCAGGCAGCAAATTACAAAAAGCTGTCACTAAGCCACCCTCTCAGTTAAAAGAAGGCTCTAAGGCTTCAGAACGCCGCAAATCGTTTTGTGCAAGGATGAAAGGCATGAAAGAGAAACTCACGTCATCAGAAATAGCAAAAGACCCCAATTCTAGAATCAACAAATCACTCAGGAAGTGGAATTGTTAGAATATGATAGAAACAGATTATGAATTTATTGAATCATGCCCTAATGAAATATTCAGATTAGAATGGAATGTGAATAGAAAATACAATAAAAAACAAATCATGCATGCTGCCCAATTTGGTTTTATCTGGCCAATTAAGGAAGGCTATGTTAGAAAAATTAAAAAAAATAAAGAGACACTTTAACCATTGGATGACTAGAAAAAATGCCTCTTTACCGATGCACTACTTATTGGGTAGTAGTATCATCTTAAAGTAAAATTCTCTGTTTCTCTTTAACCATTGGAGAAGAATTAATTAATTATATTCTTTTAAACAGGGAGAATTTACTTCTATTGTAATATATCATTAATTATTCATTTTTTCAAATATTGAAATTAAACTTCATTGACTTCTTGTTGTTGTTTTAAATGATCAATCACTCTTAAGCCATCAGATATCAGAGAACCGACTTGATCATGCGTCACATGAGGATGATTAGCGGCTCTAACCAGTTTAATCAAATTGAACACTATTTCTGCGATTTCTAAAGCTTTCATAAATTCTCCAAAAATGTAAAAAATGATATTTTAATACATATAATGCATTTTGTCAAAGTTTTAAAATCAATCAACTTTAATATGTTTTTCCTAGTGTGGATAATAGCGTCTCAATACTATTGGATGCCGAATTTGAAGAAAACTGAGCTGTTATATCTAGTGTGTTTAATACAGTAGTGTCAAAAGTTGTATTATTGACTTGACATAATCTTTGCCCTTGAAAATTTCCCCCTGAAGCTTGATTATAGCTAAAATCATAATTAATAGCTAAATCAGCTACTGTTGGGCCACCTATTTGTCTTATTAAGAAATCAATTTCTATTTCAAAATAAACACCAGAACTGTTATTTAATGGAATGACTATTGAGCTTAATAGATCAGTTCCAGTTGGACCGCCTTTTAATCTTAAGGTTAAAGTATCTCCGTTACTACTGGAAAAATTACCTGCTAAGATAGCTGTGAATGCATCCCCTTGTTGAAAGGTATTTGCTGGTGCCGCTCTACTACCTACAAAAGTATTTGATAGTATGCTTTGTTCTGCTGTGGATGCGGTTAAAACAGTACTATTAGATGTTCCACTACTTAAACCACCGACTGGAGTTAATCCGTTGATATTGTTTACCCATAGATTATCCAGTAAACCAGTTGTTGGTGACCCTATACTGTTATTAGCAAAAGGAAAAGTTATATTAACACCAGATTGTAAATTGATATTTTTGTAAAATATGTTCTCACTTGGCGCAATGAAAATATTATCTATTGCCGCATCTCTGCTATTTCTCAAACTAAAACCGTTATTGACATTTTCTAAAATAGCATTATCTATAAATGTAATATTATCTTGATTTATAATTTGATTACTATTCATATCAAGATTAGAATTAGTTACTTTTACAACTCCTCCAACTGTTTGAACATCTAAATTAATATCACCGCTGGTAATGTTTGTTAAATTAAGCCCTGCATCTGATTCTAAATTTAAAATATTAGAACCATTAGTGGTTAATTTTAACTCGCCAGGACTTCCAAAATTTAAAACACCATTCAAACCGTTTAAACTTTGTATTGCAACAATACTATTGTTTTTTACGTCCAAAGTTTTGTATATGTTTACTTGAGACACATTCCCGGCAAACCGCAAGTATTCCTGTAATGTGCCGGATTCTGCACAATAAAATTTTTGCTCGGCTGTTTCATTTCCAGCGGTGACATTTTGTGTTATATGTTCTTCTTTTAAATAAACAAAGGCTCCTGATACGCTATTAAGCGCGCTGTGTGTCATCTCCCACGTAACATTGCCGCTTAAGGCCGGACTCTGATTATTAATAATGTATTGCAAAAAAGATCCAGGTGCTGATTGGTTTGTTTGCTCAATGTAATTTAAAAATGAAAATTGACTAACCCCCAGTGATTGCGATTCTACATATGCGGCATTTGTAATATTGCCTAGTAACATATCAATACTAGGCGTGTTTAATTGTGAAGTGCTAATAGATCCTGCATCGGTAATAAAATTGTTTTGCATGTTTAAACTACGAAAGGATTTATTTTCAACGCCAGTGCTAAAACAAGTAATTGAACTGTTATTTATGATATTTTTGAAAATTGTTTCTGCTTCAAAAGCGGCATCACTATCATTGACAACTTGGACTTGCAAGGTCTCAAAAGTTTTAGAAAAACCGTTACTTGCTTGTGTTTGTCCACCAATATTAATGATTAAATTTCCAGGTGCCGTAGGTGTTAAATGTTGAAAAAATAAAATCGGGCCACCTATTCCGGGATAATCAATTTGCAAAGCGCGATTGCATTGAATGCCCGATAATGAACCATTTTCAATAACTGAAAAAGCAAGATCACTTGTTGAGCTGAACACTTGTAAATCAACATTACTATCCATATTAATGATAGATCCGCCGTCATAAGCTGTTTGTAAAGAAAGAGCACCAGCAGAATTGTCAACCCACGTGCTGCCGTTGTATGTTTGATTAACGCCAAC
>Ga0209986_10005862_pt1 | contig 10118 bp, 8 predicted proteins | sample BlataG_FD_183168 | JGI IMG/M metagenome (GOLD analysis project Ga0209986, IMG submission 183168) | Deep subsurface microbial communities from Black Sea to uncover new lineages of life (NeLLi) - Black_00105 metaG (SPAdes) (version 2) | ecosystem: Environmental > Aquatic > Marine > Oceanic >...
TTGCTGATCCATGACTGGAGGGCACAAGGGGAACAGAACCAGAGAAACAAGATGCTGTACGTGCCCCCTTTTTTATCAAGAATATGACGCTCTGGGGGGGGTATCTAGCAGAAACAGCGGTGATATCTTGGGTGCCGGATTCCAGGAAAAGGCTCTAGATTAGTCTAGAGTCACTTGCGAGGGCGCAGCTGCGGCAGTTCCTCTCTTTTGCTAGTCCTTTTCCACATCCCTTCCAATAGTCCTGCGAATCCATCAGTGATCGCATCACCCGCTGCACCCCCCACAATGGCCCCCAGAATACCCGCAAAACTCGCTCCGATTAAGGCAGCCACACCCAAGAATCCAGTATCAATTGCTCCAAACACAATGCCCAAGAACCCACCTTTATGCGGTTATATCCGTTTTTATCGTAGACTGATTGACAAATATTCTTTGTCCACTATGATAAGAGTGCGCTATCACATACCTGGACGTAGCTAGTAGAGAATTGGACCTTGGATAATCGTTCAATAGGCGTAAATACTTAGTGAACCCCGTCATTGCGAGCGAAGCAATCTCGTTAGTCGCCGGTAGCCGCAGGCTTCAGCCTGCGCAAAATCTTAGCCTGCGTTTATGCGCACCCTAAAGGGTGCGGCTGCTCGCTCTGCTCTGTGCAGTCAACAACATAGAACGTCCTTCACTGAATATTTACCCTCGATGAGTTGTCACAGAGCGCTGATAACTTGGTATACTGCCCTCAATTTTCAGATTAGAAGATATGGGTCAAAAAATCAAGTAAAGGAGGTGGTGATAGCTACTTAAAAGACATAGACCCTTAACCAAATCCAATTATACGAGGAGGTAGTAAAATGAGAAAAAAAAGCCTGATGCTGGGTGTTTCTCTTCTTGTGGTAAGCTGGATGATGTTGGGTTTATTTACCACAGTATGCTATAGCCAGAAGAAAATGCTAGTGGGGATAGCTAGCCCATCCCTGGCTGATGAGGCGCAAACAGTTATTCAACAAGGGGCAATTGATGCCTGCAAAAAATATGGATTTGACTATGTTACGACAGATGCCGAGCGCGATGCTCTAACCCAGATGAATCAAATTGATCTATTGGTAGAAAGAGGAGTTGACGCTGTTATTACAGTTCCTGTAGATGCAGCGGCTCTCAGCGAGAGTGTCAAAAAGTTAAACAAATTGGGGATTCCTGTTATTAGTCAGGACAGGTCTACCACTTCAGGTAAACTGGTTATCACTGTGCAGGCGGATAATTATTTGGCCGGCGAACAGGCTGCTAAGTTCATGGTTCGTTTGCTTGAGTTAAAATACGGTGAACCTAAGGGGCTGGTTTTGGAACTTCAAGGTGCTTTAGGAACAAATGTTGCCCAGTTGAGAGGTGGAGGGTTCAACGATGCGATGAAAAAGTATCCCAAAATCAAGGTCATAAGTAAACCCACAGAATGGCTTCCAGAAACAGGGGCCAAAGTGACCGAAGATGTCTTGACCGCTTATCCCGAACTTGATGGTATATACACTCACAGTGACTTTACACTTGCAGGTGTAATTCCAGCACTGGAAAGAATAGGCAGGTTAGCGCTGGTGGGCGAGGAGAATCATATCTACACTGTGAGTATTGACGCTACTTCTCAGGCTCTGGATTGGATCAGGCAAAGGAAACAAGATGTTTCTATATCTCAGCCGTTTATTGCCTATGGAACTCTGGCGGTAGAATTTTTTGCTGAGTATTACCTAAAGGACAAGGAAATACCTGTGGGTCAGACTGTTACCCGATCTGGAGTGTTGTGGTCTCCAGCTCAAATAATAGAATCTCCGACCGGACCGATGATAAATTTGCGCACCACCCCTGTGGATATCCATAATGTGGATGATCCCCGTCTGTGGGCAAATTTTTACGGATATCTTCAGAAAGGAAAGTGATTGTACGTGAACACAAACAGGCAAGCTGGTCACTGGGCCAGCTTGCCTGAACTTTAACATATTCTAGGATAATTAGATCTTGTTAGTAGACGTTACCGACGAAAGGAAAAAATGAGAAATAATTCCGTAATCTTAAGTTTTATAAGAAAGTACATTATTTCCAAAGGCGGGGTTTCAGTACCTAAGAGGCACAAGTTCAAGAGAATCTTTTTAAGACATTCAATTTGGTTGGTTTTGATAGGGGTGGATGTTGTCTTCTTCCTTCTTACCGATAGATTCTTCACCACCACCAATTTACTTAATATTGTATTTCACGGTTCTCTGCTTGGAGTGGTAGCTATCGGAGAGTCTATTTGCCTGTTGACCGGGAAATTTGACCTTTCCGTGGGTTCCATAGTGGCCCTTACTGGTGCGATAGCAAGCTGGCTTATGGTTACGGGTCAGGCGGCCGCATCAGGCTGGGGTGTACATCCAGTTATAGCTATTCTTATAGCTTTAGGAGTGGGGATGGCAGCTGGTTATTTCAATGGGTTTTTTATAGGTAAAATAGGAATGAACCCGTTATTAACTACTTTGGCTACCATGTTTGCTTTCCGGGGACTGGCTCTCATTGTTACTTCCGGTCAGACTTTGTATGGTCTTCCCCAGTTATACAGATTCTGGGGAGGGGGAGCAGTAGGTCCTATTCCGGCGGCTATTATCATAATGGGTATTTTGTACTTTGTATTTTATTTTATTTTGACCAAAAAGAAATTTGGGCGACACGTTTACGCGGTAGGGGGTAATCCTTTGACTGCGCGAGAATGTGGGATCAATGTGGACAAAGTTATAATATCTGCCTATGTACTTAGTGGTTTACTTGCAGCCATTGGGGGGATTCTTGGCTCGGGTCGGCTTAATGCGGCCCATGCTCGGGCAGGAATGGGTCTGGAGCTGGAGGTAATTGCAGCTGCTGTAATAGGGGGTATAAGTCTACGGGGAGGACGGGGTTCAATTATTGGAACAATTGCAGGAATGCTCGTGTTGAGCAGCATAAACAGTGGATTAATTCTCCTTGATGTCCCCGCATTTTGGGTTCGATTCACCACAGGTATGGTAATATTCTTAGCTATTCTCATTGATACCATTAAGGTCAAGTTTTTCCGGATGGAGTAGAAGTTTCAGGCAGTGAGGAATAATGATACTTATAAAGAACGAAGCAGGAGGATAGGGTTATGAAGAGCGAGCCTCTTCTAAGGATGAGTAACATATGTAAGAATTTCGGAGAAATTAGAGCGTTGAATAATGTCAATTTGGTTCTGAATCAGGGTGATATTTTGGGTCTTGTGGGGGATAATGCCGCGGGAAAATCGACATTAATGAAGATTTTGTCAGGGACATATATACCTGATAAGGGGGAAATATTTTTTGAAGGAAGAAAGGTGGAATTCCGTTTTCCCAGGGACTCTAGAAAATTAGGCATAGAGATGATATATCAGGATTTGGCAGTGGCAGATAATATGGACATTGTAGAGAACATATTTTTGGGTGTTGAATTGGAGAGACCTACCTTAGGTGGATTGATCAAAGTGATCGACAGAAAACGCATGGAAAGGGAGTCTTGGGAAACCCTTGAAAAAATACGAATAAACATTGATTCGGTAAATGCTAAAGTAGAAACCCTTTCTGGAGGACAACGTCAATCAGTAGCTATAGCAAGAACTATCCGTTCCAATGCTAAGGTAATTATCATGGATGAACCAACCGCTTCTCTGGGAGTAAGTGAGGTGGAGATGTTATTGGGTCTAATCAGAGAATTGAAAACAAAAAACACGGCGATTGTTTTTGTAAGTCACCGCTTGTACGATGTTTTTGAAGTGGGAGACCGTATAATGGTTCTGAGACATGGAGAATGTGTGGAGGATAAGAAAATAGGAGATACGGATATGGACGAAATTAGAAAACTGATGATAGGGGAATCTTAAAATGATGAATCGCACATAACAAAATTTACTATTGAGGCGCTGGTCACTATTTAAAAAATCTAATTTATGGGGGAGAGGAGAAAATGCAGAATCTAAAAATATCAGTGGGACTGTGGGGTTTTGCTCCATGCATAGATCGATTCGCAACAAAGGGGTATAAGTCAGATTTATCATTAGATGAAGTGTTTTCACAGATTAAGCAAATAAAGCATCTGTCTGGTGTCGAACTTATGTATCCGGGCGATTTTCAACAACGGGATAATTTAAACAGGTTCCTGCAGGACACTGGTTTAAAAGTATCCAATGTGATGGTGGATACCTTTTCCAATCCCAAATGGAGGCATGGAGCACTCACCCATCAAAACCAAGAAATCCGTAGGGACGCATTTAATTTGATTGAGGAGGCTGTACAATCTGCTAAGGATGTTGATTGCGGCTCTGTAACATTATGGCTTGGGCAGGATGGATTCGATTATCCATTTCAGGTAGACTACATTGAAAGTTGGAAGCTTTTAGTCAACAGCATTAAACAAATAGCTCAAATAGATCCCTCCGTAAATATCGGGCTAGAATACAAGCCTAAGGAACCGAGAACTCATAGCTTCATTCCCGGTGTTGGAGAAACTGTACTGTTAACAAAGATAATAAATCGAGATAATGTAGGTGTAGTTTTAGACTTCGGTCATGCTCTAATGGCAGATGAGAACGCTGCTAATAGTCTTTGTCTGATTTTAGAGGAAGCAAAGTTAATTGATGTGCATCTTAATGATGCATATGGGAAATGGGATGATGATCTGCTACCAGGTACTGTTCATCTTTGGGAATCTATCGAGTTTTTCGTATATTTACTTGATTCCAACTATAATGGATGGATTGGCTTGGACATATTCCCCTATCGTGAGGATCCATTGAGTGCTTGTAGCATGGCAGTTGATAACTTGAGAAGTTTGATTAGCATGGCCAAAAAAGTGAACGTGCAAAGCTTAAAGTCAGCCCAACAGACCATGGATAGCATTAGCACACAAAGGGTTATACGAAACGTATTATTTTCAGAGGGATAATTTGTATCCTTAGAGTTTTTCATAAGGTAAAGGAGACTGAGAACAATTCAGCATAATTTTCAATCATGATAACACCTCCTTAACACTCCTCTTCTCGCTTTGTCTTGAGCTATCACACTCCTCCTGACCCGTACTCTACCTATAGACTAGGTCGAATCTCAGCACTTGTCAACCCGATTTGGGTGAGTCCCGGGCGCAGGCCTATTTGCCATACAGGCATGGGAACCAGGCGATTCGAGACGAAGAAAGGGAAAGATTCTTCCCGAAGTGGCGTTGATGATTTTGTGGGAATGAGAAGGATACTTTGACGTCAAGCTGGAAATGATGCTATTATGTGAAAAACTATCCGGGCACAGATAAATGCTTAAGTTTGGGATTCGCAAAGCAAAAGAAAAAGCTTTGGAAGAGGATATGCGAAAGTTCGGTGTGCGTGAAGACGATTTGATTGAGAAATTCATTCACTCTGGAGGCCCTGGAGGGCAAAATGTTAATAAGGTAGCTACATGTGTTTATCTCAAGCACGTTCCCACCGGATTTGAGGTAAAAATGCAAAAAGCTCGATCTCAAGGCCTCAACCGCTTCCTCGCCAGGCGAGAACTGGTGCGAAAGATCAAGAACGATGTGCTGGGAAGGAAAAGTGAAGAAGAGATGCGCCGCCAGAGAATTCGAAGGACAAAGCGTAGGAGGTCCAGACGAGCCAAGGAGAGAATGCTTGAGCAAAAGAAGCTGCAAGCTCAGAAAAAGGAACTTCGAACAAAGCCCCAACCGGACAAAGAGATTTGAGAAGAAGATCCTTGCCTTAACTCCCGCCCGCCATACAAGGAGGAGTGTCCGGACATCGGACACTGCCCCCAAATCCTTATTATTACTGCTTATAAGTCTTATTCTGTTTGACAATGAGCTCCAAAAATGCTATAATACCCGAACATTAGACAGGTGAGGTTATTCATAGGGGGAGGTAAGCGAAGAGAGATTATCGGAAACGACAGGAGGGAAAAATCAAAACCTTCCGGTCAGAAGTAAATGTCGCTGTCAAGGTTATGTATTGATGAGTCCATTCTTTCACAATCGGAAGAATGGGTTTTTTGTTTTTTTTGACGCAGACATCTTGCCTTCCACCGCGAAATCAGTGTTCTAATTAGAGTACTAAAGGAGGATCAAAGAAAGTGGCAAATTTGGCGAAATGTTCAGTACTTATCCTTATTCTATTGTGTGGAGTTCCAATCTTAGCGGCACAGACGGAAACCGCCAGCGTTATCCGAGCAGTTGACGGTGATACCTGCATCTTAGAGAATGGCGAGCGAGTTCGATATTATGGAATTAATGCTCCCGAGAGCGAGGACCCGCAATTCAACGAGGCTACTCAAGCAAACAACAACCTGGTAGCGGGGAAGGAAGTCCGACTTGAACCTAAAGATCCTTCACGTGATAGAGATGACCGTCTTCTAGCCTACGTTTTTGTAGATGAGGTTTTCGTTAACGAGGAACTTCTGCGTCTAGGTTATGCTCATATTCAGCGCCCGTTAGTAGCTAAATATAGAAATAGGCTCCTTAGAGCTCAGGAGGCCGCACGAGGAGAAGGTCTAGGAATCTGGGCTAAAGCGGCAGAACAAAATGTAGCCATTGCTGAAGTTCACGGCGATGCCGAAGGGAAGAACGACCGGGAGAATCTCTGTGACGAATACATTGTGATCGAAAACAGAAGAGATACATCCGTAGACCTCACTGGCTGGACAATTTACGATGAAGCCCATCATAGATACTTGTTCCCGAGTTTTGCTCTAGAAGCGAAGGCCACGGTAACACTCAGGACATGCCTGGGAAAAAATACCCATACCTTGATGTCCCTTTTTTGAACAGGGAGCCCCAGCAGTAGGGGTATGACATAATTACTTTGCTGACATTCTCCAAATTTGACAAACTCCCCATTTATGCTATAGTATTGCCAATTATAGATGATTTCTCGGTGTTCTATAAGGGGATTAATTTCTACCCAGAGGTATTGGCTACTATTCTATTTGGAGTCCTCAGTTCCTTTTCTGCAATTGGTGAAGAACGCTTCTGTCTTGACTACTATGGCGATGCCTATCGAAATTACATGGAGAGAACCCCAAGGTGGATCGGACTACCGAAATCGAAGTAATATCCAAAGAAATAGCTGGAGGAGGTAGTAGGGAAATGGATAAGATGACCTCTCAAGAAAGAGTTCTAAAAGCAATAAATCATAAAGAACCAGATCGAGTTCCCCTGGATCTTAATGGACACCGATCCAGTGGAATCATGGTCCAAGCTTATAAAGAGCTCAGGAATTATTTAGGTCTACCTCCAAGTGCATTGTTTATCTATGACTTTATTCAGCAACTTGCTCTGGTAGAGGATGATGTACTGGACGTAGTAGGAGCCGATGTCGTAGAGATTAGCCATGACTTCTATAAAAAGGAAGACTACTGGCAGGATTGGCAGCTCCAGGACGGTACCCCCTGCAAGATACCTTCTTTCATAAGGGTAGAGAAAGTTCATGATGGGAGTGTGGTATATGGAGACGAAAACCAGGTCATTTGCATTCAGAAGAATGGCTGCCTCTATTTCGAACAAACACATTTTCCTCTAAAAGACAGCGATGATATGACTTTTGAGAGATTACCTTACTACCTGCAGCAGATTATGTGGTGCAGGCTTGGGATTCCTCCGGCACCGGCTGCATTTGATAAAGAAGGATTTGAGATAATGAGGGCCAATGCCCAGGCATTACGCAAGTCGACTGAGCGGGCCATCTATGCAACGTTTGGAGGAAACCTACTGGAGATAGGGCAGTTTTCCTTCCGCATTGATAACTTTCTCTGTGAACTGGCAGCAAACCCAAAACGAGTGCATGCCTACCTGGAAAAGCTGACGGAATTCCATCTTGATAATCTAAGGAGATACCTGGGTGCGGTAGGAGAGTATGTTGACATAATTGGTTTTGGGGATGACTTAGGTATGCAAACAGGTCCCCAAATCTCGCCGGCTATGTACCGTGAATTTTTCAAACCACGCCATAGGCTTTTGTGGCAGTACGCTAAGAAACTGTATCCTCATATAAAGATAAGCCTGCACTGTTGTGGCAGCGTTTATCCTTTGTTGAAAGATCTAATTGAGGCAGGGCTAGATGTTATCAATCCCGTGCAATTCAATTGCAAGGACATGGAACTATCCCGATTGAAACAGGAGTTTGGCAGAGATTTGGCTTTTTGGGGCGGGGGCTGCGATACCAGAGAGATTTTACCCAGGGGAACTCCTGAACAGATTCGGGAGCACGTCAGAAAGAACATACAAATCATGAGTCCCAATGGGGGGTTTGTGTTCCAGCAAGTACACAATATTATGGCAGATGTACCCCCGGAAAATATTGTAGCCATGTTTGAAGCGGCCAGGGAGAGACCCATAGGGTAGGCCAGGTAGAAAGGCAAAGATGGTCTTTGGTCGCAAAACCGAAAAAATAGAGAAAAAATAGGGACAGCGACCATTATTATTGACGGATTGAGCCATTGCAGGTAAACTTCAGGCATAGCACGAACATCAAGAGCTGCAGCTATATGAAAGGAAAGTTATTAGTATGCCTAATCAGAAACGTCGAAAAAATGTAAGGAACGTTGCTATTATAGCACACGTTGACCACGGAAAAACAACACTTATAGATGCTCTTTTAAAACAAACAGGAGCCTATAAATTTAAAGATGGAGAAACCACAATCATGGATTCAAATCCACTCGAAAGAGAACGAGGCATGACCATTTATTCAAAAAATGCCTCCTTCTTGTATAAAGGCGTACAGTTTAACATAATTGATACGCCAGGTCATGCTGATTTTGGAAGCGAAGTAGAAAGAATTCTTAAAATGGTCGATGGTGTGCTTTTGCTCGTAGATGCATTTGAAGGTCCCATGCCGCAGACAAAATTTGTTTTAAAGAAATCCCTTGAACTACATCTTAAACCAATTCTGGTTATAAATAAAATCGACAGGTCCAGTATACAGCCCCACGAGGTTGCTGACAGGACTTTTGATCTTTTTTGCGAGTTGAATGCAACTGATGAACAACTGGATTTTCCGATTATTTTTGCCTCAGGGAAAGATGGAACAGCAACTCTTGATCTGGAGGAAAAAGGCAAAGACATGAAGCCGATTCTTGATACAATACTCCATCGTGTGCTGCCTCCAGTTGCAGACCCCAAAAAGCCTTTTCAAATGTTGATAACTATGCTGGATTATGATTCATATATCGGTCGTATCTCAATAGGCCGTATTTTTCACGGAAAAATAAGAAAGGGAGAACAAATAGCGCTTGTAAAGACCGACGGGACAATAAAAGAGGCAAAGGTCACCAAAATATTAAAATACCAGGGTCTCAAAAGAGTAGAGGTTGATAGTGCAGAAGCAGGCGATATTGTATCAATTGCAGGAATAGATGATGTGAAGGTTGGAGAAACTCTTGCATCAATAGATAATCCTCAAGCATTACCCAAAATAAAAATTGATGAGCCTACTCTTTCCATGGTTTTTTCAAATAATACCAGCCCCCTGGCAGGAAAAGACGGCGGAAGATTTTTGACTTCGCGTCATATTCGGGAAAGACTTGAACACGAAGCACTGACAAACGTGGGGATCAAGATAGAACAGGTCGTCGATACTGAAAAAGTCAAGGTTTCAGGAAGAGGGGAACTCCATCTTTCCATACTTATTGAAACAATGCGCAGAGAAGGGTATGAGCTTGAAGTTTCTCCCCCTCAGGTGATATTAATAAAGATGGATGGAGAGACTCTTGAGCCTGCTGAAGAAGTGCTGGTTGAGGTTGATCAGGGGTATCAAGGTGCGGTAATTGAAGCGCTTGGCTCCAGAAAAGCGGAGATGAAGGATATGCAGGTAACCTCGATTGGCACAATACGCATGAACTTTGTAATTTCGACAAGAAATTTAATTGGATTTAGAAGTGAATTTTTGATGATGACACGCGGAACAGGAACCATATATCAGAACTTTTATAGGTATCAGAAGTATAAAGGCGAAGTCCCTGGTCGCAAGTCAGGTGTGCAGATATCAATGAACAATGGCAAGGCTATTGCCTATGGTCTATTTGGGCTTCAGGAAAGAGGGGAAATCCTTATTAATCCGGGTGATGATGTTTACGAAGGAA